>Ga0316204_10003167_pt1 | contig 34090 bp, 28 predicted proteins | sample 6monrhotite_MG_2_FD_205661 | JGI IMG/M metagenome (GOLD analysis project Ga0316204, IMG submission 205661) | Microbial mat bacterial communities from mineral coupon in-situ incubated in ocean water Damariscotta River, Maine, United States -... | ecosystem: Environmental > Aquatic > Marine >... | reverse complement strand
TGATTTTTTCGCCATGGTCAACTTCAGTGATTGAGCGTGAATCAATAGCATCAGAAACTGCTTTTTTGATTTGTTGCCGAAAACGACGAAGGAACCGTTGTCGATTGACGGCGCTTTTGTGTTTCCCATTTATTCTTCTGTCAATTATTTGAGTCATAATTTTAAGAAAAGGGAAAAGGTAAATGACTTTTTATCTTTCATCTTCTTCCTTTCCTTTTTTCCGGCCCCTAGGATGCTTTACGTACACGCAAATACCATTCTGATAACAGTCTGACTTGTTTTTCAGTATAGCCCTTTTCTGTCATGCGATTGACAAAGTCCTGATGTTTTCCTTGTTCTTCATTAGAGGCTTTGGCGTTAAATGAAATAACGGGTAGCAAATCTTCGGTGGTAGAAAACATCTTTTTCTCAATGACTTCTCGCAGTTTTTCGTAACTGGTCCAGTGCGGGTTACTGCCATTGTTGCGGGCACGGGCTCGCAATACAAATGTGACAATTTCGTTACGGAAATCCTTGGGATTACTGATGCCAGCGGGTTTCTCAATTTTTTCTAATTCCTCGTTGAGTGCGGCACGGTCAAAAATTTCTCCGGTGTCCGGGTCTCGGTATTCTTCATTTTGAATCCAATAATCAGCATAGGTCACGTAACGGTCAAAAATATTTTGTCCATATTCTGAGTAGGACTCCAGATAAGATGTTTGTATTTCTTTGCCAATAAATTCTGCATAACGTGATGCCAGTATTCCCTTGAGGAACGACATGTATTTTTCTGCTACGTCTGGTGGAAACTGTTCCTGTTCAATTTGTTGCTCCAGTACATAAAGCAGATGCACGGGATTTGCGGCAATTTCGGTGTGGTCGTAATTAAACACACGGGAGAGAATTTTAAAAGCAAAGCGGGTGGATAACCCAGTCATACCTTCGTCGACACCGGCAAAGTCACGATATTCCTGATAGGATTTCGCTTTGGGATCAACATCTTTTAGTGTTTCGCCATCATAAATACGCATTTTGGATTCAATGTTTGAATTTTCCGGCTCTTTCAGTCGTGACAAAATGGCAAACTGCGCCATCATGTTCAATGTACCTGGCGCGCAGGCGGACTCGGAGAGTGAGCTGTTGGCCAGCAGTTTTTCGTAAATTCGAATTTCTTCAGAAATACGCAGGCAATAGGGCACTTTGACGATAAAAATGCGATCAAGAAAGGCTTCATTGTTTCGGTTGTTTTTGAAGCTGAGCCATTCAGATTCATTGGAGTGCGCAAGAATAATGCCGTTAAAAGGTAGCGCGGAAATACCCTCAGTACCCATGTAGTTACCTTCCTGGGTGGCAGTAAGCAGAGGATGCAGTACCTTGATCGGCGCTTTGAACATCTCGACAAATTCCAGAAGCCCCTGATTAGCCTGACAGAGTCCACCAGAATAGGAATAGGCATCTGGATCATCCTGGCTGAATTTTTCCAGCATGCGAATGTCCACTTTGCCCACTAGTGAAGAAATATCCTGATTGTTTTCATCGCCTGGCTCGGTTTTGGAAATACCGATTTGACGTTGTATCGACGGGTAGAGTTTGACGACCCGGAATTGCGTAATATCACCATTAAATTCATGGAGGCGTTTTACGGCCCAGGGGGACATGATGCCATTGAGATAACGTTTTGAGATACCGTAGTCTTCTTCCAGAATCCGTGCATCTTCATCGGGCGAAAAAAGGCCCAGTGGTGATTCATTAATGGGTGAATTTTTTATGGCATAAAACGGCTGTTGTTCCATCAGTGATTTCAGCTTTTCTGCTAAAGATGATTTGCCACCACCCACTGGTCCAAGCAAATATAGAATTTGTTTTTTCTCTTCTAGTCCTTGTGCGGCATGTCGAAAGAACGAAACGATCTGCTCGACAGTATCTTCCATGCCATAAAAATCTTTAAAGGCAGGATAAATTTTGATGCGTTTATTGAAAAAGAGGCGGCTCAGACGCGGATCTTGCCGGGTATCTACCATTTCAGGCTCACCAATGGCGGTGAGTATGCGCTCAGCAGCGGTAGCATATGTTGTTGGGTCTTTTTTGCACAGATCCAGGTATTCCTGAAGTGACATCTCCTCTTCCTGTGCCTGCTCGTACCGGGACTGGTAGTGCTCAAAAATAGGCATGATTTCGTCCTCTCAAGAAATTGCAGTGTCCGTTATTTGTATCGGACGCCATTGGGCTATTGAAAGCCCACATTAATATTGACTTTTTATGGACCTATGCTTTGTATGGTGATGGGTTTGGCTACGGGCTAAATATGCCATACCTGACAAAGTCATAAATTATGAAACATTGTTTTCAGTATAGATTCAGTTTTTATAAAATCGAATCTTATTCGTTATTGTAGGATGCAAACCGTGTGCCACGTATTTATGCGTCTGATACGCGACAAATTCGTCCTTTTGACGAGTAAGCTTGTCAAAATTCGGGCGAATCAAACAATATTTTGACGTTATACTTCTTTGCAACTGGATTGCAAGCAACTACAAGTGTTTGACTCAGCCAATGAAGTCCGAGTTCCGTAGCTAATAACGATAATTATGAACGTTCAACAGAAAGCAGGTATTTTTTACGTGGAAGATGACAGCCAGGGGGTTCCTGATGGTGGCCCTTGGATTTACCCTAGTCCTCATAAGTGTACTGTATGCTGCGGATGAAAAACCACCACCAGGCTTTGAGAATGCACAGTTACGGTTACAGTTGTTTCCTTGGAGTACGGAGCAGATGAGCGCTTTTTTTGAGGCGCGAGGGTTTCCTAAGGCCATGATTGAAGAGTTGTCCGCGCATTGTTTTTTTACCGCAAGCATTAAAAACAAACGTAATGATGTGTTGCATCTGGATTTAACTAACTGGGAGTTTGTGCCCCAAGACCGGAAGCTTCAGCGGATACCGCGTTCACAATGGCTGCCATTATGGAAAGCAATGAATATTCCACTGGCCTCTAAATCCACGTTTCGCTGGATGCTATTACCCGAGACATTAAGTTTTTATGCGCATGAAAGGGAAGGCGGCAACATTGTCCTGAAAAAAACAACAGCTCCTTTTTCATTGCGTGCCTGGTTTGGGCTAGGGGGAAATGCTGAGCCAGTGCTGGTAACAGTGAATGATTTGCAATGTGTGGATGCGGCGGGGGCAATAAAATAACCGTGAAAACCTTACAGAAAAAGCTCGGTCTTATCCTTTGCGTACTGGCAAGTGTGTTAATGGTATGGCCACCGAGGTTTGGAAGCCTCGTGGCTTACCTTCAACCTATCTGGTTGATCCTGCAGGTATCGTTCGATATCAGGCGCTGGGTGGGCGGCCCTGAGATGAGGACGAGTACCTGAGATTTTTGACGAAACTCTCTGCACAATCTACACGGTAGTGCAATTCACGCGCGTTCCTTATTTAGCTTTAGCCGCCTTTTTTTTCACTGTTTTTTTCTTTGCGCTTTTCTTTTTTGCGGCCTTCTTTTTCACGGTTTTTTTCGGTGCTTCGCTGACTACCCAGTTTTTATCGTTGTAATGGGCCGTCCAGCCGGTGGCTTTGTCATCGACTTCGGTCATTACATATTGTTCTTTGTTTTTGCGACTAAAGCGGATGATGGCATCGTTGCCTTGGCTGTCTTCCAGTGGGGCGTCACACAGATACAGGTGCTTGGGATCGAGTTCGGATTTATGCGGAATCAGTTCCTTGACTCGTGGTGCACGGGTTTCACGAGAACGCGGGAAGGCACTGGAGGCGAGGAATATACCGGCCGCGCCATCACGTAATACAAAATAACCATCAGATTTTTCACAGGGTAGTTCTTTCATATGTACGGGATCAGCTTTGGGTGGAGCGGCCTCTCCATTGCGTAAAAGTTTGCGCGTGTTTTTGCATTCCTCGTTGGTGCAGCCAAAATATTTTCCAAAGCGTCCTGTTTTGAGTTGCATGTTGGCGCCGCATTTATCGCATTCGATGAGTGGTCCATCGTAGCCCTTGATGCGGAATTTGCCGGTTTCTACTTCGTAACCGGTGCAGTCGGGGCTGTTGCCACAGATGTGGAATTTGCGCTGCTCGTCGATCAGGTAACTGTCCATGGCGGTGCCACATTTCGGGCAGCGATGACGCTGCATTAATGCGCGGGCCTCGCTTTCTTCATCGGCTACATCCACGGCTTCGTCGCCGGGGATAAGGTTCATGGTGGATTTGCAGCGTTCTTTAGGTGGCAGCGCGTAGCCGGAACAGCCAAGAAATACCCCGGTTGAACCGGCACGAATCTGCATGGGACGACTGCAGTTGGCGCAGGGGATGTCCGTGGTGATAGGGTCGTTGCTACGCATGCCGCCTTCGTCCTGGTCGGCAATTTCTAACCTGGATTTGAAGTCTTCATAAAATGCGTCGAGTACGTTCAGCCAGTTACTTTCACCGGTCGCAATGGAATCAAGCTTTTCTTCCATGTTGGCCGTAAAGCTGTAATCCATAAGGTCCTTGAAGTTTTCAGTCAATCGTTCAGTGACAATATCACCGATTTTTTCCGCATAAAAACGCCGGTTTTGCACGGTGACATAACCACGATCCTGAATGGTGGAAATAATGGAGGCATAGGTGGATGGTCGACCGATGCCACGTTTTTCCATTTCTTTTACCAGTGACGCTTCACTGTAACGTGCGGGCGGTTTGGTGAAATGCTGTGAGGGATTGAGCTTTACCAGTGACATCACGTCTCCTTCTGCCACGGCGGGCAGGAGAATGTCATCGCTGTTTTTTTGCTGCGGTGGTTGTACCTTGGTCCAGCCATCAAATACCACCACGCGGCCTTTGGCGCGGAGCTCAAAACCGGCGGCATCCACTTTGAGCGTGGTGACATCAAATTTTGCAGGCGGCATTTGGCAAGCCACGAACTGACGCCAGATAAGCTCGTACAAACGCACGGCATCCTTGTCGACGTTTTTCAGGTCAGACATCATGGTATGTACGCTGGAGGGACGGATGGCTTCATGCGCCTCTTGCGCGCCTTCACGGCTGCTGTACAAAATGGCTTTTTCTGGCAAATATTTTTTACCGTATTTATTGTCGATGTAGTCACGCACCGCCACCACGGCCTCATTGCTGAGGTTGGTGGAATCGGTTCGCATGTAAGTGATGTAACCTGCCTCGTAAAGCCGTTGTGCCATCATCATGGTTTTTTTCACGCCAAAGCCCAGTCGTGTGCTGGCGGCTTGTTGCAGAGTAGAGGTGATGAAAGGCGCTTTGGGTTTACTCGACGATGGCCGTACTTCGCGTTTGACGACTTTGTAATCGGCACGCTCCAGAATGGCCAGTGCCGCATCGGTGAGCCCCTTGTTCGGTGGGCGGAAGTTGTGCTCGTTTTGTTTGGCGACCTGCATGCGCAAGGCTTCGCTTTTGGTGGTGCGCAAGTCGGCAAATATTTCCCAGTATTCTTCCGGGTCGAAGGCATGAATTTCCCGCTCCCGTTCCACCACCAGTTTGGTGACTACGGATTGCACACGTCCGGCGGAAAGGCCGCGCGCCAGTTTTTTCCACAACAGGGGGGATAACATGTAACCCACCACGCGATCGAGAAAGCGCCGGGCCTGTTGTGCGTTGACTTGATTGAAATCCAGCGTAGAAGGATCGGCAAAGGCTTCCTGAATCGCATTTTGGGTAATCTCGTTAAACACCACACGTTTGAACGGTATCTTGTCACCGATGGCTTGGGTCAGGTGCCAGGCAATGGCTTCCCCTTCGCGATCCCGGTCAGTGGCAAGATAAATAGTGTCAGCATTTTTTGCCAGTTTTTGTAATTCTGCGACTACCTTTTCCTTACCGGGCATGATCTCGTAGTGGGCGTTCCAGTTGTTCTCTGGATCGATGCCCATACGATTCACCAGCGTTTTGGTGGCGCGTTCGTGTTTGCGTTTTTCACGTTCTGCCGGAGGCAGTTTGCGTGACTCAGCAGCGAGTTTAGCGCGCGCCTTGGGGTCTACTTTTGACTTGCTAGCGGCGCTGCCACTAGTGGGCAAATCACGGATATGACCTACGCTGGATTTCACAATAAAATCCTTGCCCAAGTACTTATTGATGGTTTTTGCCTTGGCCGGTGATTCGACGATAACCAGTGATTTTCCCATAATTTCTTTTTCTTTCAGTTAGTTAGTGTATTTTTGACGATTTGGCCGCAGCCCTATATTAGAAATACTTGGTGTTTCCCCTCGCTGTCAAGTGGAGAGATTCGGCAGTATGACAATAATTTTCAGATTTTGGCGCTATTTATTCTATAAGCGTACTAGATTAGTGGTTATGGAAGAATGGATGAGTGGCAGGCAAAAACCGGAGGTAGGGAAAGTCGCAGTCGGACTACAAATAACTGAAACGTAAAAGGTCAATCGTCCAGTCGAATACCTACTTTAAGTTTGACCTGAAAATGTGCAATCTTGCCATCCTGCAAATGGCCGCGGGTTTCGGTGACCTCAAACCAGTCCATGTTATGCAAGGTTTTGGATGCACGTTCAATTGCATTGTGAATGGCGTCATCGCTGCTCTTGGGTGATGAGCCGACCAGTTCGATAAGCTTGTAGGTGTGGCTTGACATGGGTTGCTCCCGTTTGTTGTGTTAATGATGACTTGTTCCAACATCAGTGTAGCAGCCGTTGGCGTGAAATTTGTTGGTATTGCGTGTAGCCTTGCGAACTAACCAACAGGAGTGATAAACCTAGGTTCCACAGTTCATCGTTTAGTGGGTGTATTAATTATGTTTCATGAAAGTGTAAGTCGTCAGAAATAATGAAACATATAATTACTCCTATTTCATAGGGTTGCAGATGATAAAAGAGCAATAATTCCCATGTTTATAAGTTACATTCTGTTTGGCGACCTACACTAGGATAATTATGGCGGCGCTCATACAATTCAAGGGTAATGCACAAGGCGTGACGTTGCGGCTGGAGCGTCTAGTGTCGCGCATCGGCCGCGGCGGGGAAAATGATATTACGATTCATGACGAACTGGTCAGCAAACATCATGCGCTGATTGAGGCGCGGCATGTCGCTGATAAAACAGGGGTGTTTGAATACTTTATCGAAGACTGTGGCAGTACGAATGGCACGTTTGTGAATGATCAGCGTATTGACGCCTGTCAATTAAAAAATGACGATGTGGTTCGGTTTGGTATTAATCATTTTCGTTTTGTCGATGACGCAAATGATGACTTGGCGGCCACTACTAAAATTCATAAAACCTGGATTCCGGGGTTGTATGTTTCAACGCGTAAAAAATAAGCGAAAGCTTTTTTGAGAGCATAGCTGCGAAGCCACCGGTTAGATGTGAATATCAATGCCGGTAGCAGGTTGCTCGTTACTGCCATTTTCGGTTGTAATCGTTTGGGAAGAAGTGCTGATGTTGCGCCGGTCGTGGCTACTACGAGTATCAAGCAGCACAAATTGTTTTTGGCAGCGGCGCTCCTGTTTTCTTCTCTGGCGCTGGTTTCGCTTTATTTTTTGCTGAGGTGCGTGAGGCGTCTCCTCGTGTGTCTTTACAGGCTGTGACGCCGGGTAGGGTTGGGTTTCTTTAATACTGCGGCTGTTGGTTTTGGTGGTGTGGAGGGCAGCGTCATCGTTACCTACCATGGTCACTGAGGTCATGTGTTTCCTCCTTTTTTGTGATCTTGAATATAAGCCAAGTATAGCCAAAGTATGTGCTCAATGCGGGGCGCGAGACAGCGTCAGGCGAGTTTGTTATAGTCCGACAGCCGCAGTATATGCCCCAGCGTGTTTTTTTAAATGGTTCAGAAAGGTCAGTTATATGCGTTCACTTTTTCAATTACTCTGTATTGCCACGTTGTTTGTGTCTTCTGTTACGGCGGTGTCGGCAAACGAAACGCAGGGATCGATTCGCGGTACAGTTAATTATTGTGGCCTGGGTGGGTTAGATGGCATGCAGGTTTATGTGCCGGGAAAAATGTTTACAGTCATCACAGATGAGAGTGGACAGTTTCAGTTTGACGATTTAAGCACGGGAAGTTACACCCTGTTTTATCGTAAAGGTGACCGCTTGTTGAATCAGAATCGAGGCATTCAGGTATTGGCAGGACAAACCTCGGATCTGGGCGTTATTGCCTTTTGTGATCGCAAGAGCATGGTTTCCAGAGAGGGCAGTACATCGATTGCCGTAACACCTGCACAACCAGCGTGCATAGCGTCCAGTGATGATCCTCAATGTAAAGATGCTGACGGTGATAATGTGATTGCTGCACTGGATTGTGATGATGGCAATGCCAAAATTTATCCGGGTGCTATCGAAGTCTGTGATGGTATTGATAACAACTGCAGTGGCGTGGCAGATGATAATGTTGCTGTGCTGGTAAAACATGGCATGGGTATCTGTGATGCTGGCAAGATATCGATTACGCAGTGCTTAAACGGATACAGTGATTGTGACGGGCGAGTGGCCAATGGTTGTGAAGTGGATTTGATGAGGGATGATGAAAATTGCGGAAGTTGCGGAAATGTTTGTGCCGCGTCAGAAAGCTGTGGCTTGGGTTTTTGTTAAGCAACGCGCACGAAATAACTTCCCTGTTTGGTGTCCGGATTTAGTGCGCGTTCCTAAGCTAACTTTTTCCGGGTCTTCAGGGCTTCAAGCTGGCCCGTGCGGCCATGATATCTTCCCGGGTTAACATGCCTGTCAGTTTACGCTTGTCATCCACCACTGGCAGGTGATGGATATGGTGTTGGCTGAACAGGTCAATCTTGTCGGCAATGCGCTCGTCCTGCCGGACGGTAATCGCAGGGCTGTTCATAATTTGTCCCGCCACTTCTGCTTTGTTTGATTCAAAGCCCGGTGTGCGCTGGCGCAGCAGGGTAAGGCGCTCAGCCATGCTATACGATTCAGGCAGCGGTGTGTCGGTGCTGTCGCTGGCTAGATGCACAAAATTGCTTACTGTGATCATGCCAATAACGTGTTGAAAATTATCCACTACTGGTACGCCGCGAATATTGTGTTGCTCAAATAACTGCCACACTTCTTCCAGCTCTGTGCCGTATTGTACAGATAGAGCGGGCTGCGACATTACCGCAGCACAACGCGTGTCACCAAAGCCCTGCCCGTGAGCCTGTTGCAGGGCGCGCGCGTAAATTTTGTGTAGGTCTTGTTGGCTAATGTCAATAAAAGTATCCATTTCGGAAATGGCACGGCTAAGGTCATTCTGATCAAAAGGCGCGGTGCTGGCCAGCCATTCTTCATCGCTGCGTTGCCAGTTGTGAGCCAGAGTTTGTCGGCGGCCTTTGCTGTGCTGATTAATGCCTGCCAGACGCCAGTAGACGAGCGTTACAACGAGCATGATGATGACATTGAGCAATACCGGAGTGAGTACATACTGATAGCCCAGAGACTGTATGGATTCGCCGCCCAGTACGGCCATCAATGCTGCGGCTCCGCCAGGCGGGTGCAGGCAGCGCAGATAATGCATGGCGAGGATGGCTCCGGCTACGGCCACGGCAGTCGCCAGTGCGATATGCGGTATCCACAGGGCACAGGTGACGCCGGTTAACGCCGACACCAGATGGCCGCCAGCAAAGGCCCAGGGGGTTGACAGCTTGCTGCTGGGCACCACAAACAGTAACACCGCAGCGGCACCCATGGAGGCAACCATAATGGGCAGGTCGTAGCCACTGAGAGTGAACTGACTGGTTAGACCTACCAAAGCGACAGCCACCAGGGCCGCGCTCGCTGAGAGCAGGATACTTTTGTGAGTGAGGTCGGTTTGCCTGACAAACCAGTAAGAAAGGGGTGGCAATTGAGGCATATTTTGTGCGTTGCTGATCCCGAAGGTATGAACCCCGGAAGTCTAGCCCGAATGCCACTGTTACGGTAGGTGTTTGTCGGAGGATTCCTCACGCAAAAAAAACCACACAAAATAAAGGCGGGATATCTCGCCTTTATTTTGTGTGGACAAGGCAGGCTTAAAAAGTAACACCTACTGCATTTAAACCGCCGTCATCATTTTTTTCATAGTTCACCATCAGGCTGCCAGCAAAACCTTTCAGGCCAGTAAGGATTTCTTGCGTGGCGACGAAGGTAATGGGGCTGCTGGACTCAGCATCACGAATGGTGAAGGTGTGTTTAGTGGCATCTACCGACATGAGCTGGCCCATGTGAGTGGTTGGCCCCATTGATTCGCAAGCTAATGCTGCACTGGAAGTGAACATGGCGCTGGCTAACAAGATGCCACTCAATAGACTTTGTTTATACATGGCTAAGTTCTCCTATGGGTGTGTTGTTGGGAATGTAATAAACCGATAAAACTGATCAACATTCAGTCCTGGATTGTGAGCATGTTTCCACCACTTCGCAAGCACACAATCGACAAATCCTTTGTTTCTTATTTTGTGATGAAGTTCACATTTCTGTCATACGCGGGTTTTATGATTTGCCGATAGAAAAAATAAACAAGATTTCCTAGTGTAGGAACCTCAGTACTGGAAAATAACGTCTACAGAGTACGGATTACAGTAATAACATGGAGACATCACGGTGAAACTAGAAAAGTTGGAACATGCATTAAGCCATATGTCGAATAAAGCATTGATGAAATTTGTAAAACGCTGTGTATGCCGAAGTCTGCCGGGTGTAGGTGATGCTGCAGATAACTCCCGCGAGGCTCTGGATATGGTGTACGTAGAATGCAGTCGTCGCGGCAAAGAACGCCTTTATGATACAGCTTATGCTTACGTGGCACATCATCCGGATCGTTGCGATATTTCTTAGCGTAATTTTTCAAAAATTGTTGATTAATTTCGAGGTGTTTCAGGCGCAAGGTGGCACCCTGAGAATTAATTAAATGTTCGTTTTTTAGGTTAGATGGTATTTCACGAGTGGCTTGAATTGCCTTTCCGTACGACTGTAGAGAGCTTTTCTCGAAAACAGTTTTTGAGAAAATGCTACATTTGCCGTGTTACCCTGTATTATTCCCAATTCGGTTGACTTTTTATTGATAAATAATGGCCTCAGAATATAGGAGGCTGTTGCCAGAAAGTTTTGCGACCTTATGGTTTTTTTGAAATTCCCCTCTCCGCAGCCTTCGTATTGGCCATACCATTTTTGGGATTGTCGAAATACTTTTCAAGGCTTCAGCAACGATGATAGAGAGAAGTAATGGCGCTAGGCTCCTGGGTATTCTTCTACTGTATAGTAGCAGTATGAGTCAATGCCTAATGAAATCAACACTTGTGGTTTTAGTGCTGCTGACTGCTGCGTGTTCAACAAAACCGTACATAGTAAAACCTGCTGAAAATATATCATCAAAAAAGCCCAATAAAATTTATGTGGTTAGTCATTATTGGCATACGGGATTTATAATACCTGCAAATAAAATTCAACACCTTGTTCCTGCGTTAACAAAACGGTTTGGTAATACTGAGCTTCTCGAATTTGGCTGGGGTGACAAAGGCTTTTACCAATCCAGAGAGATAACTGCCAGCTTGATTTTCAGTGCTATATTTTGGCGAACAAAGTCTGTTGTTCATGTCGTTGCTATTTCGGGAAATACGCACAGGTTTTTTTCAAACAGTGAGCTTGAGCCCGTTTATCTTAGTGATGAAGAATACAGTTCACTCTTAAAATATATTTCGAACAGTTTTCGTAGAAATGAAAAAAAGGAAATAATCGAATTTGGAAAAGGATTATATGGCGATAGTCAGTTTTATGCTGGAGAAGGCGACTATTTTTTAATGAATACCTGCAATAAATGGACCGCGAAAGGTTTAAAAAGCGCGGGAATGGATATTGGAGCAACGTTTACATTAACGGCTAGCGGCGTAATGGATTATCTGCAATTACAAAATAAAACGCGAATATATGTAGTTGATGATTAGTGAGTCAACAAGGCTTATTGTTAGCTCCAGCGTTCGCGTGGGAAAAAATATACCAACCCTACGTTTTATCCACCTGTCATCGACATAAAACGCACTACCTGCGAAGGTTTTTCATTGAACTCGTGACGTTCGGGTTTGAGTGTGATCGCGTGTTGAATCGCTTCCTGCAGGCCAGCATCGGAAATGCCGTTGCGTAGCAATGGACGTAATTCAAACTTGTTGTCTTGCCCCAGGCATAGATAGAGCGTGCCATCGACTGACAGTCGAACCCGGTTGCAGGTTTCACAGAAGTGTTGTGAGATGGGGGTGATGAATCCAATACGCAAATTGGTACCCGCGACTTGCAGGTAACGCGCAGGCCCACCGCCGGGCATGACTCCGGGAATTAAATCAAATCGCTGTTCCAGTTTGGTGCGTACCGTTTGCAGGTCGACATAATGATCGACGGCATCATGGCCAGTGGCACCCATGGGCATGGTTTCGATAAAGCGCAGGGTAAAGTCGTGCTTAATACAAAAGTCTATCATGGCTTCTACTTGATCTTCGTTGATGTCTTTCATGACCACCATGTTGATTTTGATAGGGGTGAAGCCTGCGGCTTTGGCAGCCATTAATCCGTCGATGACTTTTCCCAGTTTGCCGCCAGTGATCTCCTGAAAGCGTTTTTCATCCAGACTGTCCAGGCTGATATTAAGCCGCCGCACACCGCCAGCGTATAAATTTTCTGCATGGCGAGCCAGTTGCACGGCGTTGGTGCTTAGTGAGAGATCGTCGATGCCGGGCAGGTTTTGCAGGCGGGCTGCCAGTATGGGCAGATTTTTGCGCACCAGTGGTTCGCCGCCGGTGATGCGTACCCGTCGGGTGCCCATTGCGCCAAAGGCGCGGATGACTCGTTCGATCTCATCAAAACTTAGCCAGTGGTCCGGTTCTTCAAAATCTTTGAAGCCTTTAGGTAAACAATAAAAGCAGCGCAGGTCGCAACGGTCCGTTACCGATAGGCGGATGTAGTCAATGGAGCGACCGTAGGGGTCGATGAGCTGAGACATGTGCTGGATATTATAGCTCAGTCGTCCAAGGTAAAATAATCTTCTAAATCGTCTGGTAATACAGGTTTTGTGGATGATTGGCCTGTGCGAAAAAGAACCAGCGTTCGGCAATGAGCCCCGCGTATTGCACGACAAAGGCCAATACCAATAATACGGCTATATCAGTGCTCAGGCCTATGCCGATAAGCAGCAGGGGAAGCGGGAATACCAGTAACAGGAAAATCCACTTAACAGATTTGAAGAAAAGCATACTCATGCCATGGAAGTATTCGCGAGTGTTAAATGAACCGCCCATGGAGCCCTGGGATTTCTGTTGAATGTTGTTGTGGCGCACACCAATGGCTGTGCTCATCGTGGAGCGGTATTTGATGCGTTTGTTGCGCACTAATGACGCAGTGCGGGTGAGCAGGGCTGCGAGGGTGAGGATGATGGCCCAGGTGCCAAACATGCGAGTCAATTCCGGGCTGTATTGTGTGGCAAAAGCGGTGGCCAGGGTAAAGCCGGAGCTCATGCCAAGCAGGGTGTAATTAATGGGTGTTAATGGTGTGCGCCATTCCTGCAAAAATTTCAGGCAGGCGTAGATCATCCCGGTGCAGATGAACAAAACGAAACACAGAATGACACCGACGATGCCTACCATCAATGTAAGGTCAGTTTCGGGCAGCTCCAGGTAATGCAGCAGGCCGTAGATAAAAACTACGCCCATAAAGGCTGGCAGGGCGATGACTTCGCGAGACAGCCATGAAGTGCGCCACATGGCGGCGGAGCGCCAAGCTCGCTCCGGGCGGCCTAAATGGAAAAATGAAGCGACCAGTCCCGCAATTAACAGGCCTAGCGATAACAGGCTGCCATTGCTGTAAAAGCTATGTTCTTGTGCCGTCAGGCCGCCTATATGGCTGAAAGCTTCGGCGGTGATCAGGGCCAGAAACAGGCCTTGAGCGGCACCGATGAGGGTGGTTAAAAAGATAACCGAAAATGCAGGATGCATAAAATTTTCTCCGAAAATCAGATAAAAGAGGAAAGGGTATAGATAAAAGGGCGATGCTCTTGAGCAATTTGATAGGCAAAAAGCATTCCTGTTTCCTTTTATCTTGTATCTTTTCTCTGGGCGCTTACCAGGATACGCTGTCTTCCAGAAATGGCGCATCCGGGTCGGTTCTGGGCAGTCGACCATCTTTTTTGAGTGGGTTGTCGACACGCGTTAATTCGTCTTTGTGCAGTTTGATCCTGGTTTTGCGACGCGGCAAATAGTGGTTGGCTGGTTGAGTACCCCATTCGGGCATCAGGGGATAGCCGCCACTTTCACAAATAGTGTGGGAGACTTCGGACTCAGGATCATGCACGTCACCAAACAGGCGTGCTGAAGTGGGGCAGGCCAGCACGCAGGCAGGCTTGCGTTCGGCTTCCGGCAGTGATTCATCATAGATGCGATCGACACAGAGGGTGCATTTTTTCATCACTTTTTGTTTTTCATCCATTTCGCGTGCGCCGTAGGGGCAGGCCCATGAACAATACTTACAGCCGATACACTTATCGTAGTCCACCAGCACAATACCATCTTCCTTGCGCTTGTAACTGGCTCCGGTAGGGCATACTGGCACACAAGGCGGATCTTCGCAGTGCAGGCAACTTTTGGGAAAGTGCACGGTTTCGGTGTTGGGGAATTCACCCACTTCATAGGTTTGCACGCGATTGAAAAAAGTGCCGGTGGGGTCTTTGTCGTAGGGATTGTCATCCATTAATGAACCGGCGGCACCGGAGGTGTTCCATTGTTTACAACTGGTGACGCAGGCATGGCAGCCAACGCATACATTTAAATCGATCACTAATGCGAGTTGCGTCATGATTTTTTCCTTTTGCCAATGTTAAGTTTGGCGGGTTTTTTGCCCGCAAAATAACTTAACCATGATGTGCGTTTTGCTTCGCCGGGTACAGGCAGCATAGTGTCAAATTGCGGTGAGCTTATGGGTTCTTCGTTGGCGTCGGCTTTGTAAATACGTACTTGTACGTCGTACCAGCCGGCCTGACCGGTAATGGGGTCAGAGTTGGAGATGTGTTCACCCGTCTCGTGGGCGGGCAGCTCCTCTGAAATTAAATGATTGAGCAAAAAGCCTTTTTGCGATTCGTTGGCGTCGGGGGTGAGATTCCATGCACCGCTGGCCTTACCGATGGCATTCCAGGTCCATACGGTGCCGGGTTCCACAGCTTCGGAAAAACGACACATGCAGCGTACCTTGCCCCATTGTGACTCCACCCACATCCAGTCGCCGTCGTTGATATCCGCAGCGTGTGCGGTTTTCGGATTGACGTGCAGATAGTTGTGTGTGTGAATCTGTCGCAACCAGGCATTTTGAGAATCCCAGGAGTGGTACATTGCCATGGGACGCTGAGTGATGGCGTTGAGTGGATATTTGTGTTTATCCGACAACTGGCTTTCCAGTGGCTCGTAATAAAACGGCAGCGGATCAAAGTAGGTTTCGATACGCTTGCGTAAATGATCCGGTGGCTGTTTGCCTGCGTATTTGCCCTGTGCGCTCAAACGGAATTTTTGCAACACTTCACTGTAAATGTGAATGTTGATTGGGTCCGTGTAACGGGTCAGGCGATGATATCGCGACCATTCCAGGTATCCCTGATTCCAGTTACGCATGTACTGGTACGATTTGGGTAACTCGTAATGGAACACACAGTTATTTTTTTCGTACATCTTCCATTGATCAGGATTGGGTTCACCGCTCATGATTTTTTCACCGTTCTTACCGCGCCAGCCCGCGAGAAAACCGATGCCTGAGCCGGGTTCCGTTTCGAAATTGGTGATGAAATCCGGGTAGTCGCGGAACTTACGTGAGCCATCTTTGTGAGTGAAGGCAGGGAGGCCGAGGCGTGAGCCCAGTTCAATGAGTACTTCCTGAAACGGTTTGCATTCACCCTTGGGTGGCAGCACTGGGATGCGCACAGAGTCTGCGGGGCCATCGAATTCGGAGATGGGCCGGTCGAGCATAGACATTACGTCGTGTCGTTCCAGATACGTGGTGTCCGGTAATACCAGATCGGCAAAGGCGATCATTTCGGATTGAAAGGCATCGCAGACGATAAGAAAAGGGATTTTATACTCACCTTTTTCATCTTTGTCGTTGAGCATTTTGCGGACTTCCGTCGTATTCATGGTGGAATTCCAGGCCATGTTGGCCATGAAAATCATCAGTGTGTCGATTTTGTACGGATCGCCTCGATGGGCGTTGGTGATGGCGTTGTGCATCATGCCATGTACCGATAACGGGTATTCCCAGGAAAAGGCTTTGTCCAGACGTATGGGGTTGCCATCGTCGTCCACGAATAAATCGTTAGGGTCGGCAGGCCAGCCTAGCGGCATGCCGCCGAGCGGGGAGTTGGGTTTTACGCCATGAGGGCCATTGGGGGTTTTCGGACAGGGCGGAATGGGGCGCGGGAAGGGTGCTTTGTGACGAAAGCCGCCAGGGCGGTCAATGGTGCCGAGAATCGACATCAGGATCGACAGTGCGCGAATGCTTTGAAAACCATTGGAGTGTGCCGCGAGGCCGCGCATGGCATGGAAGGACACGGGGTTACCGGTGACGGATTCATGCTCCTTACCCCAGGCATCGGTCCAGGCAATGGGTAGTTCGATCTTTTTGTCACGGGCGGTAATGCCCATTTCGTGGGCCAGACGGCGGATGGTATCCACAGGAATGCCGGTGATGTCAGCGGCCCATTCCGGGGTGTGATCTTTGACACGCTCCACCAGCAACTGGAAGCCGGTTTTTACCGGAGTGCCGTCATCTAGGGTAAATTCGCCCAGTAGCACCGGGTCGGCACCTTCGGTATGGGTTTGCACGGCTTTGTCGGTATTACGATCCCACCACATTTCGTCGTGAGGGTAGGCTTTGCCCTCATCGTATTCATCACCACGCATAAACAGGCCGAAATCATCGCTGTCTGCATCGATGTTGATGAGTTGGGCGCTGTTGGAATATTGAATCAGAAAGTCGCGATCATAGAGGCCGGTCTTGATGATTTCGTGAATCAGCGCCAACAGCAAAGCACCATCGGTGCCAGGTCTGATGGGCACCCACTCGTCGGCGATAGCGGAGTAACCGGTGCGCACCGGGTTGATGGAGATAAAGCGCCCACCGTTACGTTTGAACTTGGATAATTCTATTTTCATCGGGTTGGAGTGGTGATCTTCGGCGGTGCCGAACATCAGGAATAATTTGGAACGCTCCAGGTCTGGGCCGCCGAATTCCCAAAAGGAGCCACCGATGGTGTAAATCATGCCTGCGGCCATGTTTACTGAACAGAAGCCGCCATGGGCCGCGTAATTGGGTGTGCCGAAGTTTTTTGCGAACAGGCCGGTTAAAGCCTGCATCTGGTCACGGCCAGTGAACAAAGCAAATTTTTTCGGGTCGGTTTCACGTAAGTGACGCAGACGGGGCTCCATCATTTCGAAAGCTTCATCCCAGGAAATGACCTCGAAATCCGATGTACCACGTTCTGCGCCTTCGCGGCGTTTCAATGGCTTGCTGAGTCGCGCAGGGGAATACTGCTTCATAATACCGGAGCTGCCCTTGGCACAGATCACACCTTTATTGAGCGGGTGATCCGGATTGCCCTGAATATAACGTATTTCGCCGTCACGCAGGGTGACACGAATACCGCAGCGACAGGCACACATGTAGCAGGTGGTGTTTTTGATCTCTACGTTTTTTTCGAGAGAAACTTCCTGTTCGCTGGCAGTATCTGTTATTGGCATAAAGAGCAGGCCTTTATTGGTTGGTGGTGGTTTTTATTCCTTCTACCTTTGTGGGGAGAAGGCTGGGATGAGATGAAACAATCACAGGCGGTCACCGAGTATATGTCAGCATATTTTGATATAGCCAATTACTGTGTTTGAGGCGGCAATAAGTAAATTGAATTGCCCTCGTATTAAGTAAGCGGACTCCCGGTTAAAATATTTACCCGAATGTCTTTGTGTGGTTGGCGTTTATTTCACAAAAACATGGATATTGAATCAGTTTCTTAACGTGCGCAGCATGGTATTTTTCAGATACAACCTGAAGGGTTAGGGCTATTAATTGAGAGTACCCCTTCTAGATACACTGAAAATATTTTACATGTTGTAGAATTAATCTCTTTTAGTATTTAAATAAAGGAAAGGAAAGCCTATGAATGTTGCAGAGTTTAATTGTGGGTATGAAAATATGTTTGCGCCAGAGCAATTAACTCTCGGTGTTTTTTTCGCCATCGAAAGTTACTCAGGCAGTATCCCAAAAATGGAGAATCAGGTTGCGCTGGCAAAGCGGGCTGAAGCACTGGGATTTGCCGCATTATGGTTCCGGGATGTTCCCCTGCACGACCCAAGCTTTGGGGACGTTGGACAGATTTATGATACTTGGGTATATCTGGGTTATATTGCCGCACATACTTCCAGTGTCGCATTGGCAACTGGCAGCGTTGTTTTTCCGCTTAGGCATCCTGTACATCTTGCAAAGGCGGCGGCGTCGATTGACACGTTGTCTGGTGGGCGTCTGGTTTTAGGGATTGCCTCTGGTGACAGGCCGGTCGAATACCCTGCGTTCAATATTGATTTTGCGACTCGTGGAGAACGCTTCCGGGAAACTCTGCACTATTTCAGAACAGCCCTTGATAACTCGTTTCCAGTCATCGATTCTCCTTTAGGTCATTTCAACGGAGTAGACCTGATTCCTAAACCCTATGGTGAGCGCATCCCTGCACTTATCACAGGGCATAGCCAACAAAGTCTCGAATGGATAGCAGAAAACGGTGACGGTTGGATCACCTACCCACGGAGTCTCGATCAGCAAACAGGTATGGTCAACAATTGGCGACAACTTACGAAAAGCGCGCCTGGTGGTTTTAAACCCTTTTCCCAATCTTTGTATATTGATTTGGCTGAAGATCCAAATACCCCGCCTAGGTCGATACATCTTGGATTCAAGTCAGGACGCAACCATTTGATTGAGTTTCTCGGCGCATCGCGTGAGGCTGGTGTCAATCACATCGTTTTAAATCTTAAATACGGAACAAGACCCGCTGCCGATGTGCTCGAAGAGATAGGCCAGGAAGTTTTGCCCCTTTTTCCTTCTTTGCGCCAAGCGCGAGAGAAAAGTATTCCGGAAACCAGTTTGTAGGTGAATAATCAGACAAGACTCAAGGTTTATTGATTGAAAACACCGTCTGGTAAAGCAAACTAGACCTGAGGATTTTGGGTATCATGTGCGGAAAAATCTTCCTATACCGCATGATATTTATGGTTGCTGACGAGTAGTAGAGATCGGTTGGGCACGCTGCGCTTTGTCCAATCGACTGCTGCGTTCTTTAGCAACCTAACACTCAGTTTTATTTTTCAAATGTACAGTAACTGCTCAGATTGCCTTTTAGCTTTCATGTAAAAATTATTGATGAAGTATCCTGTTTAAGTATCGTTGTCGCGATAAAGAGCGCCAGGGGCCCAATATTCTTCCAGTGCAAGAATGGCTTCTTCCTTACAAATTGACTTCTCGTCGAAGGCTAATATATCAAGAACCTTCACGATAATGTCTTCTTGTTGCTTGTTCAGTGTTTTCAGTCTTGGTGGTTCCCGGTCTGGTGGTCTGAGAGAAGAAACAAATGAATCAATCACCATTGATGTATTGGTAGTGTAGTTGCGTAACGTGAAGTTGATCAATATTGGCAGGTATACCCGTAGCGATTGAGATTTAGGTTTTATTGCACGCCCTCTTCATTCCATGGCTGCGTTGAAATTCCTCGCAATAGTCCGGCTATTACTCGTCATTTCGCCTCGCCATGAAATGAATATGACGCACACTAAAAGCCTAAATCTCAAACGCCACGGGTATAGTGTTTCCATGAGTCTGTGTCCAGATAGTTTATGCCACCATAATAGCTTTCAAGATATTCGTCTGTTGGCTCATCCAACAGGGCGTCGAATGGCAATATGTCATTGTAATTGTCGACTTCGTTACCACTGCGCAGCGTCATCGGTGGTAAATAATTATCGTCAAAGTCAAAAGCTTTGTTGATGTCATCGGTGAGCATGCGTTTTGTGAATCCAATTTATGTACTCAGTAACTGAGTACGAATGGCCTGAATCACCAGTGCTGTTTCTGGCCGCATACCTCGCCAGTGAAAAAATGATTCCGCTGCCTGTTCCACTAACATACCCAGACCGTCCATGGATTTTTCCGCGCCATGCTGTTTGGCCCAAAGCATAAAAGGAGTGGGTTCGGCACTGTACATCATGTCGTAGCACCAGGTGTTTGCAGTGCAGGTTTCGTCAGGCAAAGGTGGGACTTCGCCTTGCAGACTGGCGGCAGTGGCATTGATGATGAGATCGAAGTTTTGTCCTGCCAAATCATCGAAACCGCCACCAGTGACGGCGCTCTGTTTATTACCCGAAGTATTGAAGTCGGTAGCCAGTTCATGTGCCCGGCCCGGAGTGCGGTTCACTATTAGCAGTTGGGCAGGTGCGTCGGCCAACAGTGGCTGCAACACGCCGCGTGCCGCACCACCGGCACCGATCAGGAGGATTTTTTTTCCGGTGATGTTGCCGCCGTGGTTGTGCCGGATGTCGCGCACCAGTCCCACACCATCAGTGTTGCGTCCTACCAATATGCCCTCGGCATTCATCATCAGGGTGTTTACGGCCCCGGCTTGTTTGGCTTCCGGTCCCAGTTCACGGGCGAGTTTCCATGCTTCGCGTTTGAAGGGGACGGTGATATTTAATCCTTTGCCGCCGTTGGCAAAAAAATTACCCACGGCCTGTTCAAAACCGCCGGGGTCCACTTGTATGGCGGTGTACACGATGCGCTGCCCGGTTTGTTGTGCAAAGGCGGTGTGAATCTGTGGTGACCAGGAATGGCTGATGGGGTTGCCCATCACTGCATAGGTGTCTGCGGGTTTGTCGAAATCAAATAGGGAAGACATATTTTTACCGGTTTATTGATCTGCGTCAGGAAAAAATGGATTTCAGAGTAAAGAAGAAAATAATCGATAGGATTGCCCCGGCTGGCAGGGTGATAACCCACGACATAAAGATGGTGCGTACCACGTTGAGGTTTAGTGCTGCGATGCCGCGTGCCAAGCCTACACCGAGTATGGCTCCTACCAATGTGTGCGTGGTGGAAATAGGTAATCCGGTACCTGATGCAATGACCACCGTAGTTGCGGCGGCCAGGGTCGCGGCGAATCCACGGCTTGGTGTTAGCTCGGTGATGCCGGTGCCGACGGTGGCAATAACTTTGTGGCCATAAGTAATCAGGCCGATGACGATACCGACAGCGCCTAACAGTAGTACCCAGATAGGCAGTGGCGATTTCTGTGCCAGTTCTCCACCACTGTTAACGATGCTGATGACTGCTGCTAATGGACCAATGGCGTTGGCTACGTCGTTAGAGCCGTGTGCAAAGGCCATGGCGCAGGCGGTGATCATCATTAATACGCCGAAGATTTTTTCGACGTTGGTGAAATGGAAGTCACGGTCGGCTGCGGGATCAAGTTTTAGTTTACTGATGAAATACTTGCCGATGAGCATCACAACGACGCCGGACAGTATTGCGATCATGATGTTTTCGCTAGTTTCAAGATGAATGCCGACGTGTTTCAGGCCTTTCATCAAAGTGACCAGCGCGATAATGAAGCCCACCAGAAAAATGTAATAGGGCACATAGCGTTTGGCGTTTTTGAGGGGGTCGGTAGTGCCTAGAATCAATTTTTGCACGCTGATAAACAGCGCATAGGCGATACTGCCGGCGAGTACTGGGGAGACCACCCAGCTACTGACGATGGTGCCAATTTTTCCCCATTTCACTGCATCCATGCCAATGCCGACGATGGCAAAACCGACGATGGCACCGACGATGGTGTGCGTGGTGGAGACCGGCCAGCCCCAGCGTGAGGCCACCAGTAACCAGATGCTGGCCGCCAACAAGGATGCCAGCATGCCGTAAACGAGTATCTCGGGTGAATTCGTAATGCTGCTGGTTTCGATGATGCCTTTGCGAATGGTGGCAGTGACTTGTCCGCCTGCTAAAAAAGCGCCGGCAAACTCAAAGAAGGTAGCGATGATGATCGCCTGTTTGATGGTGATTGCCTTTGATCCTACCGAGGTGCCCATGGCATTGGCGACATCATTGGCACCCACGCCCCAGGCCATAAAAAAACCGAACACGCAGGCCAGCGTGATGAAAATCATACCGTATTCCATAATCATCTTTCTGCCTACCTAGCCAGCATCAATTCAAGGCGACTGCCAACCCGTTGCGACAGATCACCGAGATCACCGATCCAGTCGATGATGCGATACAGAAACATCACCTCCACCGGATTAAGCTCGGTCTCAATGGCAAACAGTGCAGCGCGGATTTTGACCTGGATGGTATCGGTGTCGCTTTCGATCTCATCGAGTTTGTGGATCATGGCCTCTACAAGTTGTACCTCGTTGCCACGGAAACCGGTTTCCACCAGTTCGTCGAGTTCATTGATTGCCTTTTGTGCCTGTGCCGAGGCCTCAATGGAACGCGCGATGAAGGCCTTGAGAAGCGGCTCAAAATCAGCCGGGAAACGTATCTCACGACCGGTGATCAGTCCGGCGATATCTTTGGCCTTGTTGGCGATTTTGTCCTGCATGGTGAGCACTTCCAGCAGGTCACGACGGGACATAGCCATGAACAGGCTTCTGGGCATGTTCAGGCGCAGCTCACGTTTCAAGTCGTCAGCGGCATTTTCCAGGCGGGCAATCTCAGTTTGTTGCTTGCGTGCTTCATCCCAATCTTCGGCCAGCACGGCATCAAAAAAAGGCGTGAGCTGCGAAATGCAGGCCTGTACGCCTTCCATGTGTTTTTGCAAAGGGCGAACCGGTGACGTGCCGAACATGCTGGAAATGGTGGTAAAGGCCACGATGACTCCTTATGGATGCCGTGTTAACGGTATTGATTGTTGTATCTGGTGGTTTTTATTGTATTTTGTGACAAGTACTGCCAGATGACCAGATGTCTGCCAAGCTCGCCTCTGTGCCGGTGGCTATGATAGCGTGGTCTAGCAGTTTCGGGAACCGGACCGAGCTTTGCCGCAGCGAGTGTCATAAAACGGTAACATTGTCCCGGTTTAATGCCATCATGCGTAAAAGAGCAGGGTGTGGAGATGGCTGATAGCACAATACTGGTGGTGGAAGATGAAATGGCGATTCGCGATATGATCGGCATGAGTCTGGAGAGGGCCGGTTTTCGTTGGCTGGCGGCAGGTAGCGTTGAAGAGGCACGTGTCCTATTGGCTGATAATGCGCCGGACCTGATTTTGCTGGACTGGATGCTACCTAACACCAGCGGGCTGGATTTTGCGCGCCAGTTGCGGCGTGATAGCGGCAGCTGCGATCTGCCGGTGATCATGTTGACTGCACGAGACGCAGAAGAAGACATGGTGCGTGGTTTGGAAGGTGGCGTGGACGATTACCTTACCAAACCTTTTTCCACTCGGGAATTAGTTGCGCGTATTAAAGCGGTGTTACGGCGTACCGGAGGGAACAATGAAGCCCCCCTCACCATTGGTCCGTTGACCTTGGAGCCTTCCAGCCACAGAGTGTGTGCAGGCAAGGAAAAAATCGTGTTGGGGCCGACGGAATATCGTTTGTTACAGTTTTTTATGCAGCACCCGGAACGGGTATTTGCGCGCGAGCAGCTGCTGGATCGGGTGTGGGGCCGTAATGTCTATATTGATGATCGTACTGTTGATGTGCATATCCGCCGCCTGCGCAAGGCACTGGAGCCTCACCAGGCGGCAGGGCTGATCCAGACCGTACGCGGTGCGGGTTATCGTTTTTCTGTCCAGGTATAGACAGCACTCCTGGCATGCTCAATCCCTGGCTTCATGAATTTTGGCGCATAACAGCCTTGTTTGGTGGGGCATTGTTTGTGGGTTGGCTGCTGGGCGTGCCACATGGCATGTTTACCCTGGCTTTGATGATCTACCTTGGTTGGCACCTTTATAACCTCTATAGGTTAGAGCGCTGGTACTATCGGCGCAAAAAAACCGAACCACCGAATGCTGTGGGTATTTGGGGTGAGGCTTTCGAGCATATCTATCAGTTACAACGCAGTGATCGCCAGCGTAAAAAAAAGCTGGCGATGATTCTTTCACGATTTAAGGAAAGTACCGCAGCCATGCCGGATGCTACTGTGGTGCTCACCGAAGACGATTACATTGAATGGTTCAATAAGGCCGCCAAACGTTATCTGGGGCTGCAAAGCAAACAGGATACAGGGCAGCGCATTGATAACCTGATTCGCCATTCACGATTTAGCGAATTTCTTGCGCGTGGTGATTTTTCAGAGCCTCTGGAAATGGTTTCGCCGCTGGATGATCAGCGTTATTTTGCTTTTCGTGTCGTGCCCTATGGTAATCAACATAAGTTACTGGTGGTGCGAGACATCAGCCGTATCAAACGCCTGGAGCGCATGCGCAGTGATTTTGTCGCTAACGTGTCACATGAATTGCGCACGCCGTTGACGGTAATTTCCGGTTACCTGGAAAATATGGCGGCAGATGATAATGAGCAGAGCAAGCAGTGGAGCAAGTGCCTGCAACAAATGCAGGGACAGGCGCAACGTATGACCCGGCTGGTGGAAGATTTGCTGATGTTGTCGCGTCTGGAAGATGAAGACAAAACGGTAGTGCGTGATCCCGTTGCGGTGTCTGCGCTGTTAACGTCGTTAGTGGAAGATGCGGGTGTGCTCAGTGGTGAGCAACAACATCATATCCATCTGGAAAGCGATGACAGCCTTTGGTTGCGTGGCAGCGAAAAAGAGCTTGCCAGCGCCTTTTCCAATCTGTTGTTTAATGCTGTGCAGTACACACCGGAGCAAGGCCATATTACTGTGCGTTGGTATCGTGATGGCGATAACGCTTGCTTTGAAGTGCAGGACGATGGCATCGGCATCGCCATACAACATATCCATCGACTGACGGAACGTTTTTATCGCATTGATGCCGGGCGCTCGCGTGAACATGGCGGCACCGGGCTGGGATTGGCCATTGTCAAACATGTGCTTGACCGGCATGAGGCGCGGTTGGATATCGAAAGTCAGCCCGGCACAGGCAGTGTATTTCGTTGCATATTTACGTCAAAAATAGTGATGTAGTGTGACGAATCAGCACGCTGTAATACTACTGTCATTTTTACGCGCGACACTGGCCACGCATAAAAACAACATATGTTTTTAGCGAGTCGTAATATTTTAATTTTGGGAGTGAAAAAACCGATGAATACAGAGCGCTTTTGTATTAAAGCAATAATGGGTAAAACAGTTATCAGTGCGGTTGCCGCCAGCATATTGTTTTCCGGTGTCGTTTCTGCTGGCGCTGAACTGGATGCAGACCTGCCTGATTACCAGCGTGCCAGCGGCGTGTCTGGTAACTTATCCAGTGTCGGTTCTGATACGTTGGCGAACCTGATGACATTGTGGGCGGAAGAATTTAAACGTGAATATCCGAACGTTAATATTCAAATCCAAGCGGCGGGTTCATCAACCGCGCCTCCCGCATTGACTGAGTCGACGGCAGCCCTGGGCCCCATGAGCCGCAAGATGAAAAGCAAAGAAATTGCCGCGTTTGAAAAAAAGTTTGGTTATAAACCAATGGCTATTCCTGTTGCGATTGACGCACTGGCGGTTTACGTACATAAAGACAATCCCATCAAGGGCATGAGTATTGCCGATGTAGACGCTGTTTTTTCTTCCACCCGGAAATGCGGTGGCAAACAGGATACGAGCAAATGGGGTGATCTGGGTTTGACGGGAGCCTGGGACACACGCAAGATTCAAATGTATGGTCGTAATTCTGTATCCGGTACTTATGGTTATTTTAAGAAAAAAGCATTGTGCAAAGGTGACTTTAAGAACAATGTGAATGAACAGCCGGGTTCAGCTTCCGTAGTGCAGTCAGTGTCCAGTTCGCTCAACGGTATTGGTTATTCTGGTATCGGTTACAGGACTTCAGGAGTGAAAGCTGTGCCGTTGGCGAAAAAACCCGGCAAGCCTTTTGTCGCCGCCACCTCAGAAAACGCTGTCAACAAAACATATCCGCTGTCACGTTTCCTGTATGTGTACGTCAACAAGCATCCCAACAAGCCACTGGCTCCGCTGGAACGTGAATTCATCAAGTTGGTGTTATCGAAGGTAGGACAGGAGGTGGTGGTGAAAGATGGTTACATTCCGTTGCCTGCCAAGGTAGCTGCAAAAACGTTGGACAGGATTCAGTAAGCTTGCGAGTAATCTGAAGATTGTCACGATGTTTATAAATTAGCGAAATCAAAAATGGTAGGGCGCTGGTCTTAAGGCCACACGAGACCGGGGCCCACCTGATGATGTTGCATTGAATCCTGAAAAAGAAGAGATAAAAAAAGTAGCCTGGTTAAAATAAAGACGAAACCTCTGAAAACATCGATCACTATATATGGTGTTCCCGAAATTTTTATTTTCTCCTCAGACAGAATCGCAGGTATGGGATTAAACTATAAAAATAGTGTATCCGGTTGTTTTTATTGCTTATAATCCTTTAAGATATCTATTGAAGACCGCGTTGACAGTGTTCGGTCTTGCACCTATCCTATGCCGCAGACACAATATCTTGTGTTTAACCTGAATCCTGCAAGTGTAAACACTTGCGGGATTTTGAGTTTAAGTCTTTGGAGGCCCCACGATTGTTGACAGACGGCGTAAGCTGGCTGGCGCAGGCGTTGGGCAGATTGTAAAAATCCGTGACGAGGGTGCCCGTCTTATGAAAGCCGCTACTTTGAATACCATTACTACCAGTGTTGAAGACATTCCCTTTCAGGCCGCTTCGGTGGATATCTGGGAGAAAAAATACCGCCTGCAAGGCAAAGATGGCATCGTAGTGGATGAAACCATCGACGATACTTATCGCCGTGTCGCCCAAGCGCTGGCGGATGTGGAAGAAACGGACGCCAAACGTAAAGAATGGGGCGAGCATTTTTTATGGGCCCTGCGCCATGGTGCGATTCCCGCCGGACGTATTATTTCCAATGCCGGTGCGCTGGCCTACAAGCCCGCTACATCCACAATCAACTGCACGGTCTCCGGTATTGTGCATGACTCCATGAACGATATTCTGGAAAAGGTGCATGAAGCGGGCCTAACATTAAAAGCAGGCTGCGGCATCGGGTATGAATTTTCCACCCTGCGTCCCAAAGGTGCCTTCGTGGCCGGTGCAGGTGCGTATACCTCCGGGCCGCTTTCTTTCATGGATATCTACGACAAAATGTGTTTCACGGTATCTTCCGCCGGTGGTCGCCGTGGTGCGCAAATGGCCACCTTTGATGTGGGCCATCCGGACGTCATGGATTTTATCCGTGCCAAACGTGAAGACGGTCGTTTGCGTCAGTTCAACCTCTCTTTATTGATTACCCAGGAATTTATTGAAGCGGTGAAGTCTGACGAAGACTGGCGTCTGGCATTTCCACTCAGTGAAAAAGAAATAGAAATCGACAATATTGACATTAATGATCCCGCGCAAGTGGTGTGGCGCGAATGGCCCACCCACAAAACTTATGTGAAAAATGACGAAGGTCTGGTCGCTTGCAAAGTCTATCGCACCGTACACGCCCGCCGCCTGTGGGACATGATTATGACCTCTACCTATGATTTTGCCGAACCTGGATTCATCCTTATCGATAAAGTGAACGAGATGAATAACAACTGGTTCTGCGAAAATATTCGGGCCACAAACCCCTGTGGTGAACAGCCGCTTCCACCCTATGGCTCCTGTCTGTTGGGCTCAGTGAACCTCACCAGATTTGTGCTGGAGCCGTTTACTGATAACGCCCATTTTGATTGGGAAAAATTCCGCAAAACCGTGAGCATCTTCACTCGCATGTTGGATAACGTGGTAGAAATCAACGGCCTGCCGCTGGAAGGTCAACGCAAAGCGATTATGAACAAACGTCGTCACGGTATGGGGTATCTTGGTTTAGGCTCCACGCTCACTATGATGCGCATGCCCTATGGCGATGCTGACTCGCTGAAATTTACCGAAGAAGTCACCCGCGAACTGGCTATGGTGGGCTGGCAGACCGGTGTTGAACTGGCAGAAGAAAAGGGTGCAGCTCCCATCATGGAGGAAGACTTTACCGTGAGCGTAGAAATGTTGCGCAAGCGTCCTGAAATGAAAGCTGATGGCTTCAAAGTGGGTGACAGCATAAAAGGCAAAGTGCTGCACGCGCGATACAGCCGCTACATGCAAAAAGTCGGAGAAGTTGATCCCGAGCTGATCGAAAAAATGGCCGAGCTGGGATGTCGTTTTACGCATCACAGTTCTATTGCGCCCACGGGTACCATTTCCCTGTCACTGGCCAACAATGCCAGCAATGGTATCGAGCCCAGCTTTGCGCATCATTATTCACGTAACGTCATTCGTGAAGGTAAAAAGAGCAAAGAAAAGGTGAACGTGTGTTCCTTTGAATTGCTGGCCTATCAAAAAATGATCAATGCCAGTGCCATGCCCTATGCGGAAGACGACAGCCAAAAATTGCCGGAGTACTTTGTGTCCGCCGACAATATCGCGCCCAAAGCGCATGTAGACGTGCAGGCCGCTGCACAAAAATGGATTGATTCGAGCATTTCCAAAACCGCCAACGTGCCCACGGATTTCCCATTTGAGGAATTTAAAGACATTTACATGTATGCCTACGACGAAGGGCTGAAAGGTTGTACCACCTTCCGTTTTAATCCCGAAGTTTTCCAGGGAGTATTGGTAAAAGAGCAGGATCTGGAAAATACGACTTACCAGTTCACGTTAGAAGATGGCAGCGTAGTGGAAATCAAAGGCAACGAAGAAGTTGAATATGATGGTGAAACCCATACTGCCGCGAATCTTTATGATGCCTTAAAAGAAGGCTATTACGGGAAGTTTTGACATTCTTCGGATCAGTATTAATCATTAATTTATGGAAAATGCGTCAAATAGAACTGGTCGCAAGCAGGAGTAAATAAAATGGCTATCAAACTTGGCAGTAAAATTGTCAGCTACAGTGTTAGCAAAGAAGAGGAAAAAAAGCCTGAAGTCGAGGCTCAGCCTCTGGTCATAACAGAGAGTGAAGAAAACAACGTCGTGCATATGCACGAAAAGGTCGAGCGCCCGGAAATGTTGCTGGGCTCCACCTACAAAATTAAAACCCCGCTCTCTGAGCATTCCTTGTACCTCACCATAAATGATATGGTGCTCAACTCTGGCACCAAACATGAATTGCGCAGACCATTCGAAATCTTCATTAACTCCAAAAACATGGACCACTTCCAATGGATTGTGGCACTGACACGTATTATTTCTGCCGTGTTCCGCAAAGGTGGTGACGTCACTTTTTTGGTGGATGAATTACATTCCGTATTTGACCCGCGTGGCGGTTACTTCAAAAAGGGCGGTAAATACATGCCCTCCCTGGTCGCCGAACTGGGTGATGCCATTGAGTCACACATGAAAATCATTGGCTTGATTAAAGACGATGGGATGGACGAACATCAACTGAAGCTCGTGGCGGAGAAACGTGCGCAGTTTGAAACGGATCAAAAAGACGCTAATTGTGATGATGCCTTGGAGTTTCCTGCCGGGTCGCAATTGTGTAACAAGTGCAGCACCAAGGCTGTGATCAAAATGGATGGGTGCATGACGTGCCTGAATTGTGGTGACTCTAAATGCGGTTAATCAGGATGTGAGTGAGGTAGGCGCATTAAGTGTGGGTTAACGCATAAGCTGCGACTTGGCCCCCATAAGCTGCGACTCTATAAACAACTTTAAATATTTTTCATACTCAAGCCCCTCCCTTTAAAGAGAGGGGCTTTTTTTATGGGCACCTTTTTCGGGTGGGCGCCCCATGTGAGGTGAACCATAAGCTGTCACTGGTGTTTGTGCACGAAGGCATAAGTTATGTCGCCTAATGAAAGCAAGGCTTGGCCGTGCATTGTAACTTATTGAGAATTTGTTCTTAAAGTTGAGGCGATCCACTAAAGATTATCTTGATATACCGTTCTGGGTTTCTAGGCCTTGTTGCTTATGATATGTCTACTTCTCTTCTGGAGTTATGCGCAATTATGCAGAGTTTGCGTAATTCGGTTAAAACTAATTCCATTGATGTTAATGATCTTAGTATCAAGTTTGAATTGCGACAGCTATTATTATTTTGCATAAAATAATTCCTCCGGAGTTTTGTAATTGTGGCGCTTTCGTGGTCGAGCGTTCAGCTTTTTGGCAATGGCGTCACATTGTTTTTGGGTAAGAGAAGCCATGGATGTGCCTTTTGGTAGATATTGACGTATCAGCCCATTGCAGTTTTCGTTGCTGCCTCTTTCCCATTATAAGGCATTACTCGAAGCACCTTTTTATAAAGTAGCCACACACCGATGCAAGACCAAAGAATATGAAAGAAATAACCAGCATGCCAAAACTGGCACCAACAAGCTGTAATGTAAATGCCTTTTCTGTGTTGGCGATGGAGCTAATTAGTGCACCAATTATACCTACGCCGAAAATGCTAAATATGACTAGGCCAATTAGCATTGCAAAGAACACTATTGGCTTTTGAAGCCTCTTAAACTGGATTCCTAATAATATTGCTTCAACCAATCCCATGCTGAATTTCTAGTACCTTATAACGTTCGCAGTGAGCGGCAGAATGGAGCGGGGTGAGGCTTGTGCTATTAAATCACAAACGAAACACCGCGGAATTCTGTCCGGCTCTACTGTCGCTTGTTAGCTTTGTCAGCACTGTGAACTAGTACAGATTCTTCACCCTTTCGTATCATTGCCAACATAGCGTACAAATCATCGTTGCTGTTTCTAAGGACTTCGAACACTGCCGACTTTGCCGACCGATAATTTTGAATATTTTGATTTTTATCACTGCTCCAGAATTTGCTAGGTGTGTTGAGACGGATAACTCTGTCGAACTCAGATTGATCTATCGCATCAGTCAAAACATACCGAGGCCTATGATCAACCTGCATCGCAGCACCTTCATCAAACCAAGTCGGTATTTTTGTCTGGCGTTTGAAATATCCCACACGACTGACGACTTCTGCGTGGATCAATTCATGTGCCGTGACGTCAATATTCATAACTTGATAATTCAAAAGCAAGTAGTTATTCCACGGAGCAATAAATAATTTACCCGGAGAGTCATGAAGGCCATAGTCTTTTTGTTCTTCTTGGTTGTTCAATACAATCACAACTGGTTGCGCAGTTGACAATCCATAATGCTCTGTTATGCGTTCCTTAGCCGCCTCCAGCAGGGAGATAACATTATGTTCAGCCTCGTTGGAGAGCGTTCCGGAAAGATACAAATTGCCATCGAATTCGCGAAAGTCTGAATGGTCAATTAAGGCGAGCCTGAAAATATTTGCATAGGCATATGCTGTGCCCGACAGCCCAAGTACTAGCGGAATTATCATGTACCTTACAACGCTTCGTAGTTTCATTATTCCTCCTGAAAGCTAACGTTCGCGTTGAGGTATGTCCCTCTCGAACGCGCTTGTTATGTGTTGTTAGTTTACAACCTCGATTTTTACATTGATTACCCCTGCACTCGTATCGCCTATTTTACTAAATGAAAAACGACTTAAGTCGATTACGCGCCCCCTTACAAAAGGGCCTCTATCATTAATTCTTACTACTATACTCTTTCCATTTTCTACATTTGTGACTTTAACATTTGTATCGAACGGAAGCTTATTGTGCGCTGCTGTCAACGCTGACTGATCAAACCGCTCACCACTTGCTGTTTTTCTCGATTGATATTTGTCTGCGTAGAATGATGCTTTTCCGGTTTCTTTATAACGTTCTCTTGAAACATCACTTTTTGATACATTTCCAGAGCAGCCGAAAATAGCTATAACTACAAACACCCAAAGAATACTTTTAAATCTCGAATGCTTCATAGATTTGTCTTATTATTTTTTAGACACATAACGCCTTTATAACCGGCAGGCAAAGTGCTGGAGCTTTTGTGCGATGATTTGCGTAGCAAATGCACAAAAGAGCCGATGCTTTGACGGTCCAGTCACGAAGTGGCGATGGTTGATAAACTTGTTAGAAATTACTAACTCATACGAGAGTTATTACCTATTTTTTACTGATCGCTTCCGAATTAAACTTTGATTTTTCAAAGGTGCAATTAGTCATACGGTTTAGCATGGCCTTTCCACCAGTTAAAGCAATGCTTAAAGGTAACATTCCAGCAAGAGATTTTACGGCATTATTATCTTCTGTTTTAGTAAGAGGCATTTTAGATAATGTATCTATGGAATTTTCAAAATCACTGAAACTTTTACTAAACTCTTGGGCGCTAGTTAAGCACTCGGATGTTTTTGGTAGGTCTTTAAATTCAACTTTAGTAATACTAATTTCTTGCTGAATTGAGTCATAACAACGCTTATATATATCAACTAGTTCGGATCGTTGAGACTCTGTTATTAGAGTCTCTTCAATAGATTCCATTATGTCACCTTGAGTCTCCAATAAAGGCATGCACACACTTTCGTATGGCGAAGGTGAAATATTTTCCATTTCTTCTGCAGTTTTCTGAAAAACATCTGCGGCTGCTAGTGCATCACTAAAATCGATGCTATCTGTATCAGAGTTGTTCCCTCCGCAGGACACGAGAGCTATAAATAAAATTGTATGACTAGCCATAAATATGGATTTGATATTATTTCTCACTATTTACTCCTTGATGATATATCACTTACCTACACCTGCTCCAACTAAGTTTACAATATCATGCCCCATAGAACGACCTAAATACGTACTATTTGAGAAGACTATAACGCCCGCTCCCTTCTCAGGGTATAGCTTTAGAGTTGTTACAAAACCCATTCCTGCTCCGGAATGAGTTAATTCCTTACCATTTTCTGATTGACCGATGAACCAACCTAAACCGAATTCTAAACCTTCCGAGTTCGGTGCAGGACTTTCGTTCACAGCGACTATAGGGCGTTGCATTTCTGCAATACTTCTCTCAGATAAAATTCGTTTACCATTAAGTATACCGTTATTAAGAAGTGCTTTCATAAACTTGATCATATCTGCTGTAGAGCCGATTAAACCGGTGGCCCCTTGCTGGTCACTATAGACTCGATTGAACCAAATTCGCCCATCAAGTTCCTCTTTAATGGCTTTATCAGTATCTATCAAAAATGGAACAACGTAACTTAGTGCATCTTTTGGGTGAGAACCAGTTGCCTCAGATTCGCCCATAGCCTTGGTGTAAACAAAATTGGTATTAAGCATTCCCAATGGAGTTAAGATATTTTTTACAATATACGTTTCGTAAGAATGCCCTGAAACAGATTCAATAAGTCCTGCTAGAACAAGATATCCAAAATTGGAGTATCGCCCTTCTTTTCCGGGCTGAATCTCGAGCTTATTGTAATCAGGCAATTTTTCTTTTACGAAACTAGTTTGATTGACCTTTGGATCATCCTCAAAGTGAATCCATCCAAGGATTGACATGCCTATGTCACCTAACCCAGAACTGTGACTCAGTAATTGTTTTATAGTTATAGGGTTTGATCCTTCATCTAAGTTCTTAACTTCAAAAAAAGGTAAGTGTTTTTTTACTGGGTCATTAATATTAAGTAGACCTGCTTCCTGTAATTGCATTACGGCTACAGAGGTAAATATTTTGGTTAGTGACCACCATTGATAAACAGTATCATCTGTTGTTCTATTAAGTTTTGAGGAATCGTAATAACCAAAGTGCTTTGAGTATTTAACACTTCCGCCGGAAATAACCGCAAGTGAAATGCTAGGAGGAAAACCCTTTTTAGTGGCATCCAAAAGATAGGGATCTATATCAGCTGTCATGCCAATTCTGTCAGGTAAATCCAACTTTGGGGGTGCGAATGAACAGGCACTAAAAGCGCACAATATGAAGATGATTAGTATTATTTTTTTCATGGAAACTAAATATCCAATTTGTTTACGTCACCGAAACTCGCGTGAAATATAACAGTTGTATAAACGTGTATTAGTTCCGACCTGATCTGACAACTCACTTGCAAAAGTGAGAGTTACCCGTTTTGATAAAGGTGTCGAATCTTTAAATCAAAACAACAAAAGGTAACTCTCATGCTACATACTAACAATCCA
>Ga0316204_10003166_pt1 | contig 34098 bp, 29 predicted proteins | sample 6monrhotite_MG_2_FD_205661 | JGI IMG/M metagenome (GOLD analysis project Ga0316204, IMG submission 205661) | Microbial mat bacterial communities from mineral coupon in-situ incubated in ocean water Damariscotta River, Maine, United States -... | ecosystem: Environmental > Aquatic > Marine >... | reverse complement strand
GAGTGACCCCCACCTGGCGGCCAACTACGACGTCGGCGATATCTCCGGCAAGCACCGTTGCCGGGCGGCGCTCCTCTCAGAGACCGGCCTCCGGACCAACTACGGCGAGCCCGTTCTAGGTGTCGTGTCGCGCTTCGTCGGGCAAAAGGGCCTCGATATCGTGGCCGACATCGTCCCTCTCCTCCCGCGGCTGGGCGCCAAGCTAGTCGTCCTCGGGAGCGGGAGCCCGAACCTGGAGAACCGCTTCCGCGAGCTGGCCGAGGCCTATCCACAGCACCTCGCGCTCCGGACGGCCTTCGACCCGCCTCTCGCGCAGCGGATCTACGCCGGCGCCGACATCTTCTTGGTCCCCAGCCGCTTCGAGCCCTGCGGGCTGACCCAGCTCCAGTCCATGGCCTACGGGACGATCCCCGTGGTTCGCGCGGTGGGGGGCCTCAAGGACACCGTCCTCGACCCCCACTTCGCGGGCAACAACTCGACTGGCTTCGTGTTCTTCGACTTCGACGCGGGCTCGCTCTACGGAGCCCTCAAGCGCGCCATTGGCACGTATCGCAACGCGCCCGGCATGTGGCGTCTGCTCCAGAGGAACGGCATGAAGCGCGACGCGACCTGGGAGACCTCGGCCCGTCGCTATCGCGGGCTCTACGAGGCGGTTCGGCGCTAGTCGGGGCTCTGCTCTCGCTTTTGGCTCTCGCCTTCGGCTCTCGCTTCGGCGGAGGGGCTGGGTGGGGCGGAGTCGTGTTGAGCGCTTGAAGGGTGGAGTGTCTTGTTTGGAGCTCCGCCCGACGGGGGCGCGCGGCTCGAGGGCTAGTCCTTGACCTCGCCTAGCTCGAAGCTCTCAGCGATGAGGTCGAAGCCTGGCTTGGCCATCCGCTCGTCTTCGTCGAAGCGGATCTCACAGATCACGACAGCGCCCTTCTCGGTGGCGAAGGAAGCGACTCGGATTCGAGCCGGCATCAGCGCCATCAGGCCTCGGAGTTCGACTCCCTCGGCTTCCTCGTGGGAGCCCCAGCCGCGGAGCGGGTGGCGCCTGGGGTTTTGGATCAGGAGTGGTTGGCTCTCGAACTCTGCCACCATCGCCTCGACCATGGTCGGGAGGTGGGTGTCTGGAGGAAGGAGGTAGATGTTCACGCTGCCTTGGGCAGGCGCTGAGATATCAAAGGCCCTCTCCGGTCCAAAGTCTGGGTCCGGGGCGAGGTCCCAGTTCCCCGGATAGCGAAAGGAACACGTGGACCCCGAGTGAGTCTTCGGTTGGCGGACGTCAGCGGGGGCGGCCTTCTCGAAGGCGCCGGTCGCGAAGCCCTCAATGAACGCGCGGCCGAATTCGTTTTGCCAGATACCCACTAGGCAGAGCGCGCAGGCGAGGAGGAGTCCTCCTCCGATGATGAGCGGGAGCTTCGCTGATTTGGGCGCGGCGCGCGGAGGCGGGTCGGGGAGGTCCACGCGGCGAGTTTAGCGAGCGACCGTCTGTCGCGCTCGTCCCCGTCAGACCTAGTCTCAGAGACGTGAGGGGGTTGCTCTGACAGGTTGCCCCAGACCACGCGTCCAAGCACCCATACCGATCGAAGCTCCAGACGCGTGATCGGCCGGGTCCCCACCCCCCGGGCAAGCGCGTCGACTCTCGCCCCACTCAACGACGAGAGCGCTTCGATCCGCTCCGCTACCCTCTAGGTGTAGGGCGGATCTGGCAGGCCACTGGTGGAAGCGACCTCGAGCCACGCGGATCAATAGGGATCCACGTGCAACCAGTCCCGAAGGGACTACCTCGAGGAGTGCCATGAGCACCCAGACTTTCGACAGGACCAAGCCTCACCTCAACATCGGCACCATCGGTCACGTGGCCCATGGGAAGACCACGCTCACGGCCGCGATCACGCGCGCCCTGGGCGCGGCCGTCAGCTACGCCGACATCGCCGGCAAGCGCGGGATCGTCCGCAAGGACCGGATCGCGACCGTCACGGCGGACCACGTCGAGTACGAGACGGCCCATCGTCACTACGCTCACGTGGACTGCCCAGGGCACGCCGACTACGTCAAGAACATGATCATCGGTGCGGCTCAGATGGACGGGGCGATCCTGGTCGTCTCGGCCCTCGACGGGCTGATGCCGCAGACGCGCGAGCACATCCTGCTGGCGCGTCAGGTCGGCGTCCCCGCCATCGTGGTCGCGCTCAACATGATCGACCTCGCAGACGACCTCGAGCTCGTCGAGCTCATCGAGGAGGAGATCCGCGAGGTCCTCGAGGCCTTCGGCTTCCCTGGCGCTGAGATCCCCTTCGTGAGGATCTCGGCGCTCTCGGCGGCCGAGGGCGACGAGCAGGCCCTCGGTCAGATCCGTCACCTGATGGACGAGGTCGACCGCTACGTGCCAACCCCAGAGCGGGACACGGAGCGGCCCTTCCTGCTCCGGGTCGAGAACGCCTGCACGATCCCAGGTCGCGGCACCGTCGTGACCGGCCGGATCGAGCGGGGCGTGATCGAGGTCGGAGATCCGGTCGAGCTCGTCGGCCTGCGGGAGCCCCGCAAGTCTGTCGTGACCGGGATCGAGGCCTTCCACAAGCCGTGCGCCCAGGGTCTCCCGGGTGACAGCGTCGGGCTCCTCCTGAGAGGGGTTCGCCGCGACGAGGTCGAGCGGGGGATGGTCTTGGCCGCCCCCAGCAGCGTCGTTCCGCAGCGCCGCTTCCGGGCTCAGCTCTACGTGCTGAGCAAGGAGGAGGGCGGGCGTCGGCTCCCCTTCTTCGGGGGCTACAGCCCGCAGTTCTTCTTCGGAACGACCGACGTCACGGGACGGATCGGCCTCGGATTGGACACGGAGATGTGCATGCCCGGTGAGAACGCCGAGGTCACGGTCGAGCTGCAGAAGCCCGTCGCGCTCGAGGAGCAGTTTCGCTTCGCGGTCCGCGAGGGCGGCAAGACCGTCGCCTCCGGCCAGGTGATCGAGATCCTCGACGCCTGAACCAAGAGCGCGAGGGGTCCCCGAAGGACCCCTCGCGCTCGACTCTGAAGGAGGACCTATGGCTGGACCCGAAGTCGCTCAGCCGCGGTCAAGGGTTGTCCGTTCGCGAACACGAGTCGACCGCTCGAGTCGCGGAACACCGGCTCTTGCGCTCCGCTGGGCGTGACGAAGACTCCGCCGGGGGTCCCCACCGGCCTCGGCGCCGGTGGGGTCGTCCCCACGCTGCCCCCGCTCACAGGCCCGCTCCGAGCTGAGCGCATCAGGTTCCGCAGGTTCCTGAGCGCCGCAGACGCGGTCTCGTTGTTAGGTCGTCGGGGGACAGCCGGTGCCGAAGGCGAACGCGTCATGTCTCGGCGATAGCTCTCCGCTAGGGAGTCGACCAGAGCGCGACGTTCTGGCGAAGCGAAGGTCACCGAGCGGAGGCCATCCGGCGCCTCCTCAAGGACCGAGCGGTTCCCGTCGTCGATCACCCAGAGGCCTGGACGGGGGTTCTGAGTCTTGGGATACCTGGCCATGGCCTCCTGGGTCCGGTCTATGGCAGCGTTCAGCTCCGCGTCGTCGATTCGGCTCTCGAGGACGATCGCCCCCTCCCCCAGGGTCGCGAGCAAGTCAGGGCGACGCGGGTCACCGCGGTAAGCCAGCTCTCGGATCTGAGACAGGGCCTCTGCATTCGTCGCGAGGGCTCCCGTGACGACGAGGAGCGTCTCGCCCCGGAGATCCACGCTCATAAGCCGCGAGGCAGGTCCGGTGGTCAGGTTCAGACCACGCAGCGCATAGTCCCGAGCGTCCGCTGCGCTCTGGAACTGGAGCCGCTCCACGCTTCCTTGGCCCGTCACGATCCGGACCCCCTCGCCCTGAATTCCCTCTCTCCCTGGAGCCTGCGTGATCGCCCCGTGGAGGCTCCTCGAGTAAGGGGTCCCGTTACTCAGGGTTGGACCCTGCGGTCCGTCCTTGAGGACGTAGCCCAGAGACGTAAGGCCCGGTGTGGGCTTGAGCGCGAAGGTCTCCCTGACGTGTGAGGCTTGGGAGGGATCGGCTCCTAGGGAGGTCGCGAAAGCTCGATCAGACTCGGAGGCCGCCGAGAGGTCGGCGAAGACGCTTGGTTGGGCCCCAGCCACACTGAGGGAGGCTGTTAGGAGGAGGGAGACAAGGAGGAATCGCATTGGGTTGCCTTTTGTGCAGCGTCAACAAGCAGTGAACACCTGGCGATCCGCCCTCGTAACCTCTGCTCCGGTGGTCCTCAAATGGAGTTGCAGCCTCTTTCTTTGTCGATTTCGCGTCATTTTCGCTTCACGAAGTCTCGGGGCAGGGCGTCACTGTTAACGGTGGTTCCAGGTCCCTCGTTTCTCTCCAATCTGAGCCTCCGCCCGAGCAACCAACGACAAGAGCGCGAGGGCCAGGCCCTCGCGCTCTCTTACCAGCGGATTCGGCTAGTTCTGCTGCTTGTTCTCTCCCAGCGCCTTGCGCCTGCGCTCGCGCATCTTCTCGAGGAGCTCCTTGCGCTTCTCGTCGCTCAGCTCGACCTTGGGCTTCTTCTCTCGAGCGGGCTCCCTGACCGGGGACCCATACTTCACGCTTCAGCCATAGGCGCGAGTGTTGGCGGTGGTGACGGCCTTCCCCTCGAGGACAGCGGTCAGAGCCAGCTCCACGAACCCGACGTATTCGGGCGTGCTCGGGTCCCTGCGGTTGTCGAGGGCGCCCGTGTAGACGAGCTTGCCGGTCGCGTCGACGACGCAGAGGGTGGGGGTGACCTTGGCGCCGAAGAGGCGTCCGACGCTTCCCGTCTCGTCGGTCAGGATCGGGTAGTCGATCTTCCACCGCTTGGCACCGGCCTTGTTGACCTCGAGGCCATGGCCCTGCTTGCCTGGGCCACCGGAGTTGATCGCCAGCCAGACGACGCCCTGGCCCTTGAACTTCTTGGCGAGGCCGGTCGGGATCCCCTTGTTGTGGACCTTCTTGACCGAGGGACACTTGGGGTTGAACCACTCGATGACCACGACCTTCTTGGCCTTGGTGTAGTCGCTCAGTCGGTGGGTCTTGCCCGCGAGATCCTTCAGGCTGAAGTCGGGGGCCGGCTTGCCGAGGGTCGCCTTTTGTGGCGGCGGGGTTGTCGGCTCCTGCGCGGTCGCCAACGAAGGCAGGGCCAGGCAGAGGAAGCCGAGGCAAAAGACACGCGTCATGAAGTCACTCCAGGTTTGCGGGGGATCCCGGCACCATAGCGAGGGGCCAAGGCTACGTCTAAGACTCGTTCGAGCTTGGCCCCTAGGCTCCCTAGCGGGCGCGGGTCTGGACGCTCTCGCCCACGACCTCGAGCATCTTGAGGAGGTCGTCGTAGTCGGGGTGTCGCATTTGGACCCAAGCGTTGGCCTTGTAGCCCGCGCCGACGGGCTGGGTCGGAGTGCCAGGCGCGGGGAAGTGGGCGCCGATCACGAAGTCGCCGAGGTCACGGAAGAGCGCCTCCTGACCTTGGTGTCCCACGATGGTTCCGTCCTGGTCGGGACGGAGCGCAATCATGCCCGTGGCGTAGCGTCGCGAGGGGACGCCACCGGCCGGGAGTCCGCAGATCGCGCGGGCCCACTCGGCGTAGATGTCGAGGTCGTTGGCGGCTCGGTAGAGGTCCCAGGCGCCGACGCCAGGGGGGCGGCAAGCGATCTCGGAGAACATCAGGCCCTTCTTGGTGATGAACCACTCCATGTGAGTCGGGGCGGTCTCGATCCCTAGGACCTCGATCACGCGGCGGCCGAGCTTGCGGACCTCGGTGTAGCCCTCGGCTTCGATCCGGTTGGTGACGCAGAAGCGCGGCGAGATCCAGCGCGTGCGCATCCCGTGGAGCACGTTGGGGTAGTAGTGAGTGATGAACTCGTGGCGGACCTTGCCGTTGACCGTGATCGTGTCGAAGAAGCCCTCGTGGCCCTCGATGAACTCCTCGACGGCGTAGTCGATGTCGCGGCTGGCGAGTCCCGACTCCTGCATCACGCGCTCGTAGTCGGCCTCGTCGCTGATCTTGTAGGTGTCAGCCGCGCCGGCGCCGTCGCGGGGCTTGAGGATGATCTGGTAGCCGACCTCGTCAATGAAGGCCTTGACCTCCTTGGCGTTGGTGATCCCGCCCGAATCCGCGCAGGGGACGCCCGCTGCGCGGAGGACCTCCTTCATGAGGGGCTTGTCGCGGCAGCGGTTCGTCGTCTCGACGCTGGTGCCGGGGATCTTGCACATCTCGCGGATCTCGGCCGCGCAGCGCATGTGGGCCTCGACCGTGGCCTCCATTCGGTCGACCCAGCCGCGCTGCTGGATCCGGCGCGTGGCCTTGAACATCGACTCGTGGTCGCAGACCGAGGGGACCTGCTCGTAGCAGGCCAGCCAGCTCTTGAGCTCAGGGTCCAGGTATTCCTGGGGCCGCTCGCCAATGGCGCTGACCGTGGCACCCACGGACTTGAGGGCTCGAGCGAACTCGCGCTGGTTACTCGGGAATGCCGGCTCGACGAGGATGACGTGCATAGGAAGGCTCCGGCCGCTCCCCGGGCTCAGGGAGGATGGCGTCTGGCCCGGTAGTAAACCCGAGATTCGGCCAGATTGAAGCTTGGGATCAGGCCCGAATCCCTCTTCCTCACGCTGGCTCCTGCGCCGACTCCCCGATAGCCTCTCGACCCCTCTAGCTCAGCCTTGGCCATGCGCACCCTCGCTTTCGTCCTCCCCTACGTGTTCGACACCTCGCTTCGCTTCCTGCGAGCCGCCTTGAGCGTGCCTGGGCTGCGGGTCGGGGTGATCAGCAGTGAGCCTCTCCGGCGCTTCGGCCCGGAGATCGCGGCTCAGGTTGCGGGGCATTGGCAGGTCAAGAACCCTCTCGAGGCCCAAGAGCTGGTGACCGCGACTCGCGGCCTGAGCAAGTTGATCGGCCCCGTCGAGGGGCTGCTGGGCGTGTTGGAGGAGCTTCAGGTCCCCCTGGCTCGAGCGCGCGAGGCGCTCTCGCTGCCTGGCATGAACGTCGAGACCGCGCTCAACTTCCGCGACAAGGCTCAGATGAAGGACGTCCTGCGGGCCGCCGGCGTCCCCTGCGCGCGGCATTGCCTAGCGACGACCGAAGCCGAGGCCCGGGCCTTCCTCAAGGAGGTCGACCTCCCGGTCGTGATCAAGCCTCAGGCTGGCGCCGGCGCGCGAAACACCTTCCGCCTCGACAGTCCGGAGCAAGTCGACGACGCGCTGAGGTCCTTCCCTCCGCGTCCCGAGCGCCCGACCCTCCTCGAGGAGTTCGTCGTCGGCCGCGAGCACTCCTTCGACTCGGTGTGCCTCGGCGGCGAGCTCCTCTGGGCCAGCGTCAGCCACTACCACCCGACCCCGCTCGAGGTCCTTCAGAACGACTGGATCCAGTGGTGCGTCCTCCTTCCGCGCGATGTGAGCGGCGAGGAATACGCGCCGATCCGTGAGGCCGGCGCCCAGGCCCTCAAGGCCCTGGGGATGGAGACGGGGATGAGCCACCTGGAGTGGTTCCGCCGCAAGGACGGGAGCGTGGTCGTCTCAGAGGTCGCCGCCCGACCTCCTGGTGCCCAGATCACGTCGCTCTTGAGCTACGCCTACGACAGGGACATGTACCAGGCCTGGGCCCGCCTGGTCGGGGCCGAGGCCTTCGACCCTCCGCAGCGGCGCTACGCCGTGGGCGCGGCCTATCTCCGCGGCCAAGGCCAAGGAGACCGCGTCGTCGGGATCCGCGGCCTCGAGCGCGCGCAAGCAGAGGTCGGCGACCTGGTCGTCGAAGCCAAGCTTCCTCGGGTCGGACAGTCGTCGGGCGGAGGCTATGAGGGCCAGGGCTACGCCATCGTGCGTCACCCCGAGACCGAAGTCGTCGAGCAGGCGCTTCAGACCATCGTGCGGCGCGTCCGCGTGGAGCTCGGCTAATGACCGCGGTCTTGTATCTCAACCCAGGCTTCCCGGCCGAGATGCCTAACTTCGTGATGGGCCTGGCCGAGGTCGGCGCCACGGTCGTCGGCGTCGGTGATATGCCGCGCCAGGCGCTCCCTGAGCGCTGCAAGCGGGCGCTCAGCAACTACATCCAGATTTCGTCCCTCTTTGACGAAGAGCGTGCGTTTCGCGAGATCGTGAGCGAGGTCCGCGAAGCGGGGGTCCGCTTCGACCGGATCGAGAGCCTCTGGGAGCCCCTCGTGATGCTCGCGGCGCGCCTCCGCCAAGCGCTGGGGGTCCCCGGCCTCACGCCACAGCAGGCGCTCCCCTTCCGCGACAAGGAGCTGATGAAGCAGAAGCTCGACGCGGCGGGGATCCGAACTCCGCGCCACTGTAGCTGCTCGGACGAAGCCTCGATCCGCGCCGCGGCTGAGCGAATCGGCTACCCGTTGATGATCAAGCCCATTGACGGCGCGGGCTCGGCCGACACCCATCGCCTCGACGACGCCTCCGACCTGAGCCGCGTGATCAAGGCCGTCCGCCACGTGCCCGTCGTGAGCGTGGAGGAGTTCGTCGAGGGTCGCGAATACACCTTCGATGCGATCTGCGCTGGCGGCCGCCCGCTCTACTACAACATCGCTTGGTATCGCCCTCGCCCGCTCATCGCGCGGACCGTGGAGTGGATCAGTCCCCAAGTCGTCGCGCTCCGCAACCCCGATCAGCCCGAGCTCGCGGCTGGCCGGCAGATGGGCTTCGAGGTCCTCGAGGCCCTCGAGTTCGAGGCCGGCTTCACTCACATGGAGTGGTACCTCAAGGACGACGGCGAGGTCGTGTTCGGTGAGATCGGCGCCCGCGTCGGCGGGGCCCGGCTCATCGATCAAATGAACTTCAGCAACGACGCCGACCTGTTCCGCGGCTGGGCCGAGGCGGTCTGCTACGGAACCCTCAGCGAGCCGATTCGCCGCCGTCACAACGTGGCCGTGATCTTCAAGCGCGCCCAAGGCGAGGGTCGGATCCACCGCATCTCCGGCCTCGCCAGCTACCTAGCGCGCTACGGTCAACACGTGGCAGCCCTAGACCTGCTGCCCGTGGGCGCCCACCGGCGAAACTGGCTTCAGACCCTGATCTCCGACGGCTACGCCATCGTTCGCCACCCCAACCTCGAGACGTGCCTCGCCATGGCCGACCGCTTTGGCACCGACGTCCAACTCTTTGCCCAATGAGCCGAGCGACCTCCGTGACCCTGTTGGGTCCCCAACGGCACAAGCCATTCATCAAAGACGTCCTCGAGGAATACGGGATCGAAGGCCAGCTGGCCGTGATCACCGGCGGTTGGGAGGAGCGCGAGGCTGAGGTCGACGACCTCGACCAGCACCTCGGACGCCCAACCCTCAACCTGCGGCTCCACGAACGCTTCCAAGACGTGATGGGCCGCGAACAGCGCTTCCAGCAGGCGCTCTTGGATCGCAACGACCGGCTGCGGATCGCGCAGACCCTCTATCGCCGGCGCCTCCACCAAGCCTTGGAGTCGGTCCGGAGCCTGTATGGCCTGACGCTCCCCAGGATGGAGCTCTTGATGGCCGAGCGCTCCGATGCCCTGCGGGCCGTGAGTGACCTCGATCACCACTACCTGACGCAGATCCGCGGGATCCACCAGGCCTTCCTGGATCTCTGGGATCCGACCCTAAACCCCTCCATCGCAGGCGCCAGAGCCGAGCTCAAGGAGGAGCTCCAGAGCTGTGGCGGGGTCCTGATCGCAGGCGGGAACGTGAGCGTCCTCCTTGATCAGCTCTACCTGCTCAAGTTGCGGCCTCTCCTGGGGACCCTGCCCATCGTGGCCTGGAGCGCCGGCGCCATGGTCCTGACCGACCGAATCGTGCTCTTCCACGACAGCCCGCCCCAGGGGCGCGGCGACCCCGAGATCTACGACGACGGCCTCCGACTCGCACCGCGCCTGGTCGCCCTGCCTCACGCCAAGCACCGCCTCAAGCTGCAGGACGAGCGCCGGGTCGGGATCTTGGCCGGACGCTTTGCCCCCGCGACCTGCGTCGCCCTCGACGAGGGCAACGGGGTCCACTGGGACGGCTACGAGTGGACGCCGATTGGCGGCGCCCGGACGCTGGTCGCCGACGGACAAGTGGTCGAGATGGTGAACCGGTGACCGCCCCCGCGCTCCAGGCCCTCTTCGATCAGGGCACGCCGACGCCGGAGCAGATCCAGACCTTCGTCGAGAGCAACGGACCCTTCCCGATCTATGCCGACGGTCAGGCGACCTTCGTGTTCGTGGGCGCGGCCGACTCGGTTCGCTGGCAGCACTACATCTTCGGACTCCCGACCAGCCAAGAGTTCAACAGGCTCGAGGGCACCGATCTCTGGCACCTCACGGTCCAGCTCCGCAAGATGTCGCGGATCGAATACAAGCTCCTGATCGACTACGGCGACAACGCCGTCCTGATCCGCGACCCCCTGAACCCGCTCCGAGCCCGAGACCCCTACGGGGCCAACTCGGTGTGCGCGACCGCTGGCTACGAGCGCCCCGAGTGGACTTGGCCGAGCGAGACGACTCGGGCCGGGCGAATGGAGACGCACAAGATCTACAGCGAGGCCCTGGGGGAGGACAGATACATCCAGGTCTACAAGCCGGCCCGGTTCCGCGAGAGCTGCCGCTATCCGCTCCTGGTCGTTCACGACGGGACCGACTACCAGCGCTTCTCAGCCTTCAAGATCGTGCTCGACAACTTGATTCACAGGCTCGAGATCCCGCCCATGATCGTGGCCTTCACCGACCCCGGCGATCGCCTGCGTGAATACGCCGCGGATCCTCGCCACGCCAAGCACATAGTCGAAGAGGTCATCCCCGAGCTCGAGGCTCACTACAACCTCGAGGAGCGGGCCCTCAGTCGCTGCATCATGGGCGCCAGCTTCGGCGGCGTCGCCAGCCTCTCGACGGCCTGGCGCTATCCGAAGGCCTTCGGGAAGCTCCTCCTCCAGTCAGGCTCCTTCGCCTTCACCGACATTGGCACCCACCACCGCGGCCCGGCCTTCGACCCGGTCGTGGAGTTCATGAACGAGTTCCGCAAGAGCCCAGGTCGGCCAGCGGAGAAGATCTACATGAGCTGTGGGATCTACGAATCACTCATCTATGAGAACCGCTCCATGGTTCCGCTCCTCCAAGAGTGCGGGATCTCGGTTCGCTTTGAAGAAGCCCGGGACGGACACAACTGGGAGAACTGGCGGGACCGCCTCCGCGGCGGCCTGTCTTGGCTCTTCCCCGGTCCGCTCTGGATGATCTACGAATAGGCCGCGCGATATGAACGCAATGAAAGCAACGACGAAGTGGTATTCGCACCGCACCGAGCACGACACTCAGATCGTCCGGTGGGGACACATGGGGACGCCTGTCCTGGTGTTCCCGACCGCCGGCGGTGACGCCGAGGAGATCGAGCGAATGCTGATGATCAAGGTCCTGAGCCCCTTGATCGACGCGGGCAAGATCAAGGTCTACTCGATCGACAGCCTGGCGGCTCGCGCTTGGGGCGACACCGACAAGTCGGCCCGCTACTGCACCGCGCTCCAGAACGCCTTCGACGGCTACCTCTACAACGAGGTCGTCCCGGCGATCCGGACGGACTGCAACTCGAAGGACATCGAGATCGTCGTTGCTGGCGCCTCGATCGGCTCCTTCAACGCCATGGCCTCGATCTGCCGGCACCCGGACGTGTTCAAGCACGCGATCTGCATGAGCGGGACCTACGACGTCGAGCGCTTCATCAAGGACCACGACGGGAACCCGATGCGTCGGGGTGACCTCAACTTCTACTTCAGCTCCCCGCTCCAGTACCTCCCGAACCTTGGGGAGTGCGAGCAGCTGCGTCTCTTGAGGACGCGCTCGATCATCATGGCCCACGGCGGCGGACAGTGGGAAGACCCCCAACAAGACTGGACCATGGCTTCGATCCTGGGCGCTAAGGGCGTCCCGAACCGCGTCGACCCCTGGGGTCCCGACTACGGGCATGACTGGCCGACCTGGCGCAGCATGCTCCCCAAATACCTGAGTGAAATCTAATGAGCGACACGAAGACGATTGGCCTCCTGGTCGGTGACGAGAACGATTGGCCCTCGACCCTCGAGGCGCTGATGCGCCGCGTCGGCTCAGAGGTCAAATACAAGGGCAAGAGCTACGAGGTCAACATCCGCCGGATGCGGATCGACCCCTTCTCGCTCCGAGACGAGAGCCGGAGCGACGTGATCATCGATCGCCTCGCCTACTGGCACTTCGCGCCGCGCGAGTGGCTGAAGAAGGTCGCGCTCCTCAACGGGACCTACCTCCTCAACAACCCCTTCACCTTCCAGGCCATGGAGAAGCACTCGGCCTACTGCGCCGCGATCCGCCTCGGGTTGAACATTCCCGACACCTGGCTGATCCCCCAGAAGAGCGCGCCCGAGGGCTACAAGGAGAAATACGAGCGCACGGCCGAGCGCTATCACAACCTCTTCAACCTGGGCCAGATCGGCGAGTCGATCGGCTACCCGCTCTTCATGAAGCCCTTCGACGGCGGCGGCTGGCGAGAGGTGACCCGGGTCAAGGACAAGGAGGCTCTCTACAAGGCCTACGACGAGTCCGGCCAGAGCCTGATGCACCTCCAGGCGGGCGTCGCGGACTACGACGTGTTCTGCCGCTCCCTCGCGATCGGTCCCCAGGTCATAAACCTCAAGTTCCGGCCCGACGAGCCGCAGCACGCGCGCTACGAGGTCTCTCACGGCTTCCTCAACGAGAAGGAGGGTCGCGAGGTTCGAATCACGAACAAGCTGATCAACGCCTTCTTCCGCTGGGACTTCAACTCCTGCGAGACGATCCACAAGGACGGCCAGATCTTCCCGATTGACTTCGCGAACGCCTGCCCAGACATCGCTGTCAACAGCCTCCACTACTACTACCCCTGGGCGATCAAGGCCCTCCTCTCGTGGGCGGTGTTCTGCGCCGTCTCGGGTCGGGAAATGGAGATCGCGCTCAACCCCAAGCCCTACTTCGAGATCGCTGACTCGGACATGCCCTTCGACGACAAGTTGACGGCCTACGAGAAGCTGGTCGACGCGCACTTCCAGCGCGAGGAGTTCGAGGCCTGGCGCAAGAACGAGTTCGCTCACATCGACGACGCGATGCTCGACCTGGTCGAGAGCACCGAGTTCGAGTCGATCCTCGAGAACACCGTGGCCGAGGTCTTCCCCAAGGGCGAGCAGGTGGCCTTCTACAACCACTTCCACGGGCTGATCCGCCACTGGGCCGAAACCCAGCGGCCGGCTCCTGAGGCAGCCACGGAGGCTCCTGCGGCCGAGGCTGCGGCCAAGCCAGTCGCGGTCAAGGCGGCTCCCGCCAAGGCCGAGGCTCCCAAGGCCAAGCCCCAGGCGAAGAAGGGCTCGTCCAAGAAGCCGTCCAAGAAGGGCAAGTAAGGACATGAGCTACGCCGGGAAGGTCGCGGTCATCACTGGCGCCAGCCGGGGGCTCGGAGCAGGTGTCGCTCAGGCCTTCTTGGACGCAGGCCTCAAGGTCGGCGTGTGCGCGCGGAACCAACCCGAGCTGACCGGGGCCAGCGTGGTCTCGGACGCCGTGGACGTCACGGACGCTGCGGGCCTCGAGGAGTTCGGCGAGCGGGTCGCGAGTCAGCTGGGGCCCATCGACCTCTGGATCAACAACGCCGCGATCTTGACTCCCATCGTGTTCGCGCGGGATCTGTCTCCCGTGGACCTTGCCCGGCACTTGGAGATCAACGTCACGGGCTGCTTGCTCGGGGCGCAGGTCTTCCTCCGGCACCGCGCGAAGCAAGCCGCGCTGATCAACGTCAGCAGCGGGGCGGCGCTCAAGGGCTACCCCGGCTGGACGGCCTACTGCGCGAGCAAGGCCGCCGTGGATCGCCTCAGCGAGTGCCTGGCCCTCGAAGAGGAAGGCACCGGACTCCGCGTCCTGAGCGTGGCGCCCGGCGTCATAGACACGGACATGCAGGCCACGATCCGCTCCACGCCCCGGGAACAGTTCCCCCTCGTGGACAAGTTCCTCCAGCTCAAGGAGGACGACGCCTTCAACACGCCGGCCTTCATAGCCAAGCATTACCTGGAGCTGGCCTTCGGAGCGGCTGCGCCTGACGAGGTCGTGGTGCGCCTTCCGAGCGAGAAGGGCTAGCGAGTCCTCGCTGGCTGCTGGCCGGAGCGCCATGTAGCGCTTGCTGCTCTTCTCCTGCTCCTCTTTGGAGCCTGTCTCCTCGTTTCTGCGTGTCAGGGAACCCTCCCTTCGCTCGGCCCCGTGAGCAAAGCCATGACGGCGGTGATTGCAGCGGAGGGCCCGCTCAACCGGTACTAGGACGCCTAATTTTCCTTGTCGCTCCCTCAGAGCCTCCCTATCGTGTCGGCCCAAGCGGCCTGCAGGACACCCCACGGGCCGCGCTCAAGGAGACACCCATGGCGTTGCCCTCCCTCTCCAAGGCCGTCTCGGCCCTCAAGATCAAGAAGAACCGTGACCTGCTCTGTGTCAGCGCGGGCATGGGCGCCCTGGTCGGCGGAATGAAGCTGACGGGCCTGGCGCTCTTCGCCAAGGGCATGGTCGGCCTCGAGAAGGAGTGGCGCGAGAAGCGCGACTTCGACGGGACCTGGGCCGAGCGCTTCGAGAAGTCGGCCGCCTTCTACGAGGGCACCCACATGGACCCCACCAACCGGGTCCTGCACCGAATCGGGATCCCCATGATCCTGGGCGGCGCCGCCGGGCTGATCGTGTGCCCGAGCTACCGGCCGATGTGGCTCGCGAGCAACGCCCTGTTCACTGTCGGCTGGGGACTAAACCTGGTGGGCCACGCGGTCTATGAGAAGAACGCCCCCGCCTTCGCAGACGACCCCCTGAGCTTTCTGATGGGGCCGCTCTGGGACCTCAAGCAGCTGCGCGGCGGGCAGAGCTCCGAGCCCGTCGAGGTCGCGAGCCCGGCGCCTGCGGAGCCCGAGCTGGAACCCGCCCTGGCCTAGGGACTCGTGCCCGCGCCCATCACCGCTGGGGTCTTCGACTCCTACCTAGACGACTCCCACCAGGCCTTTCGCGAGGTCTGCGCTCGCTTCGCCCGCGAGGAGATCGCGCCCCAGGTCGAGGCCTGGGAGGAGGCCGAGGGCTTCCCCCGGGAGCTCTACAGCAAGGCAGCCGAAGCAGGCATCCTGGGCCCCGGCCTGCCTGACGAGTACGGAGGCGGCGGCGGCGACCTGTTCCACATGCTCGTGAGCACCGAGGAGCTGCTCCGCGGCGGCTCGACGGGCGTCCTGGTGGGCCTCGGCTCCTTGGAGATCGCCCTCCCTCCGATCCTGGTGCTGGGGAGCCAGGACCAGAAGGAGCGCTTCATTCCAGCGGTACTCGCCGGCGAGACCATCGCCGCCCTCGCCATCAGCGAGCCCGGAGCAGGGAGCGACGTCAGCGCGATCACGACCCAGGCCGTCCGCGAGGGCGAGGACTACGTCTTGAGGGGCAGCAAGATCTTCGTGACCTCGGGGGTCCGCGCGGACCAACTCACCCTCCTGGCGCGAACGGGCCCCGATCCCCACGGCGGTCTGACCTTCTTCGTGGTCCCAGGCGACGCTGAGGGCCTGAGCGTCTCGCGCGCGATCAAGAAGACCGGCTGGCGCGCCAGCGACACGGCGGAGCTCTCCCTCGACGGCGTTCGAGTCCCGGCCACGTCCCGCCTGGGCGAGGAGGGGAGCGGCTTTCTTTGTCTCATGCGGACCTTCCTCCGCGAGCGAATGTACCTGGCGGCGATAGGCGTCGGGACCGCCGAGCTGGCCTACGAGGACGCCGCGGCCTACGTCAAGCAGCGCGAGGCCTTCGGGCGACCCCTCGTTGGGCACCAGGTCGTGCGGCACAAGCTGGCGGACATGGCCGGGCGGGTCCTGGCCGCTAAGGCGCTGGTCTACAACACCGTGGCCCGCGCGATCCGCGAGGAGGCCACGCCACCCGAGGTCGCCTTGACCAAGAATCAGGCCGCCGACTGCGCCGAGTGGGTCTGCCGCGAGGCCGTGCAGCTCTTGGGCGGCATGGGCTACTGCCGCGAGACCCGGGTCGAGGTCCTCTCGCGGGACGCCCGGCTCCTCAACATTGGCGGCGGAACTCGCGAGATCATGAACGAGATCGCGGGCCGCGCCTTCAGCTAGCCCGCCGAGGAGCCTCCATGTCGAGCGAAGCCTTTTGGACCTGGTTCAGCGGAGAGTCAGAGCGTCTCTTCCAGGCCCTCGACGACTCCGCCATAGAGGTCATGCAGGAGGTGAACGCCGTCCTCAAGGAGAGTCACCCGGGCGTGTTCTCTGAGTTCCCGGCCAAGCCCGGCGGCGCGCAGAAGGCCAAGATGGTCCTGACGCCGGACGGGGACGTGGAACTGATCGAGACCGTGCGCGAACTGGTGGCTGCGGCCCCTGCCCTCGAGCGCTGGAGCTTCGTCCCCTTCCGCCAGCGCGCGGCCTTGGGCGGCGCGATCGAGATGCACGGCGTGAGGCTCGAGGAGTCGGACGTCTTCTATCGCACCCTCTCGGGCCCGCGCGGCGAGCTCTGGATCACCCTCGTGATTCGCGGCCTGACCGAGGACGAGGACGACCCCCGGCCCCTGATGGCGATCCTCCTCATGGACCATTTGATCGGTGAGCTCGACTCCCTGACCACCATTGCCTCCCTGGCCCGTGAGCCGCTCGAAGACCCCGAGGACGAGAGCCTGCGTCCCCTGGCGACGATCCCGGAGTTGATCGACAGCTACAAGGACTCGGGCCTCGACCGCTGGGATTGCTATCGAACGGAGATCGACGCCGAGGGGACCGTGGCTTTCGTGACGGTCAAGCTCGGGCTCGGGGCTGTGGTGCCTTTGGCGCATCGCCCGACCCAGGTCCGGGTGATCGTCCCCTTCGTGAACCCCCGCGAGGACGGCTTGATCTCGGATAAGGAGGAGGTCGAGTTGCTCTGGCAGCTCGAGGACGAGCTGCGCGAGGCGCTGGCGGAGTCCTGCGACGCGATCTCGGTCGGGCGGGTCACGACCTCTGGGGTTCGCGACTTCGCGTTCTATGCCCCCGAGGGGCAAATGGTCGAAGCCCACGCCCAGCGCGTGTTCGCGGCCTATCCCCAATACGAGGTCGACGTCCGAGTCGAGGCTGATCCGGACTGGGAGTTCTTCAGCGAGTTCCTGATGCCGAGTCCCTTTGAGCACCTCCGGATGGTCATGGAGCGCGACCTAGACACCTTGGAGCAGGCCGGCGACGATCTAGACGCTCCCCGCGAGATCCTCTGGCTCCTCGCCTTCCGCGACACCGAGGGCCGAGAGGCCTACTTGGCAGGTCTCCCTGACACCTTTCGGGTCGTCGAGCTAGGCGACGAGGGGCAGGTCAGCGCGACCCTGGCCCACACCTCGCCAGCTCGCGCAGCCCAGGTCGGAGAGGTCGTCCACGAGCTCTTCGGACGCTTCGCCGAGATCCCAGGCTTCGTCGAGCAGTGGCGCTGTCCGCCAGCCGGCGAGTAGCCCCGCGCCCTCGGGCAGCCCTACCTCGCCTCGACCGGGCGAAACTCCCCAATCCCCTACCTAAGCCCGGCGTGCCGAGGCGACCCCGCCACTTCCCTCTCCGGAGCGCTCGATCTCCCCGCGAGACGATCTCTGCGCCCTCTGCGAGCTCTCCGCGACCTCTGCCTCAAGAACTCTTCGATCACACGACCCGAAACGACAACCAACACACCCGGCAGGGGCCCTAGGCCCCGGACTCAAAGGTCGCCAGGAGCTCTTCGTCGGCTGTAGCGTCAGCGTCGCGTCCGAGGCGCCGGAGCGCCACCGCGCGCTTCTTGAGCGCGTCGCGATCGTGGGAGCGGTGCGCGAGGATCGCGCTCCAATCGTCTACCGCGCCCTGGAAGTCACGGGCCTTGAAGCGGACCCGCCCGCGACGGCGGTGGACCTCGAGGTCGTCGGGGGAGAGCTCCAAGCAGCGATCGAAGTCGGCCAGGGCTCCTTCGTAGCGGCGCGCCTTGTAGCGGCAAGCGCCTCGGCTTGCGTAGCCAGCGGGGTCGTCGGGGCTGCACGCCACGAGGGCGTCGAAGTCCTCCTCGGCCCCCTCCAAGTCGCCGAGGCGGAAGCGGAGCGCGCCGCGCTCGCCGAGGGCGCTCGTGGTCCGGGGCTCGAGCTCGAGGGCGAGGTCGAAGTCCAGGGCTCCTGCCGCCAGCTCGTCGCGGGCTACGTGAGCGCGTCCACGCAGGACGAGGGCGTCGGGGTCTTCAGGGTGGAGCGCGAGGAACTCGTCGACGACGACCAAGGCCGCGCCGGGGTCCTTGCGCTCGCCGAGGAGGACTTGCGCGCGCTCGAGGACGGCGGCCCGCTGGTCAGGCTCGGGGGTCTTGGGCTTGCGACGAAAGCGCCGGCGAATCCGCTGGCGACGACCGTCGCTGGAGCCTTGGGTGCCCCAGACCCAGAGCGCCAGGGCCAAGGGGAGGATCGTGGCCAGGAACACGGCCCCGCCCGGCGCCGCGCCGTATTCGATGGTGACGGCGGCGCCGCCCAGGAACGCGACCACGATCCCGAGCGCGAGCCCGATCACGACTCCGCTGACGGGCGCCCCCTGGCGCCGCGCGAGGCCAGGTTGGGGACGATAGGCCGGGAGCTCGTCGGCGGACTCGAGGCCTATGGCTCCGCCCAAGGCGCTCGGGCGTGCCTCGCGCCGCGGACGGCCCGAGCGTCCCCGCTTGGGGACGCGCCCGGTGTCCTTCTTGGCCCTACCCGAAGGCGGCGTCCCCTCACGGGACGCCCGGGGCGCTCGCCCCGTATCGCGCTTGACGCGTCCTGAGGCCCGCTTGGGGACCCGGCCCGTGTCGCCCTTCTTGCGCTTGGCCTTCGTGACGACCTCGGCCGAAGCCCCGACCTCTGAGAGGTCCACCAGGGACTCAGCGCTCCCCGCCGAGAGCTGGGCGCCGGCGCGAAGCGCCTGAGCGAAGGCGGCGGCGCTGGGCGGCCGCCGCTCGGGCTCCTTGGCGAGGGCCGCCAAGCAGAGGGTGTCGAGCCAGGAAGGGACCCGAGCCTCGAGCTGACTCGGCGCTGGCGGGACCACGGCCAGGACCGACTCCAGGGCGCTCTGGGTCGTGTCGCCCGCGAAAGGCGGCTTCCCGGTCAGGAGGTAGTAGAGCGTGGCGCCGAGGCCGTGGACGTCGGCCGCCGGCGTGGCCGGACCGTAGGCCTCGGGGTCGGCCTGCTCGGGCGCCATGAACTCAGGGCTGCCTTTGATCTCCTCGGGGTGACTCCTGGCCAGGGCGTCCACGGACTGAAAGCGGGATGCGCTCAGGTCGCGCCGCGCCAGGCCGAAGTCGCAGAGGACCGCGAGCTCGCCCACGATCACGTTCTGGGGTTTCACGTCACGGTGGATCAGGCCGGCCTGGTGGCAATGCTCGAGGGCGTCGGCCACCTCAGCCACTCGCGCCGCAGACCAGAGGGGATCGGGGATCCCCTCGTCGAGGAACTCTTCGAAGGTCGGCCCGTCGATCAGCTCCAGCGCCAGGTAGTGGAGCTCTCCCTCTTGGCCGAGGTCTAGGACCCGCGGGAGGGAGGGGTGCTGGAGGCGGCTTAGGAGTTGGCCCTCCTGGCGAAAGCGCTCCGGATCAGCGGCCGGGGCCGCGGTGTCGAGGATCTTGAGGGCGACCCGGTGGCCGAGGCTGCGGTGACGCGCCTCAGCCACGACCGCCTGGCCTCCGCTGGCTATGGGCGCCACGAGCTCGAAGTTGCCCACGAGCTCACCTGCCACCTCGTGGCCGGCGCGGATTCGCTTGAGGAGGGCTTCGTGCTCTGCCACGGCTTAGGGGCGCAGCCGGGCTTGGCGGTCCCAGCGGCGATAGTCGCTGGGCGTGTTGCAGTTCATGAGGACGCTGGGGTCGCTGACCTCGACGTGGGCGAGGCGCCCCTCGTCCGCGAGGGCCCTCACGAGGTCCCGGGCGGACGACTCGGGGGTGAGGTTCATGAAGCGCGGGAGGGCGTCGGCTCCGATCAGGAGCGGGTGCCCGCGGCGTCCCTCGTGGCAGGGGACAGCGGCCTGAGCCTTAGGAGCGCTCGTGAGGCCTGCCACCAGCTCGGTCAGGACCTCTAAGCCCGGGAGGCAGGAGTCGACGGGCCACAGGAGGACCGCCGCCGCGTCGCCTGGGATCGCGCGCAGCCCGCGCAGGAGTGAGCCGGTCCGGCCCTTCTCCCAGGCCGCGTTGCGGACGAAGCGGGCGGCGGAGGTGCCGGCGGCCTTTCGCGTCTCCTCGGGATGGGCCCCGGTCACGACGACGGGGTCGCCCAAGCCGAGGTCCGAGCAAGTCTCCAGGATTCGCGCCAGCGCGGTCTGGCCGCCAAAGTCCAAGGCGGCCTTGGGGCTCCCCATGCGAGAGCTGGCTCCGGCTGCCAAGACCAAGGGGTAGACCTCGTCGGGGTTGAGGGGCTCCGCTGTGTCCTCCAGCGACTCTTCCTCTGAGCTCACTTGCCGCCCTCCTGCGGGGTCACCTCTGGCGTCTCCTTGGGAGTCTTCTGAGGGGCCGTCCCGCTCTTCTGGGAGGGGGCCTCGGGGGTCAGGGCTTCGCACACCAAGGGCGCGTCCTCGACGGCGAGGGCCGCGACCTCCGCCCCGGGCTCTAGGGGACCCGTGAGGAAGTGGGCGCTGACCTGGAACTCATAGCGTCCGGCCGCGAGCCCGGCCAGGTCGAGCTCGAAGCCCGCGTTCCCGAGGGAGCCGCGCGAGTCCTCGGGTGGGTCCTGCTCTGGGCCGTCGCGGAGGAAGAGGCGGTGGCGCCGCTTCTGGAGCGGCGCGTCCAGGCGCAGGCGGAGCACGAGGGTTCCGCTGGGCGTCGAGCAGGCGATCCACTGGACGCCCGAGGTCTTGAGGCTCGCCAACCCCGGATCCTTGCCGAGGCCGTCGCAGCGGACCGGCTTGGGGTTGCGGTTGCTCCAGACCCTGACGCTCCCCGCCGCCTGGCCGAAGTCGAAGGAGAGCCGGAGCGAGCTGGCCTTGTTGGCCTCGAGGGCGACCGGCAGCTCGAACTGCGTCCGGAGCTCGAGCCGGTTGCCATAGATCACGAGCTGCGAGCGTCTCGTCGTCTGGAGCCAGCGACCCCAGGTCAGGTAGGCCTCGGCGTGGACGCCCGCCAGGACGCGGACGGGTCCGTGGCGATAGCTGCGCCAGGTCGAGCGGACCTCGTCCATGCGGCGTTGAATGTTGAGGAAGAGGTAGCTGGCGCTGACGTGGAGCTTGGCGCGATCCAAGACGTCGATGCCATAGCCGCCCTTGGGGAGCGCGAAGCGGAGGCTGCGGAGGTCGAGGGCGTGGCCGTCAGGGCCGACCTTGGCCTGGACGCGCTGAGCGGTCCAGCCGCGGAGGGTGTCGCCGTTGAAGTCGAGGCTGACGTAGCGCCCTGGCGCCAAGGGGGGTGGGGCTTGCTCGAAGTGGAGCAGATAGACCCAGCCTCGACCCCGCGGGTCCTTCACGATCAGCTCTGCGAGGTCGCTCTGGCCGAGCTTGATGGAGCCCTTGGGGGCCCGGTCTCCCACGTCGCGAGCCATGAACACGAGCTCGTCGCCCTTGTCGAAGCGCCCCCCGTCGACGTCGCTCCGCCGCTCCTCGCCGGACTCGAAGGCGACCTGCCCGTCGGGGGTTCGTTCGTCGATCTGGAAGGGGATCGGCTTGAGCTTGCCCTCGCGGAAGGCGTAGAGCCGGATGGTGTCAATGCTCCGCTTGAGGAAGGGCTTGAGGTTACGTCCCGGGACGACGACGGGAGACTCGGGGCGCTTGAGGGTCGAGCGCTCAGGGTCGCCCTGGGCGAGCTCGGCAGCCCCCAGGGCTAGGGCCAGGATCAGCGTGAGCGTCGTCGGGAGGGGGAGGTTCACTTCTGGCGTCGCTTGCGGGTTCGGATCTTGACCTCTGGCTTGTAGATCACGGTGCTGTCGGCCGGGATCGTCCCCTTGATCGAGGCCAGGGAGTAGACGACGCTCCGGGCGCCGACCACGGTCCCGGGCGCTGTGACCGAGTTGCAGCCGATGGCCACGTCGTCGCCCAAGATCGCGCCGAGCTTGAGGAGGCCCGTCGGGACCAGGCGGCCTTCGGGATGGGTCACGTTGACGTTGCCTGGGAACACGCGGAAGTTCGCCAGCTTGACCCCCGCGCCGAGGTTGACCCGGCGACCCAGGATCGAGTCTCCGACGTAGTTGAAGTGACCTGCGCTGGCGACGTCGAGGAAGACCGCGTTCTTGCACTCGGTCGAGTGGCCGAGAATGCAGTCGCGTCCGGCGAGGACGTATTCGCGAAGGTAGGCTCCGTGGCGGACGACAGTGCCAGGGCCAAGGATCGCAGGGCCTTGCACGAAGGCTCCCGTCTCGATCCGGGCTCCCTCTGCCAGCCAGACCTTGCCGCGGACCGTGGCTCCGTCCTCGACGACGCCTTCGATCCGGTCCACCGCGCGCTCGTCGAGGTAGCTCCGGAGCCTGTCGCCGAGGGCCTCCCAGGCCAGCTCGCAGCCCTCGAAGAGGTCTGCGTGGGCGAAGCCCTCGAGGTCGAAGAGAGAAGCTGGGCTGAAGACGGAATCCGCGCTCATGGCACCTCCACCAGAAGGGACGCAGTTTCGCATTCTCAAGGGCGCTGATTCAGCCCTGAGGGGGGCTTTCCTGGCCGCGCGTGGCTAGCGGGGATGCGAGGATTTGGGCCATGAGTGACGAACGACTTCGAGAGCTGGAGCGGCGCTGGCAAGAGACCGGCGCCCTGGCGGACCAAGCCGCCTTCCTCAAGGAGCGAGTCCGGAGCGGAGGCCTCGAGCCCGAGCGGGTCCGACTGGCGGCCTTCCTGGGCTCTGAGCTGGCCAAGGCCGCCCTGGGCGCCGAGCCAGAGCCCCCCGGCGTCGAAGGCGACGTCGACCTTCAGGCTTGGGTCGAAGCCATAGCCGCCTACGGGCAGCCTGCCTTAGCGCGCTTGGCCGTGGCGGCGGCTGATCACTCAGCCCGGATGGTCTCTTCGTCTGGGATCCCACCTCGCGCCGTCCAGGCAGCCGAGGAGCAGATCCTCTGCCCTTGCGACGCGCACGCCGAGGAGGCCCGGCGCCGAGCTGATCCGGCCTGGGAGCCTCCCGATCACCCAATGCGAATGCCAGGAGACTTGGCCCTGGCCGCGCGGAGCGCAGCGCGAACAGCCGCTTCGAGTCTCCCGGAGGCGAGGGACGCCGCTCGCCTAGCCGCTCGAGAGGCGAGGCGTGCGCTGGACCGAGTCCCTGACCCCTTCGGTGGGACGGGCACAGCCTCCCTGCGAAGGACGATCACACGAGAGCTCCTGCCCTGGGCCCTCGACGAGGGCGACCCGATCCGCGCCAGGGTCGAGTCGCGCGACGCCTCGCGAGGCGGCTAGACCTCGTCGGGCTGGCAGACCCGGAGCGTCTCCTCCATCGTCGTCCGTCCAGCCAGGACCTTCTCCAAGGAGTCCTCGAAGAGGGTTCGCATCCCCGCCGCGCGCGCAGAGACCTCGATCTCGGCGGCGGTCGCCTCTTGGCTGATCTGATGGCGGAGCTTGCTGTTCATGAGCATCAGCTCGTGGATTCCCATGCGCCCGCGATAGCCGAGGCCCTTGCACTGCTCGCAGCCGACGGCGCGGCTGATCCGCGTTCCTTCCTGGGGGCCGAAGGCTCGCTCGAGGTAGCGAGCCTCGCCTGGGCTGGGGTCGTCGCGTCGCGCGCAGTGGCAGAGGCGCCGGACGAGGCGCTGGGCGCAGAGCGCCACGAGGGTGTTGGCGACGAGGAAGGGTTCGATCCCCAGCCGGACGAGGCGAGCGATGCTCGAGGCGGCGTCGTTGGTGTGGAGCGTCGAGAGGAGAAGGTGACCGGTCAGCGAGGCGTCGACGGCGATCTTGGCCGTCTCCTCGTCTCGGATCTCGCCGACGAGGATCACGTCCGGGTCATGGCGGAGGAAGCTCCGCAGGGCGCGCGCGAAGTCGAGGCCGATGGACTCCTTGATCTGGAGCTGCCCGATCAGCGGCATCACGTACTCGATGGGGTCCTCGGCCGTCACGACCTTGACCTCAGGGCCCGAGATCTCGCGGAGGGCGGCGTAGAGGGTCATGCTCTTGCCGGCGCCGGTCGGGCCGCAGTGCAGGATCAGCCCGTAGGGCGTCGTGATCGCGCGTCGATAGCGCTCGAGGTTGTGGTCGGAGAAGCCGAGCTCCTCGAGGGGGAGGGCCGAGCGCCGCTTCTCCAGGATCCGCATGCAGATCCACTCGCCGTGGAGCATGGGGAGGACCGAGACCCGGAGGTCGATGGGGAGCTCGGGGTTGTAGCGCCGGAAGTCGATCCGCCCGTCTTGAGGGAGCCGGCGCTCGGAGATGTCGAGGAGGCTCATGATCTTGAGCCGGGCCACCAGGGGACGCGCCACCGCTGAGGGGAGCGTCGTCCTCGGGCGACACGTCCCGTCGATCCGGTGCCGGATGAGGACCTCGCGCTCGCCGATCTCGACGTGAATGTCGCTCGCGCCGCGGAAGTAGGCGTCTTCGATGAGGCGGCTCGCGAGGCGCACGATGGGAGAGCTCTTCTCGTCGACCTCCTCTGGAGGGAAGTCCATCAGCGGTGTCGCGTCCGAGAGATCCTCCAGGGTGCTCGCGATCTGAGCCACGAGGTCGCCGCGGAGCGCGGAGCCGTCTTCGCTGGCCTCCTCGAGAGGCATGTCGGGGAACACGCGGCGGAGCTGGCGCCGGACCTCGGCCTCGGTCGCCGCCAAGCGCTCGCCGATCGTGCGTCCCGTCGCGAGCTCGAAGTCCTCGACGGATTGGCGGTCGAGGGGGTTCCCGAGGGCTGCCAGGAGCCGGCCGCCAGACTGGCTGGCCAGGGGGAGGATTCCGTAGCGGAGCAAGACCTGCCAGCCCAGAGGCCGGATCAAGCCCGCGTTGGGCTCGAACTGCGGCGGCGGAGACCAGAAGTTGCAGCCCGCCAGGAGCGCGACGCAGCGGCCCTTGGCCTCCTCGTCGAGGGCGGAGCCGAGGCCGAGGGAGCGTTGGACGGCGAGCACCAGGTGGCGGAGGCAGTCGTCGAGGAGCGCCAGCTCGGCCAGCGAGTAGTCGTGAGGCTCTACGAGGTGGTCGAACACGACGAGGACCGCGTTCAGGCGATCGCTGACCGGGAGTGGGACCGCAGCCAGGGTCTGGGTCGGGGTCCCACACGCCACGTCGAAGGCGCGTGGCTGCTCGTCCTCGCTGAAGGAGTCTTGGCAGAGCGGCTGGGGGAGCTCGCGCAGACAGCCCAGCTCGGCGAAGGGGATCGCGCTCCCAGCGAGGGAGTCCTCGAGCGCGCTCGCCCCCTTCAGGCCCTTGGGGAGGGCGACGCCGATCACGTCGGCCGACTTGACGCTCGGGTCGAGGACCAAGAGCGCCGCGGCCCGCGCCCCGACGGTGTCGCGCAGCTTGTGGATCGTCTGGCGGAGGACGCGCGTGATGGTGGTCGGCTTGGGCTCGCGTTTCTGAACCAGGAGTCGGCAGATCGCTTGGAGGATCTGTCGCCTGGCGTCGGCAGGGGGGATCCGCTGCTCGGGTTGGATCAGGCGTCCTGTGGGGGAATCAGGCATGTGCTTCAGGGTAGCGAGTCGGGGCGGCTCGTTCCCGCGCTCACTCCTCGCGGGGCGGGACGTCGACTTCGTAGATCTCGAACACCCCGAAGCGGTCGGCGGCCTCGGAGTAGACCGCGAGGCGGCGCCCGTCGGGGGAGAGGCTGACCGAGCTCGGGGACTGCTCGCTGAAGGGGCGCGCGTGAAGGACCTGGTCTTCCTTGAGGTCGTATGCGAGCAGCTCGCCGATATAGGTGTCCTTCCCTCTTTGGCGACTGGCGGCGAAGAGGAAGCGTCCGTCTCGCGAGAAGGTCACGCTAGAGGGCCTTCCCCGCAGGTGCTTGAACTTTCGCTCGACCTCGAGGCTGGGGAGCCTGACGATGTAGACGACGTTCTGAAACCCAGCGCTGACTGCCAGGAGAGGCTGCTTAGGGTGGAAGGCCAGGTCCCGGACGTCGCCCCAGCTGGGGGTGCGCTCGGTCGCTATTGACCAGTCCCGGACGTCCCAGAGGAATAGGCCTCCGGCGAAGCCACCCGAGACCAACCAGCGCTGGTCAGGAGAGAACTCGAGTGAGCTGACCTCGGGAGGTGCTTGCGAGCCACCCTTTTGGTTGGCGAGCCCACGGATCCCGCGGCGATGTCCGCGGAGGGTCTGGAGCAACTCTCCCCCGTCGAGGTCATAGATCAGGATCGTGCCCCGGTTCTCGGTGGGGAGGCCCAGCGTCCCCACCGCCAGGATCGCTCGCCCCGCGATCTCTGCCACGGCCAAGGAGGTGACCACCGTCGCTGCGGGATAAGTCCTGAGGGGCTTGCTCGAGGTCCAGTCGTAGCAGCGGGCGGTGAAGCCCGTGTCGTCCTTGCCGCCGGTCAGGGCCCGCTCGCCGAACACCACCGGGCGCGCGTTGTCGACGATCCCGCTGGTGTGATCGATCTTGTCGTAGGCGCGGACTCGCCAGTCGGGCCAGCGGTAGAGAGCGTTGACGTCCCTCGAGCCCAGGATCAGGCGGGTGTCGTCGACCCACTCGGCCATTCCCATGGCGGGGAAGTCGAGGGCTGAGAGACGCTGGAGGGGCGCGCCCCGGAGGCGGACCCGGACGTATCTCGACCGGAGCTGGGCAGGCTCGCCAGCGCCGTCCTCAGCGAGGAGCTCCTGGGCTCGCTCCAAGAGCTGCGGCGAGGCCTCTAGCTTTCGAAGTCTTCGGCTGACTTCCCTGGGCGTCAGCTGGACCGGAGTCGGGGTGACTAGCCCTCGGCTGGGCGAGGCGGCCGGGGTGGCGACGACCAGGCTCGGCTCGGGCGGCGAAGGGGCCTCCCTGGGTCTGAACACGAACTGGACCACCGCTCCCAGACCCGCGAGGGTCAGGAGGAGCAAGGCGCTCAGGAGCAGGGCCCTCGCGCCCGGCGCGCCGCCGGAGGAGCGGGGGGCCTCGAGGAGCGCTTGGAGCTCGTCCCCGAGGGCCGCCGCCGTGGGCCGCTGGGCGGGGTCCTTGCGCATGGCCGAGCAACAGAGGCTCTGCAGGTGAGGCGGGACCTGCGCGCTGGCCTCTGGGGGCCAGGTCGGGTCGAGGCGCGTGATGGCGTCCAGGACCGCGAGCTGCGAGAGGCCCGCGAAGGGGGCCGATCCGGTCAGAAGCGCGAACAAGACCCCGCCCAAGGCGTAGACGTCACTGGCCGTCCCGACGAGCTCGTTCTGCGCGAGGGCCTGCTCTGGGCTCATGTAGTTGGGCGTCCCGAGGAGGGTCCCGGTCAGCGTCAGGCGCTGGCCCCCGGGCTCGCGCGCCAACCCGAAGTCGATGAGGACCGGGGTCCCGTCCGAGCGCAGGATCACGTTCCCTGGCTTGAGGTCGCGGTGGACGATCCCCTCAGCGTGCAGGGCGCTGACCGCCGACGCCAGGTCGCGCACGATGGCCGCCGCCTCTAACGGAGCGAAGGCTCCCTGTCGCTTGAGGACATGATCTAGGGGCCTCCCCTCGATTCGATCGGCGACGAAATAGGGTCCTGACTCGGAGACGCCTGTGCTGTGGATCTTGACCACGTTCGGGTGGTCGATGCGGGCCAGGAGCTCGGCCTCACGTTGGAAGCGGAGGAGGGTCTCGCTGTCCGCCTCGGATCCCAAGACCAGCTTCATGGCCAGGGAGCGCTCGAGCTTGGGATCTTGGACCTCGTAGACGACGCCCATTCCGCCACGACCCAGCTCGCGGATCAGGGTGTAGCCGTCGAGGGTTCGGGGGGCAGGGGTCATGGTCGGGCTCGGAGCACGGTCCCGAAACTCTACCCGCGGCGGAGCGTGCACGTTCTCGTGACGCACGGCTCTGGGTTCTGGGTTTAGGCTCGGGCTCCCTCGGAGGCTCCATGACGCGGCTCGCGCTCCCCCTCTTGTTGATCCTCGCCGTGGCGGCTGCGGCCGGCGCTGACGACGCCAAGGCCCTCGCGCGGCGATACGCTGCGGCGAAGGGCTCTTGGGAGCGACGGGCCCTGGTCGAGGGCCTCGACGCCAACGACCCAGGCGCTCGCAAGTTCCTCCTGGGCGTCCTGGCGAAGGAGCCTTGGTATCAGCGCGAGGGCGCCATCGCCGCGCTGGCGCGGGTCAAAGAGGAGGCCGTGTGGAAGAAGCTCCTCAAGGAGCGCAAGCCGCCCGTCCTGGAAGGTGTCGCGCGGGCCCTGGGGAAGCGGGGCGGCCAGGGAGCCGGGGCGGCCTTGAGCGGCGGCGCCCAAGCCCTGACCTCGCTGGAGGAGCTGCTCCGGCACAAGAGCTGGCAAGTCCGGCGGGCCGCGGCCATAGCCCTCCGAGGCGTGCTGGTCCCGGGCTCGATCCCGGCGCTGATCAAGGCTTGGGAGAAGGAGAAGGACTTCCGCGTCTGGATCCACTGCCTCGAGAGCCTGGAGGCCCTGAGCGGGGAGGCGAACCTCCCGCGCGCCGAGGACTGGCGCTCCTGGTGGGAGGCCAAGCAGTCTTCGTTCAGCTTCTCCAGTCGTCCTAAGAAGACGTCTGGCGAGCGAATCCGGACCCAGGCCCGCGGGACGAACCTGGAGCTCAAGACGCGCGGGCGCGGGCTCCCGCTCCTGGTCTTGCCCGAATACGGCTACGAGCAGATCTACCTCGAGACCTATCTCCGGGACCTCGAGGACACCAACCAGATCCTCTACCTGAGCCTGCCTGGAGCCGCGGACTTCACCGATCCCAAGCTGAGCCCTGCCCCAGGTCTGCCCGACCCCTACTACCCCATCGCTCGCTTGGTGGAGTCCCTCGAGGCCCTCCACGCGCAGCTCGTCGCCGAGAAGAAGATCCAGGACAGGCCCTTCGCGATCTTGGCCCACGGGATGACGGCCTGGATCGCTATGCAGTACGCGGCCAAGCACCCCCAGCGCGTCCGGAAGATGATCCTGGTCGCGCCCTATTCGGGCGGGGCGGCCTGGGAGGCGGGTCGGGACCGGGTCGAGGCCAAGGGCCGCGAGCTGAAGGACATTGAGATGGAGCACTTCGCTCAGAGCCAGCTCTACGACGGCTACGAGGCCCAAGGTGACGCGGAGTCGACCGCGCTGGAGCGGAAGGAGTTCAGCCTCTACTTCGCCGACCAGCGCGACCTCGAGATCGGTCGCATCTTCGGGCCCATCGTGACCAAGACCGAGAAGGGCGAGGAGTGGGAGGCCCGTCAGATCGCGCGTGCGCTCGGGACCGTCGTGATCCCCGAGTTCAAGCTCAGCGACCTCCCGCGGGTCAAGGTCCCCGCCTTGATCTGCCACGGCGACCACTCCGTGCGGACGTCTCTCGAGGACGCGGGCGTCGTCGCCAAGCACTTTGGCGGTCGGGTCCTCCGCTTCAAGAAGAGCTCGCGAATGCCCTTCTACGAAGAGCACGACGGCTTCCTGAAGGCGGCCCGCAAGTTCCTCCGCTGATCTAGCTCGGCGTCTCCCAGGGAGTGGGTCGTTCTGACCCGCCGGGAGTCACTTCGGGCTTCGCAGACTGACTGCTCGGTGCTCCTCTTCGGTGAGACCGGAACTGGAAAGGACCTCGCGGCCTCGGCCCTCCACCGGCTCAGCGCACGCCAAGCTGCCAGCTTCGTGGTCGTCAACTGCGCCGCGCTCCCCGAGACTCTCCTCGAGAGCGAGCTCTTCGGCCACGTCCGGGGTGCCTTCACCGGGGCCACGACGGATCGCCCGGGGCTGCTGGAGGAGGCACGCGGAGGGACCCTGTTCTTGGACGAGATCGGCGACATGCCCCTCGCTCTTCAGAGCAAGCTGCTTCGGGTGTTGCAGCACAAGACCATGCGCCCCCTAGGGAGCGATCGCGAAGTCCCGGTGGACGTTCGCTTGATCGCAGCTACCCACTGCGACCTGGAGGCGGCAGTTGAGGCGGGGACCTTCCGACGCGATCTCTACTACCGAATCAACGTGATTCAGATCGACGTCCCGGCATTACGGCATAGACGGGACGACGTCCTCCTCCTGGCCAACGCCTTCCTGCGCCGCTGCGCAGAGGAGCAGGGGCGAGAGGTCCACGCCATTTCTCCGGGAGCCAGCGAACGCCTCTTGGCCTATGACTGGCCGGGAAACGTCCGCGAGTTACACAACTGCATCGATCGAGCGGTAGCCATGACGGATCACGACGTCGTCCAAGTCGAGGACTTGACTAGCAATGTGAGCGCCTTCCGCGACGTGTCTGGGCTCCTAGGCCCGACGGCCGAGGCCCCTGTCCCAGAGCTCGCGACCCTCGAAGAGATCGAGCGGGCGTACATCCTGCGCGTCGTGGAGCGGGTTGGAGGGAACAAGACCGAGGCCGCGAAGGTGCTGGGCATCGGCCGAAAGACCCTCTATCGCAAGCTGCAACAGATGCAGGTTCGATCAAGGAGGAGCGGAGCCCATGCGCGGCTCCCACGCGCCGACGAGTAGCTCTTCAGGTGGGCCTGCGATGGCGCATTGCGTCGCGTCGCGATGTTCTCGGTGGCTGGGGGGAGTGCTAACTCGTTGGCTCGGAGGTGTTTCGGGCGTCGCTGAGGCTGACGTAGAGCCGTGTTAACCTCCCCGCCCAAGAGAGGCGGAGAAGCCATCCCGCCTTCCTTGAGGTGAGCACGTGAAGCTCGTCGTGGCGGTCATACAGCCCGAACGACTCGAGGCAGTGCAAGAACGCTTGGGAGAAGCCCGAGTGTTCCGCTTGACCGTCTCCGATGTTCAAGGCCTGTCTCCCGGCCCTCAGACCACCGCAGCAGCGGCCTACGCGGCCGGCTCCGCCCCCAGCGGGCCAAGCGCCCCGACCCGCCGGGTCAAGCTGGAGGTCGCGGTCAACGAGGAGTTCGTCGAACCCACGGTGCGGGCGATCCGCGAAGCCTCGGCCAAAGAGGGCGAGGCTTCGGGCGCGATCTGGGTCCTGCCCCTCGAAGAAGCCATTCGTATTCGGACCGGTGAGCGCGGTCCCGAAGCGATTTGATACCAACCTCCCCTGAGAGAGAGACTCCTTTTGACTCCTAAAGACGTGATCGCCCTGGCCAAGGAAAACGAGGTCAACTGGATCGACCTGCGCTTCAGCGACTTCCCTGGCACGTGGCAACACTTCACGATTCCGATTCGTCACCTGACGGAGGAGTCCTTCGCGACGGGCTTCCCCTTCGACGGCTCCTCGATTCGTGGCTGGAAGTCCATCGACGAGAGCGACATGCTCGTGGTCCCCGACCCCGAGACCGCGTTCCTCGACCCCTTCAGCAAGCACCCCACCATCGTGCTGGTCGGGAACATCCGCGACCCCATCACTCACCAGGACTACAACCGTGACCCCCGCAACGTCGCGGCTCGCGCCGAGGAATACCTCAAGTCGACTGGCTTGGCGGATACGGTCTACTTCGGGCCGGAGGCCGAGTTCTTCGTGTTCGACGACATCAAGTTCGGGCAGGGGACCAACTATGGTCACTACGCCGTGGACTCGGTCGAGGGCTGCTGGAACTCGGACGCCGAAGAGGGTCCGAACCTGGGTCACAAGCCTGGTCTCAAGGGGGGCTACTTCCCCTGCGCGCCGAACGACGCGTTCCAGGACCTCCGCCTCGACATGTGCGAACACCTGGAGTCGATCGGGATCGAGATCGAGCGCGCGCACCACGAAGTCGCGACCGGCGGTCAGGCCGAGATCAACTTCAAGTACGACACCTTGACCCGCTGCGGCGACAAGCTGATGGCGTTCAAGTACGTCGTCAAGAACACCGCGCTCAAGGCCGGCAAGACGGCGACCTTCATGCCCAAGCCCCTCTTCGAGGACAACGGCTCGGGCATGCACTGCCACTTCTCGCTCTGGAAGGACGGGACGAACCTGATGGCCGGCGAACGCTACGCCGGGCTCAGCGACGACGCCCTCTACGCCATCGGCGGAATCCTTAAGCACGCGCCGGCTCTGGTCGCGTTCACCAACCCGACCACGATCAGCTACAAGCGCCTCGTGGCCGGCTTCGAGGCTCCGGTCAACCTGGCTTACTCGGCTCGCAACCGCTCGGCAGCGATTCGGATCCCGGTCGGTGATAGCTCGCCCGCGGCCAAGCGGATCGAGTTCCGTTGCCCTGATCCTTCGGCCAACCCGTACTTCGCCTTCGCCGCGATCATGATGGCCGCTCTGGACGGGATCCAGAACAAGATCGACCCGGGTGAGGCCCTGGATAAGGACATCTACGACCTGCCTCCCGAAGAGAAGGCCAAGGTCCCGAGCACGCCCTTCTCGCTCAACGAGGCCCTCAACAACCTCGAGGCCAGCCACGAGTGGCTGCTCAAGGGCGATGTGTTCACTGAGGACACGATCAAGGCTTGGATCAGCTACAAGCGCAAGACCGAGGTCGACGCGATCCGCGTTCGTCCCCACCCCTACGAGTTCGCGCTCTACTACGACTGCTAAGCGGTCCTAGATAGCCAAAGTCACCAGCCCTCGGGATTCCCGAGGGCTGGTTTCGTTTCGTCTCCAGACCCTCGATGACGCTGCCCCTTCGCCCATGCGTCTGGGAGATAAGGAGGACGCTGTGAGCGACCTAGCTTCGACCCCAAGCCGAGAGGTTCCTGAGCGCCAGATCCGGGCGCTCTACGACGCCAAGACGATTCGGGTCTATCAGGCCTACAACACGCAGATCGCCGAGGCGGCTCTGGCCGCCGGGAGGTTCGTCGCTCCCTTCAGCCGTACGCGCATGACCTGGATCAAGCCGAGCTTTCTCTGGATGATGTATCGCGCCGGCTGGAGCCTCAAGGACTCGGGGCAAGCCAGGATCCTGGCCGTGGACATCACGCGGGCGGGGTTCGAGTGGGCGCTCCGCAACGCCTCCCTGACCCACGGGCCCGAGCTGGACAGGAGCAAGCCCGTCCGCGTCCAGTGGGACCCGGAGCGAAACGTCAACCTAGGACGTCTAGATCAGCGCGCGATCCAGGTCGGCCTCAGTCCTGCCGTCGTCGAGCGCTACGTCGACGAGTGGACCGTGCGGATCCAAGACGTGACGAGCCTGGCGCTCGAGGTGGAGGCCACGCGAGACCCAAGCCTCCTCCCCCCTGAGCGGCCCTATCCCGTGGACGCTGAGATCTCACGGGTCCTCAACCTGAGTTCGTGACGAAGGAGGCTGTTTCTCCCCGCAGGCTAGCGGCGGGGATCGGCCACGCTCGGGTCAAGACGGCGGACCTGGGTCGTGAGGCTCGAGTAACGGTTGGCGCTGAAGCGAGCGCGGGTGTCGAGGGAGTAGTTGACGTCTTCCATGGACGTTCTTCCGAAGCCGAGCCCGACCAGGGAGCCGTCGGGCTGCGGGAAGAGCCTCGCCCCGCCGAAGAGCGCTCGCTCAGAGGCCTTGACCTCCCAGTTGCGGACGAAGACTTGATCGCCGAGCTGGGGGGCGTGCCCTTCGGGGGCCTCTTTGGTGCTGCTCCCGCTGACCTCGAGGAGCTCAGCGAGGGCGGGGTGGTCGTAGTTCTCGCTGATCTTGAGCCCGCCCATCTTGCGGAAGTGAGCGTCGAAGCGATCCCTTGTCCAGAGTTGGCGCAGGGCTCCGAGGAACACGAGGTCCGCGAAGATCCGGCCGGAGACGCGGTAGTCCTGGGGGCGCGCGAAGATCCGATCGACGGCGAGGCTCGGGGAGAGGCTGGGGTGCGCGATCCACGTCCAGCCGTGGCGCGGATGGTGGCGCTGGACCCAAATCTGGCCGTCGACTTTGGTGAAGGCGTCCTGCCGCTGCTCGGCTGGGAGCCTGGCGAGTTCGCCCGGGGAGGGAGGGAAGGGAGCGCTCTCGAGTCGCGAGCCGCCCTCGCTGTCCACGAGGCGCTGGGTGGCGCGGAGGACCGCGGCCTGGACCTTGGCTCGGCGCAGTTCCTCCTCGCTCAGGGGACGGACGGTGCCGTCTGGAAGCAGGAGCGAGTCGCCGAGGGAGAAGCGGCCATCGGTCTTGGTGTCGAGAGGGCGCCCGCCAGCCACCCGTTCGAGGGCCTCGCCGAGGCCCTTGGACTTGCGCGCGAAGCGAATCGCGAGGTCTCGGCCGCGATAAGCGAAGAGATTCTCACGGGCGAGGTCGTAGCGGTCAGGGCTGAGAGGAGTCGTGGCGGGAGGGCGAAGGGTGTCGGTTCTCAGGTGCTTGGACCCCCCGTTCTCAGAAGTATGGACCCCCCAGTTCGGCGTCGGCGTTCACATCATTCCTTAGTTTGCCCGTTGCCGCGACCGCTTCTTGGACTTGGTCGGCGGCT
>Ga0316204_10003165_pt1 | contig 34109 bp, 28 predicted proteins | sample 6monrhotite_MG_2_FD_205661 | JGI IMG/M metagenome (GOLD analysis project Ga0316204, IMG submission 205661) | Microbial mat bacterial communities from mineral coupon in-situ incubated in ocean water Damariscotta River, Maine, United States -... | ecosystem: Environmental > Aquatic > Marine >... | reverse complement strand
GACGTCCCAGCGCCTCACACTAGAGGGTGTTGCGACGTCAGATGCCTCGCCGCAAGGCGACATCAGGAGGCAAGACCTTGCGAACACGTGGACGGTTTTCGACGGAGCCCAGGTGTTGTTGTTCTGCCATCCCACGCTGTAAAACCGGCCAGGTTTCGCAATGGATGCAAACCCAGGTGGGCATGCCAGACGACCCGAGAGTCAGAGCAAAAGGTCCTCCAGACCGGGGGGCAGGTCGACGAGGAGGAACGACGAGACTTGACCGAGGGGGAAGCGCAGCGTCCCCCTGGAGACAACGCTGGCTGGCAGCGGCGAATCCGTCAAAGTGGTTGAAGACACGCACTAACGACCACGATCCATGCGGCAGCCGCACAACCACTGACCTTCACGATCCATGCGGCAGCCGAATCCGCGGAGACCTCCAGACTCCAAGCGGCAGCCCCCAGCCCGTGCTGTCACAGACGCTCCAAGCCCGAGTCCGAGTCTGAGTCCGAGTCCGAGTCTGAGTCTGAGTCTGAGCGGGCCTCCTGAATCCGTCTATGAACCCGGCTTGTGAGGGTTGTTCAGTCTCGGGCTGAACTCTGCAAGGGAGGCCGGGGCCAAGCCCCGCTCGTCGAGCGGGGCGGGACGCTCGCGGCTGAAAAGTCGGAGAGGGCACGAGCCAGGGGCTGCCGCATGGATCGTGGAGGTCAGTGGTTGTGCGGCTGCCGCATGGATCGTGGTCGTTAGTGCGTGTCTTCAGCCACTTTGACGGATTCGCCGCTGCCAACCAGCGTTGTCTCTGGAGGGGAACCTGCGCTTCCCCTCCCGCGCAAGTCTCCTCGTTCCTCGTCGTCGCGCTCCCACCCCTGTGCAGTGACTCTCGAGTCGTTTGGCATGCCCACCTGGGTTTGCATCCATTGCGAAACCTGACCGGTTTTACAGCGTGGGTTTGCAGGACAGCAACACCTGGGCTCCGTCGAAAACCGTCCACGTGTTCGCAAGGTCTTGCCTCCTGATGTCGCCTTGCGGCGAGGCATCTGACGTCGCAACACCCTCTAGTGTGAGGCGCTGGGACGTCGCGTTCCTCAGAGGTACGCCTTCGATGTTGGCGCGCGCCATCCGGCGCGGTTGGGCGGAAGGTGGGGGCTTAGTGAGACCGCGTCATGATCCTCAGAGGTACGCCTTCGCAGTTGGCGCGCTCGGAGGCGCTGGAGTCGCTGTGAAGCAGCCGCGGGCGTCAGGGGCCCACGCAGAGGTTGTCGAGCCCCCACACATCTCCGGGGGTTCCGCTTGTAAACACGAGCCGGTCCACCATGCGAGGCACCCCCGTGGTGAACCGCCGCCCGCCGTCCTCCCAGCCTTCACTGCTGGCCTCCAGCACCAGGGCGCTCTCCGGATACACCGACTCTTCCCCCTGCCAGGCCTCCACACTCAGCACACCCGCCACGCCCACCACATCAAACCGGAACAGGGCGATGGGAGGATCGAAGCGCAGCACCAACGCCCGATCGCCCTCGACCCGGAGCCCAACGCCCTCCAGCCGGTCCCCGTCGATATCGGTCACCAGCGTGGGTCCGGGGGCGACGCGGATCCCCGCCTCGACGAAGGCCGTCGGCGCGAGCTCACCCAGCCCCTCGAAGTCCGCGCAGCGCGGCAGCACCGGCGCGGCAGCGGGGGCCGCGGCGTCCTCATCGGGTGACGTCAGCAGGCCCAGCGCGTCCAGATTCTCCAAGGTCGCCGGGCCGGCTGCCCCGTTGGCGTCCAGCACCCCCTGGACCAGCTCACCCAGCGGTGGGATGTCCCAGGCCGCCCGGTCCGCGTCGCTCGCCTCGCCGGACAGCATCACCATGGCCAGACCGTCGTCGGTCTCCCGCAGCTCCGTGCCGTACAGCTGCGGCAGCCCCCGGCTCACCAGCAGTCGATCCCGGCTGCTGGCCGCCACCGCCCGCGCCGGTCTGAGTCCCGCGTCGCTGGCCGCCGCCGCCAGCGTGTGCGCGAGCTCGTAGTCATCCAGGTGGGTGCCCCGGTACAGCACCGTCGCCGCGTGGAGGTGATCCGGCAGGCTGGAGACCCGGCGGGTCTCGACATACCCCCGCACGGTCAGCACCCGCGCCGCCTCACGGCTTCGGACCTCCTCGGGCAGGCCGTGCGCCCGGTCCCACTCCGACTCGTGGTAGAGCCGCGCCAGATCCGCGCTCACGCGCTGATCCTGCCGGACCTCCCGGAAGCTGGACTGGAGCGCGAACCGGTCCTGCTCCAGCTCGGTGAGCCGCGCGTCGTGGGCGCAGGCGAGGACCATCAGAGCGAGCATGGCTTCTCCGCACGGGAGGCCCATTCTACAATCTCCGGGGAGGTTCCTCTGAACTGTCTGAACTGTCTGAACTGTCTGCTCTCTCTGCTCTGCCTGTGCTCCCTGGGCTGCGGCACCAAGCCCGCTGACATCGACTCGGGCGATGACAGCGGGGGAGCTGGGACGGATCGACCGGACGACGCCGGGCCCGGCGGGCCTGGTGGTGACGACACCGGGGACATCGGTGACACCAGCGACATCGGTGACACCTCGCCCGGCGACGACACGGAGGCGTACAGCCCCGACGACGCCGAGGTCGTCATCACCGACTTCCCCGCGAGCCTCGCCTGCGGTGAGACCGCCGACGCCACGGTGACCATGAAGAACACCGGCGACACCACCTGGACCCGGGACGGCCTCTACAAGCTGGGCGCGGTGGACGACACCGATCCCTTCTTCAACCTCGACACCCGCATCTGGCTCACGGAGCAGGAGGCCATCGAGCCCGGTGAGGCGCGGACCTTCGGCATCCCGCTGACCGCCCCCGACGTCGCCGGCACCTACACCAGCGACTGGCGGATGGTGCTGGAGGGCGTGCGCTGGTTCGGGGAGACCACCACGGCGACGATCGAGGTCACCTGCGCCGCTGGTGCGCCGGCGCTCGATCTGAGCGCCGTCACCTGGCTGCACACGGACGTCTCCGGGTGGAGCGAGGCGGCGAACCTCTCCCCGATCTACGTCTCGGGGGACAACCTCTGCTTGGACTACGACAAGGCCAACACCTGGCCTGTCGTGAACGTCTACGAAGAGGACGTCGTCGGGAACCCCTGGATCTTCATCTACGAGGACGAGCGCTGGTACGGGGCGACCTGGGAGTGGCTGCGCCCGGGGCAGACCTGCAAGGCGCTGACCTCGGTGGCCGGGGATCACATCAAGCAGGCCCCCTTCGACGCGGAGAGCGGCTGGCGGCCGACCAGCGGCGAGACCTACTACTTCATGGTGAGCGGGCTCGCGCGGGACAGCACCCGGAACGCGGAGGAGCGCACGGCCCCGGTAGCATTTGTCTGGCCCTGACTGTCTGGCCCTGACTGCTCAGATCGTGACCAGCCCCTCGCTCCAGGTCACCGCGCGGCCCGTGAGCCAGACCCGATCGCCGCGCAGCTCACAGCGTATCCAGCCCCCGCGGTCCGAGAGGTGCCGGGCCATCAGGCGCTCCTGGTTCAGTCGGGCCGCCCAGTAGGGCGTCAGCGTGCAGTGGGCCGAGCCGCAGACGGGATCCTCGGGCACGCCCTGAGACGGCGCGAAGAAGCGGGAGGCGAAGTCACAGGGCGCCTCCGTCCCGTCGCCGGGGGCGGTGACGATCACCCCGAAGAGGTCCAGCGCCTCGATGGCCGCGAGGTCCGGCGTCAGTGCGCGCACCTCGGCCGCCGCGCCGTAGCGGACCAGCACGGAGCGGGCCGCGACGACCTCCAGGGGCGCGCCGCCCAGCGCCTCCAGCAGCCCCGGCGGCGGCGCGGCGGGCGCGGGCGGACGGGACGGGAAGTCCAGCCGCAGCCCCTCCTCGGTGCGGGCGACCTCCAGCCGCCCGCTCAGGGTGTCAAAGCGCAGCACCTCGTCGCTCAGGCCGCGCTCGTACAGCAGCGCCCAGGCCGAGGCGAGGGTCGCGTGGCCGCAGAGATCGACCTCGGTGGTGGGGGTGAACCAGCGCAGCCGCCGGGCGCCGTCGCTGGTCTCCAGCGGCAGGAACGCGGTCTCCGAGAGGTTGTTCTGGGCGGCGATGGCCTGGAGCGTCTCGTCCGGAAGCCACGACTCCAGCAGGCAGACCGCGGCGGGGTTGCCGCCGAAGGGGCGGTCAGTGAAGGCGTTGATGACGTACTGAGCGAGCTTCACGGGGTCTCTCCGAAGATGGTGGTGTAGAGCGAGGAGCAGTCGGCGCTCAGCTCGGGGTGGAAGGTGGCGCCCCAGCGGCGGCCCTGTCGCAGGAGGGCGGGCTCGCCCCGGACGGTCTCGAGCACGGTCACCTCAGCGCCCACGGCGGTGACGCGCGGCGCGCGGATGAAGGCGCGGCCGCTGTCGACGAAGCTGGCGAGCTGCCGACCCCAGCCGTTTCGGCGGACGCGGACGTCCAGCCAGCCGAAGCCGGGCTGTGCGGGATCGTGGACCTCCCTGGCCGAGAGGATGAGCCCCGCGCAGGTCGCCAGCAGCGGCGCGCCCGAGGCCACGAAGGCCGCGAGCGGCCCGGCCAGCCCGGCGTGATCAATGAGCCTCAGCATGGCCGTGCTCTCGCCCCCGGGCAGCACCAGCCCGCCCAGCCCCTTCAGAGCGTCGGGGGTCCGCACGGTGACGCCGCGCAGGCCGGCGCGCGCGAGGGCCTCCAGGTGGGCCGCCCAGTCGCCCTGGAGGGCCAGCACGCCGATCGGAGCGCTGGCGGCGGCCGCGCTGCTCACCAGCCCCTCGCCGCCAGCCGCTCGGTCGGCGCCAGGGACTCACGGGACACGCCGCGCATGGGCGCGCCGAGCCCCCGGCTGATGTCCGCGAGCTTCCCGGCGTCCTCCCACCACGTCACGGCCTGCACGATCGCCTTCGCCCGGGCGGCGGGATCCTCGCTCAGGAAGACGCCGCTGCCGACGAACACGGAGGTCGCGCCGAGCGCCATGCACAGCGCCGCGTCCGCGGGGGTCGCGATGCCGCCAGCGGCGAAGTTGGGCACCGGCAGCGCCCCGTCTGCGGCGACCCGCTTCACGAGCGCATACGGCGCGCCCAGCGCCTTGGCCTCGGCCATCAGCTCCTCCGGGGAGAGCAGCGTGAGCCTGCGGATCCCCGCCCGAATGGATCGCAGGTGCCGCACCGCCTCCACGATGTCGCCGGTGCCCGCCTCGCCCTTGGTGCGCAGCAGCGCCGCGCCCTCGCCGATCCGCCGGAGCGCCTCGCCCAGGTCGATCGCGCCGCAGACGAAGGGCACGCGGAAGGCGGCCTTGTCGATGTGGTGGGCCTCGTCCGCGGGCGTGAGCACCTCGGACTCGTCGATGAAGTCCACCGCCATGGCCTCCAGGATGCGGGCCTCCACGAAGTGACCGATGCGGCACTTGGCCATCACCGGGATGCTCACGGCGGCCTGGATGTCAGCGATCATGCCCGGATCGCTGGCCCGGGCGACGCCGCCGTCCTTGCGGATCTGCGCGGGCACGCGCTCCAGCGCCATCACCGCGCAGGCGCCAGCCTCCTCGGCGACGCGGGCCTGCTCGGGGTTCACCACGTCCATGATGACCCCGCCCTCCAGCATCCGGGCGAGCCCGATCTTGACGTCGATGGTCGGTGCGGCTGTCGTCTGACTCATGGTCCCTCCAGGGGGGCGCGGGTTTGGATGGGGCGGGCCAGCACGGCCCGCAGGGCTTCGCCGAGCCGCCTGGCCCCTTCGACCAGGCGCTCGGGCGGCTCGCTGCAGAAGGTCAGGCGCAGGCCGCTGGGCTCGTCGGGGCTCACGGTGCTGATGGTCCCCGGGGTCACCAGCACCCCTCGACGCTGGGCCTCGATGAAGACCTCGCGGGGGTCGATCGGCGGCGGCAGGGGCAGCCAGACGGCCAGCCCCCGGCGGGAGGTCTTCACCGTCAGCCCCTCCGGCAGGTGGATCGCCAGCGCCTCGGTGAGGGCGTCGCGCCGCGCCCGGTAGACCGGCAGCGCCCGCTTCAGGTGCGTGCGCAGGTAGCCGCGCTCCAGGAACTCGGCGAGGGCGTACTGGAGCATCGCGGAGGAGCAGAGGTCCATGGCGTACTTGAGCGCCAGGAGCCGGGGGCGCAGCGCGGGCGGGCAGACCATCGCCCCCAGCCGGAGCGCCGGGACGAGCTTCTTGGAGAAGCTGGTGATGTAGATGACGTCGCCGTCCAGCGCCCTCAGCGCCGGCGGCAGCGGCGTGCCGTCGAGGTCCAGATCCGCCGCGTAGTCGTCCTCGATGAGCGGCACCCCCGCCTCCCGCGACCACGCGATCAGCGCCTCCCGCCGGGCCTGACTGAGCCAGCCCCCGGTGGGGTTGTTGGCGTCGGGCATCAGGTACAGCGCCCGGGCGGACGCGTGGCGGCGAAGCGCGGCGAGCTCCGGGCCCTCACCGTCCGTGGGCACCCCCACCGCGTGGGCCCCGGCGGCGGCGAGGGAGGTCAGCGCGCCGTGGTAGGTGCAGCGCTCCACCAGCACCGTGTCCCCCGGATCCACCAGCGCCCGGAACACCAGATCCAGGGCCTGCTGGCTGCCGGAGGTGATGATCACGTCCTCGGCGCGGGCGGGCACCCCGCTGCGCGACAGCTCCTCGGCGACCAGCCGCCGCAGCCGGGCGATGCCCTCGGTGGGGGCGTAGCTGTAGGCCCGGTGACCCTGGGTGCGCAGCGCGTGGTCCGTGCAGCGGCGCAGCTCATCCATGGCCAGCAGCTCCGGCGGCGGCTGCATGCGCTGGAGGTTGACGCAGGGGCGCTGCGTGAGCCCCACGCTCAGGCGCTCGGAGCGGCCGAGGGCCTCCGCGGAGGCGCCGCGGGACAGCAGGCTGGCCCAGGGGAGGGCGCCCGCGCTGGCGGGCGCCGCGTTGGGGGGCGCCGCCTGTCGGGCGCGGACGAAGGTTCCGCGTCCCACGACAGCCTCCAGCCAGCCCGCCCCGTTGAGCTCCTCGAAGGCCCGGACGACCGTGTTCCGGTGGGTGTTCAGCTCCGACGCCAGCGCGCGGGTCGGGGGCAGCCTGCTCCCTGCCGGCAGCGCGCCGCTCTGGATACGCTGGACAATCTGATCGAAGATCTGCTGGTAGTACGGCTCGCTGCGGCGAGCATCCAGGTTCAGTCCGAGGCTTCGGTTCACGGTGACCTCTCAGGCGGGCGTGGCGTCACTTTGGCGGAAGAGAGACGGACCAATAAAGGGCCAATGTGCAGATTTATTGGAATCCAATGCGTCCAATCTCCTGATTTCAACCAGAACAAACAGACCAATCAGTCTTAGTAAGACAGACCAATCGAGGTGATCGTGGCGCAGAATTCAACGAGGAAGGCGCTGGTCGTAGGCGCGACCGGGCTGATCGGCGGGCTGCTGCTGCGGCAGCTGCTGGAGGACCGCACCTGGGCGCAGGTGATCACCATGGGCCGGCGCGGCCCGGGGGTGGAGAACAGCAAGCTCCAGGCGCTGACCGTGGACTTCGATGAGCTGGGTGAGAAGCCGGAGATGGCCGCGCACTTCCCGGTCGATGATGTCTTCTGCTGCCTGGGCACCACCATCAAGAAGGCCGGCTCCAAGGAGGCCTTCCGCAAGGTGGACCACGACTACGTGCTGGCGACGGCGCGGGCGGGGCTGGCCGCCGGGGCGACGCGCATGGTGGTCATCTCCTCGGTGGGCGCGTCGGCGAAGGCGATGTCGTTCTACCTTCGGGTCAAGGGCGAGCTGGAGGCGTCCCTGGAGGGGCTCGGCTACCCGGCGCTGCACCTCTTCCAGCCCAGCGTCCTGCTCGGCGATCGCGAGGAATCCCGCCCCTTCGAGGCCGTGGGCATCGCGGCGGCCCGGCGTGGCAACTTCCTGCTGGGCGGGGCGCTGGCGAAGTACAAGGGGGTCGAGGCGGTCGATGTGGCCAGCGCCATGATCGCGGCGGCGAAGCGCGGCGGGGACGGCGTGCATCGTCACCGCTACGAGGACATCATGGCCCTGCTGGGACGAGAGGTGTGACGCTGCGCTCCCGAAAGCTGGCCTTCATGCTCACTGCGGTCGGCCTCGTGTTCTGCTGCGTCGAGGCCGCGCTGCGGGTGACGACCTCGGAGGTGGGGCACGCCACCATCCCGGACGACGAGGTCCGCCGGCACGTCGAGCAGGGCGAGATGAGCTACGATCCCGTGCTGGGATGGGTCCGCGCCAACTACCCGTCCCCCGCGGAGGGCGTCGATGAGCACGGCTTCCGCTACGTCCAGAAGCTGACCGTCGAGAAGCCGGGCAACACCTGGCGGGCCTTCAGCATCGGCGACTCACAGACCTACGGCGCCGGGGTCGACGTGAAGAGCTCCTACTCCTACGTCGCGGAGTGGAAGCTGCGCTACGAGACGCCGTCGGTGAAGCCCGCGGTGCAGATCATCAACGCGGCGCTCTCCGGCTATGGCTCCCTGCAGGCCCTCCGGCTCATCCAGAGCAAGCTCATGAGCTGGGATCCGGACGTCCTGATCATCGACTGCCGCACCTTCGACAGCCCGCGAGACGACCTGCTGCCGCCCCGGGACACCTTCCCGCTGGTGGAGCGCATGCTCTTCAGCTGGCGGACCTACTACGTCCTGCGGCTCATGGTGGAGGAGGCGCGACTGGGGGGCGCCCGGTCCATGCGGACCCGCTCCCTCGACGCGACCCCCGAGGAGCTGCGCGGAGAGTACGGCAACCACGATCTGATCCTGAACTATGTGCGGGAGCAGGGCAGGGAGGTGCTCTTCGCGAACTACCCATTCTGGGACAACAAGACCGACACAATCATCTGCCTGGCCCCCACCGAGGAGCTGCCGGCGGGCGCCCCCATCGCCCACATCTGTGAGGCGCTGCAGCGCGACGGCCGGCCGCCGTCGGAGCTGTTCCTGGACAACAACCACCTGTCGGTCGCGGGCAATCAGGTCGTCGGGGAGGCGCTGGCGGCGGCGATCGCTGAGCAGTTCTTCTCTGAGTGAGCGCGGCTCACTCTCCCGCGGGCTCCTCGTCCGGAGCTTCCTCGTCCGGAGCAGGCGCGGGCGCGGGCGGCGCGGGCATGATGATGAGCTCCAGGCGGCGGTTCAGATCCCGCCCCTCCTTGGTCTCGTTGTCCCCGAGGGGGCTCGTCCCGGCCGCGGATGAGGCGCTGATCGGCGCCTCGATCCCGGCGTGCTCGATCGTGCGAAGCACGGTCATCGCCTGGGCGAAGGCCAGCTCCCAGTTCGAGTTGTAGTCGGCCGTGTGGTACGGCCGGCTGTCCGTGTGAGCGACCACCTCCAGAGAGTGATCGCCGGTCGTCGAGAGCGCCTCGGTCAGCGACTTGAGCAGCACCTCGCCTCGCGGCGAGATGCTCACCCGCCCTTCGTTGAAGATCTGCTTGGTCGGGATGCGGATCACCGTGCGCGGCCCCTTCGGGAAGACGCTCAGGCGCCCCTCGTCCTCGAGCGCGGCGAAGCGGTTCTTCCACTCCATGTGCTTGCGGAGGCGCTGCCTGGCCTGGAACTCGGTGTGACTCAGGGCGCTCAGGGCGTCCTGCATCTGCTCGGCGCTGGCGTCCAGCAGCGCCTGCCCCTCTTTGTCCTCGGCGGCGGAGAGCAGCCGGCCCAGCTCCGCGCGGGCGGCGTCCACCTCGCGGCCCTGCTGATCCAGTCGATCCACGAGGGCGGCGTTGGTCTCCGAGAGCCTGGCCAGCTCCTCGCGCTGGGCGTCGAGGCCGGCCTCCAGCTCGGCGACCTCCTGGTAGCAGGAGGCGCTGCGCGCGTTCAGCGCGATGCGCGTGGCGTCCAGCTGCACCTCGACAAACTCGTGGTTCCCCTTCGAGACACAGGAGAACAGCAGCAGCGATATCCAGGTCATTGAAGGCTCCTTAGAAGATCGACCAGCTGGCCCGGAGGAACAGGCTCTGCTCGACCTGCCTGTCCGTGACGACCTCGGGCTCGATGTCGACATCCAGGAAGTAGTTGAGGGACAGGTTGCGGGTGATCCGCAGGCTGATGGTGTTGCGCCAGCTCGCCGCCACGTACTCCTGCCAGGCCTCGGCGTCACCCGCGACGTCGAAGGGCACGAAGAACTCGAGGTCGGTGGCGTAGACGATACGACCGGGCAGCCGCAGAGAGGCGACCACCGTGCTCTCGATGCCGCGCTGGAAGAAGTTGGAGACCGGCTGGTACTCGATGAGATCCGTCCCGGGGCTGTCCTCGTTGACCAGCGTGTCATTGTAGAGGTTCTGGCGCATGCCGTAGCCCACGCGCCAGTTGAAGTTCATGCTGCGGGACTTCTGGAGGAAGGTGGTGTTGATGCCGACGCCTTCGCGGATGATGGTGGGGGACCACGCGTCCGAGATGTGGAAGGTGTCGTTGATCTCCAGGAACATGGGCTCGTAGTTGCTGGCGTTGTAGCTGTCGGGATCCTCCTCCTCATCGATGATGACGTAGGAGCCCTCCTCCGAGACCAGGATGTCGGTGGGGAAGATCTGGGACTCGGCGCTGACGCGGGCGTAGGGGCCGGTGCGACCGTAGAGCGAGTAGGTGTAGAGCACGTCCGCGCGCAAGCGGTCGGTCACCTTCTCGATCGGGAGCTGCTCGGACTCCTGATCCGCGTTCTGCACCGTGCGCTGCAGGGCGCCCTCTTCGATCTGGAAGAGCAGCGAGAACTTGTGCGGGTCGCTGCTGAAGGCGAACTGAGAGTCCAGGAACACCGAGGCGTTCACCTGGGTGACCGGGGTGGTGCCCACCGCGTAGCTGTTGCTGACCAGCGAGCCGTCGACGCCCAGCACCGCCGAGCGGAACCAGCGGGTGTTCTGCTCGGTGCTGCTGGTGAATTCGCCGGGCAGGAGGATGCCCGAGCCCAGGAAGTCGCCGGTGTCGGGATCCATCACCAGCCGGTAGCGCACGAAGCCCGACTCGGGGACGACGACGGTGGCGAAGTCGCGCAGGGCGCGGGAGTTCCGCCCCGGACGCACGATGCGGTAGACCCCCGGCGAGAGCAGCCAGGTCTGGAGCAGCTCGCCCTGGAGGGTGTCCGCGCCGAAGCCCGTGCCGACCGGCTGGCGGGTGTCCGCGCGGATGAGCTCGTAGCTGCCCCGGTGCGGGATGCGGCGGTCATCGACCACCTCGATGCGGAGCGCGCCCCAGGTCACCGGCACCAGAGTGGTCTCGCCCTCGACGACGTCCACGGCCACCGAGGTGCCCTGGGAGGCGGAGCCGGAGCTGATGATCACCACGTAGGGCCCGGGATCGATCAGCACGCGCTGGCCCACCGCGATGCTGACGATCTCGTCGCCGTCGACGATGGATGTGGGCGGCTCGAACTCCGAGCCGGTGATGCTGGGGATGAAGACGGCGCCCTTGCCGATCGGGATCACCGTCTCGTCGACCGCGAGCTGCTGCTCCGCGGAGGGCATGGTCCAGCTGTAGTTGTCGTTGGCCCGCGCGGCCCGGGGTACCAGGAGGGCCGCGAGCACCAGCAGGATCGTCAGAAGACGGTGCATACCGGGCTCCCTTCCTTTGAAAACTTCGTGATGGCTAGAACGTTGTCGCGTACACCCTGACCTGCGAGCTTCGAGGAGACGCTCGAGGGGATACCCGCGCCGGGATCCGTGTAGGAGAAGTACTCGACATAAGTGGAGAACTGGTCGACGGCGACGAGCAGCCAGCCGCCGCTGCTGGACTTGATGGGGGCCGCCTTGCCGATGATCTTCTTACCGGAGGCGGTCTGGACCAGGGCGGGATTGACCGAGCCGTTCCAGAACATCTCACGCACGGAGTTGCCGCTCTCCAGCGCGAGCTTCGGATTGGCGGAGATCGTCGTCACCCACCAGCGATCATCGACGAAGGGCACGGGGATGGGCAGGTACTGGAGCACCTGCCGACCCGGCTCGCAGACCCGGCCAGCCAGCAGCTCGGAGTAGCCTACCGCGGTGTAGCCCGGGTGGCGCGTCTCATCATTGAGGCCCGCCCAGAGCTGGCCGATGGGCACGTTGATGACGGCGGTGGCCCAGGCGCTGTTTCCGCTCACTCCGACGACGATCGTGCCGCCAGCGGCCTTGCGGACGTCGGCGTCCGACGGGGCGGGGAGCCCTTTGAGCACGCGGTGCTCCCGGAGGGACTCGACCTCATCCAGACGCGCGTCCACCTGCTCGTAGGTCGCAGCGGATGCCAGGGCGATGAGGCACAACAGCATGAGTGAACCAAGTCTATCAGAGCCGCGACTGTGACGCCCCGTTTGGGGTGCCTGCGCCCCACCTTCGGGAGGATCGGCCGCGACTTAAGAGGGACAACGGGACGCAAGCGCCCCGATCCAGACAAACCCGCGAGTAGGATCGTTTCTTGCAATACAATGGTGGCCTGTGAACACCGGGTAGAGCTCATGTTCGTTTTGTTCCTCGCATCTCTCGCCGCCCCAGCCGCCCACGCCGGCGACGGCGTGAACTACTCCACGCCCAGCAACCTCTCGTCCTGGCTGCAGACCGCCAAGACGGGCGCGGACATGGCGTCGCTCTTCCCCCCCACCGCGCCGGTCGGTGCGTTCTGCAGTATCGCGCTCGACTACGGCATGGACGTCGTGCCCGAGCTGGCCGAGCTGCTGGCGAACCCGCCCCTGGTCGAGGAGCCGGAGGCCGTGGAGGAGGAGGGCGAGGACGAGGACGAGGACGAGGATGAGGACGACGAGCTCACCGAGGATGAGGATTTGAACGGCAACGGCATCCCGGACGCCGAGGAAGATCTGAACGGCAACGGCATCCCGGACGGCCTCGAAGATCTCACCCGCTCCACGGAGACCCTGAACGCGGACGGCACGGCCGTCGGTGAGAGCGCGGCCGTCGAGACCGGAACGGACGTCGGCGCCGCCGCTGGCGGTGACAGCGCGACCACCGGCGACAGCGCCACGACCGGCGGCGACAGCGTGAGCGCAGGGACCGGCGGCGACGTCGGCTCCTCCGCGGGCGGCGACGCCGGCACCTCCACGGGGGGCACCTCCACAGGTGACGCCGGCGGAAGCTCTGGTGGTAGCTCCGATTCCAGCGGCGGATCTGGCTCCAGCGGCTCCAGCGGCAGCTCGGGTTCCAGCGGTGGCTCCAGCGGCGGCTCCAGCGGCGGCAGCTCCAGCGGCGGTCTGGGCAGTATCCTGGACAGCCTGATGGGCGGCGGATCCAGCGGCGGATCCACCAGCGACGGCTCCACCAGCGACTCCAGCGGTGGCGGCAGCAGCGGCTCCGGCGGCGGCGGATCCAGCGGCGGATCCACCAGCGACGGCGGCGGCAGCGGCTCCGGCGGCAGCGGCTCCGGTGGCAGCGGCTCCGGTGGCTCGGACGGCGGCGCCAGCGGCGGCTCGGACGGCGGCGCCAGCGGCGGCTCCGGCGGCTCCGGCGGTGACGATGGCTTCGGCCGCGGCATCGGCGAGCGCACCCCGCCCTGGCTGCGCGTCGACGACGAAGGCAACCGCACGACCTTCATCGAGAGCATCACCGACCTCTTCACGCGCCCCGCGACCGACAGCGGCGCGGCCTCGGCGCCCAGCACGCCCACGACCCCCTCGGACGGCGGCGGCGCCGAGACCGCGGTGCCCGTCGAGGACGCCCCCACGACGGACGACGAGGGCGTCACCGGCTCTGAGTCGACCAGCGACGAGGGCGGCGAAGAGACCGAGGGCCGCAGTCAGATCACCAGCGACTGACCGCGCTCGGGCCGGGGCCGCGCGCCTCGATGCTTCAGGGCGTGAGTTCGTCCACATAGTGGCGCAGGAAGAGAAACAGCCAGGGCAGCTGAGCATCCGTGAGCAGCGCTGGGGGCGGCCGCAGCCCGCCAGGCGCCACGGCCGCCACGAGCCCCGAGGTCGTCAGCGCTGGCGCCGGGGCCAGGACCGCGGACGGCGCGGCGGCCTTCGCCAGGGCGCAGCTGATCTCCATGACGACGTCTGGTGTCGGGGTCGCCACATAGTCCCAGAGGTCGATGCCCTGTCGCTCCCGCATGGTCAGCGTGACCCCGTTGAGCGTGGCCTGTAGCCCCCCGGCGAGCGCCACCGGTCGCTTCTGGCCAGCCAGCGGCGGCGCCTCACAGGAGCGGTTGATCGTGGCGCCCGCCGCGCGCAGGCCGACCTCCGCCAGCCGGACCGCCTGGTAGTCCTTGTGGTTGCTGTTGCTCGGCGTGGAGTAGTTCATGCCGACGGTGAACTCGACCGAGGTGACGCCCCAGTGCGCCGCCCAGGCCAGCAGGTGCTCCGCGACCGCGTTGCCGATCCGCTTGGCCATGGTGTCGTTGATACACGCCGGGCCGCTCTTGAGCGCGATCAGGCGGACGAGGCCGCTCGCGCGGGCGTCCGCGCTGTCGACCTCGGTGAGCACAGAGTGCGCCGCTGACGGAACCTGGGACCAGCCATACATCCCTGGCACGATGTCCTCGACGATGCGCCCCGAGGCGGTCTCCAGGCTGGAGAACATCTTGGCGCCCACCAGCGCCGCGTCGATCTGGTAGGGGGAGGTCAGGCCCGCCCGCTGCGCGTAGGCCGCCAGCACGAAGGGGTTGGTGCTGACGCCGTCGATGGCGGGAGTCGCAGCGTTGGCGACCGAGAAGCGCGCCGAGAACGCCGAGGCCATCGCGGCGACCCGCCGCATCGCCTGCGGGTCGGCCGCCACGCGGCTCAGCGCCGGCAGGACATCGGAGGTCTTGGACCACACCCGCCGCTGCTTGAGGGCGTCGTAGTTGTACCGGGGCATCAGAACCTCCTCTTCGCGTCCGCACCTTTGCGTATCGCCGCTGACGTCGAGTTACCATTCAGGTGTGAACGCGAGAACTCCAATCATCGCCGCCCTCTTCACCTCGTCGCTGCTGGGCATCACCGAAGCCCAGGCCCGCGAGACCTGGCCCAGTGAGGCCTCGGTCGAGGGCTTCACGGAGCAGGTGGTCCACACCAGCACCGCCGAGCTGGGCGCGTACGACTGCACCCCGGCCAGCGTCGTGATGGCCGCGCGCACGCTCGGAATGCGGCAGCCGATCCACGCCAGCGTCGCCGTGGCCGCCATCCGTCAGGAGGCCCGGTGGCCGCTCGATGGCATCGGGCTGCCGCTGGATCGCGCGGGCAAGGTGCTGGAGAAGCGCGGCGCGACCGTGGAGTACCTGGAGGGCGTGGGGATCTCCGGGATCAGCAAGGCCGTCAACCGCGGCGCCGTGGCGCTCCTCTGCGGTCGCAACGGACGCAATGAGCTGCACACCATCGCGGTGGTTGACTACTCGGTGGCCGAAGACATCTGGCTCATCCACGATCCGGATCAGGAGGAGCCGGCCTGGGTCAGCAGCGTGGACCTGAGGCGCTTCCGACAGAACGGCTGCAAGGACAAGATCGACCTGCTGGTTCAGCCGCGCGGCAGCAAGCCGCTGATGCGGGGCAAGTCATCGAGCAAGTCATCGGATGACGCCGCGGACGCCGCCGAGGCCAAGGGCGGAAAGTCGCGGAAGAAGGCCGGAAAGAAGAAGTCGGCTAATAAGAAGGCCGGGAACAAGAAGGCCGGGAACAAGTCCTCTGAGGGCCGAGCGGCGAAAGCCCCGGCCGCTGCCCGGTCCGCGTCGACGGACAACACGGAGGACAGGATGGCGGAGGATCCCGGCGTCCCCCGCGGCGGGCTCGGGTTGGGGCTCGCCCTGCTGGCTGGCCTGCTGGCCGTCCTCGGCGGCGCCATCGTAGGTGTGCGGCGGGGCTGGTTCGAGCGCTACGACCTCGACGAGGACGAGTGAGCCGACTGGATCCGCGCCGATGGGCGTCGCTGACCGGGGCGCTGAGTGGAATGGGCGCGCTCTCCGCGTGGTCGACGCTGCGCGCGCTGAACTACGACCCTGATCCGATCGAGGCGGTGGACGTCGTCACAGAGCGCCCGCCCGAGGTGCTGCTGCCCGGCGACACCTTCACGGTGCTGTCCTGGAACCTCCAGTTCGCCGGCTCCCGGAAGCATCACTTCTTCTACGACGGCGGCGAGGCCGTGCACGTCCCGCTGGAGGATGTGCTGGAGACCACCGCGGCCATCCGCGCGGCGCTGATCGACATCGATCCGGACATCGCGCTGCTCCAGGAGGTCGACCGCGAGGCGGATCGCACCGGCCACCGCGACCAGCTCCACCGCTACATGGGCGCCGGCCGCTGGCGCTGCCGCGCCAGCACGCCCTACCACCGCTGCCGCTACGTGCCGCACCCGGCGGGCGCGCACATGGGGCAGGTGGACTTGAACCTCGCCGTGCTCTCCCGCTTCGCCCTGGAGGAGGCCGAGCGCGTCCAGCTCCCCAAGCTGAAGGAGCCGTGGCTGCGGCAGGTGTTCAACCTGAAGCGGGCGCTGCTGCATGCGCGCATCCCGGTGGCGGGCGCCGCGCCGATTCGGGTGGGCAACACGCACCTCTCGGCGTTCTCTCACGGCGACGGCACGCTGGCGAAGCAGGTGGCGGTGCTGGATCGCTGGATGTCCCGGGGCGAGCGCTTCGTCCTGGCGGGTGACTTCAACCTGCTGCCGCCTGGAGATGACGCCGCGCGGCTCGGGGAGGACGGGGCGCTCTACGCCGACGATCGAAACCCCATGGAGGCGCTGCTGCCCGCGCGGCGGGACGCGTTCTCGCCGGCGCTGCTGGCGGAGCCCGCGCGGACCTATCTGCCGTTCGGGGCGGCGGAGCCGGATCGGAAGATCGACTACGTCTTTGTCGGGGAGGACATCGAGGTGGTCGAGGTGAAGGTGTTCAGGGAGTACAGCGAGCTCTCGGACCACCTGCCGGTCTGGGTCAAGCTGCGGGTGCCTGGTGCCGCGTCAAGGTGATCGCGCCTATCGGGTGACCCTCAGGTATCCGAGGTTCCAGGTGTTCGAGCCGTGGTTGTGCAGGTGGAACACCACCGGCGCGCCCACCGCCACGTCCGACGGCACCACGACGTCCGCGATGTAGACCTCAGAAGCCGCCGGGATCGCGATGGTCTCCTCCCAGATGACCTCACCGCCGACGGCCACCGCCGCGTGCGCCGAGGCCTCCTCCCACCACGTCAGGCTCCCGTGGTACATCAGCACGCTCACCGTCTCCCCGGCGCGCAGCGCGACCTGCGCGCCCTGGCCGGCCGACAGGTAGTCACAGAGGGTGGTGTCCACCTCGAACAGCTCCAGATCCACGTTGAGGGCTGAAGGATCGCAGTAGGGATCGGCCGGGCGGTGGTCCGCGAAGGGGTCCACCGACGCCTCCAGGATCGCCCACGCCTCGGGCGTCACCAGGTCGAAGGTGCCGGAAGGGAGGGCGGTGTCGCCGCTGCTGCCCGTCTCCGCGCCGGTGTCATCCGTGGAGGTCGCGAGCCCGGTGTCGGTCGCTGTATCGGTCGCTGTGTCGGCTGGCACCGAGACGTCGCTGTCCGTGATTTTGTCGATGTGAGCAGGTCGACAGCCGAATATCAGCGCCACGAGGAGCATGAAACCCTCTTGGAGATCCGCAGGTCACCGTATACGTTGCGTTGCCGGACCGCACCTCCTGGAGAGCCTTGATGACCCGCCTGACCCTGCCCATGTTCGCGCTGCTGCTCGCGCCGATCGGCTGCGACAAGACCACCGACGACACCGAGGTAGCCGATGACACCGAGGCGACCACAGACGTCACCGATGACACCGACACCACGGGCGGCTCCACCACGGACGACACCGCCACCACGGGCGGCTCCACGACGGACGACACCGATGACACCACGGGCGGCTCCACCACGGACGACACCGGGCCCGCGCCGACGGTGACCTGGCACGCGGACATCGATCCCCTGCTCCAGACCTACTGCGGCCGCTGCCACTACGACCAGGGGCTCGGCACCGGCGACTTCACCGACTACAGCATCGCCTCGGCCATGTCCGAGATCATGCTCACCCAGATCGACGCGGGCCAGATGCCCCCGGCGGCCTCGGAGCCGGAGTGCCGCGACTACCACGGATCGGAGTACCTGTTCCTGCCCGACGAGGCCCGGGAGACGCTGGCGACCTGGGTCGCCGAGGGCACCCCCGAGGGCGATCCGGAGGACGCGGTGGCGGTGGACGCCATCGACGAGGTGCTGGATGATCCCGATCTGGAGCTGATGCTCGAGGCGGCGTACACGCCGAGCTTCTCCGACAGCAGCAACCCGGGCAACGAGTACCGCTGCTTCGTGCTGGACCCGGGCCTCAGCGAGGACACCTACCTCACGGCGATGCAGCCCATCATCGGCAACCGCCAGATGGTGCACCACGTCGTGCTCTACACCCGCAACAGCCAGTCGCTGCCTGCGGACTACGCGGACGCGGACGGCTTCTCCTGCATCAACGGTGAGGAGTTCCGGTACATCAGCGCCATGGTCGGCGGCTGGGCGCCGGGCTCGCTGCCCATCGAGCTGGGGGAGTGGGGCGGCATGAAGCTGGACGCCGGCGAGCAGTTCATCGTCCAGATGCACTACTACGATCCGGGGGATCTGGAGGAGACCGACGACCTTTCGGGCTACGCCTTCCGCACCGCGGAGTCGGTGGAGAAGGAGATCGTCCTGGAGACGCTCGGGGTCTACAACTTCAACATCCCGGCGGATGACCCGAGCTACAGCGCGCAGGGCTCGGACAGCGTGCCCTTCAACCGCACGGCGACTGTCTACAGTGTGTTCCCTCACATGCACGTGCTGGGGAGCGGCTTCCGGATGTGGGCGGAGGACAGCGCGGGGGAGGAGACCTGCCTGGTGAGCTCGGACGCCTACGACTTCGAGAACCAGCAGACCTACCTCTTCCATGAGCCGCTGGTGGTCGAGGGCGGCTCGTCGCTCAAGTACGAGTGCACCTGGAACAACTCCACCTCGAACCCCGACCTCATCCTCGATCCGCCGCAGGACACCCGCTACGGTGAGCGCACGGACGAAGAGATGTGCTTCTTCTTCGCCCTCATCTCCTACGAGTGAGTCAGCCGACGCAGCGCTGGCTTGGGTTGGCCATCCAATAGGCCGCCTCGTTGATCGTGATGGACCAGATACCCACTGGTTCCTTATTGGGAGGCGCGCCGAAGCGCTTGAAGCCCTGGACCTCAAGGCGGTCGCCGCGCTCGATGTTCACGGTCTCCCCGGTCGGCTCGCCGTCTTCATCGAGCACATCAATCGCGACGGCGTCACAGGGCCAGGTGTCGAAGACCGTCCAGGGCTCGGCGGGCAGCACCTCCGCCCAGGTGCCCTCCGAGTAGCGCCAGGTGCGCTGCAGGGCGCCCACCTGGTAGGGGAGCGGTCGTGCGCCGGCGTTCGTCGCCAGGAGCGCGCCGTCTTCGACCCGGACCCGGCCCAGCGAGGTTCTCAGGGGGGCACCGAGGGCCTGACCGTCTGAATCAAGGACATGGACCTCCTGGGAGCCCGTGCCCCAGCTCAGATCCTCGCGCCTGAGTGTCAGCGCGACACCGTCAGCGAGGCGATCGGTCTGAATCTCCATGGGGCCGAAGGAGGGTTTGGCGAGGATGAAGCCGGACCAGTCGCGCTTCGGATCGATGATTGGAAGGGACCAGCCATGCGCCTCGTCGATCTGCAGGAAGTAGGTCGCCGAGGGGGCCCATGGGTTCGGGCAGGTCAGCGCGGTGAAGGAGAGGGGGCCGACCTCGACGGTGCTCACGTCCGGTAGCTTCCGCTCGCCTCCCTCGACCATCGGGAGGCAGCGATGCTCCACGACCTCAGGCTCAGGCTCAGGCTCGGGCTCGGGCTCGTCGTCAGGTGTCGCGGTGTTGGTCGCCGCAGCAGTCGATGCTGTGTTGACCACGGCGGCGTCCGCGACATCAGCGACCGGCGAGGGCGCTTGTGGAGAGGAGCAGGCCAACAGCATCGGGAGTACGGGGTACATGGTTCTTGCCTGGAACGGTCTCAGTAGCAGCCGCTGTTGTCGCAGGTGTACGAGGCGGACTCGCCCAGATCATACCCTTCCGAGAGGTCTGAGTTGTAGAGATCCTCGGGGGTATTCTCAGCGAAGTCACAGGTCTCGAGGGTCAGCGTGCTGGACCGGGAGATGACCGCGGCGCCGCCAACCGCGGCGGCGCTGTTTGCGGTAAAGCTGCAGTCAGTCATCGTGGCTTCGGACTTGTCGACCAAGAGACCGCCAGCGTAGCTGAGGGCGTCGTTCCCCTCGAATACACAGTCCGTCAGGGTCGCCGTGCTGCCGTCGGTGAGGGCGACGCCTCCGCCCGCGAAGGTGGATTCGTTGTCTTCAAAGACCGAATTTTGCACAGTCAAGAAGCTCTCATCCGCCAGGAGTCCGCCGCCGGCCATGTCGATCGCGGAGTTGCCGCTGAAGTACGAGTCGGTGACCTCGATGGTGCTGTATCGGGCGAGGACACCGCCGCCGCCGTAGCAGGAGGAGTAGTAGCACGCGCCCTCGTTGTTCAGGACATCGACGCCGTCGAGGAGCAGGGAGCCCCCGTGGATGTAGAGACCGGCGGCGGTGCCCTCGCTGTAGCCATCTCGAATGACGGCGTCCCGGATGGTGACATCCGCCGATGTGATGAAGATATTTCCATACGAATTGCTGCCAGTCGCCGTCAGGTTCTCCAGCGCGACCGTGTAGGGCCCGTCGATGGTGAAGACTGTGTGCCTGGCGCCGTGCAGGATGACCTGTTCACGATCGCCGATGCCGCGGACGGTGAGGTCGGCCGTGAGATCTGCGTTGATGTACCAGGTGCCTTCACAGAAATGCACGGCCCCATCGTCGCTGAAGTCGTATGCCGTGGGCAGCGACGCGGTGCCGCCTCCGACCTCCGCTGTGATGTCCTGCGGTATCGCCGATGTGTCCGAGTAGTAGGTGGCGAGTCCGTTGTCGTCAGTCCATGCGGTGTCGTCGCAGTCGTTCTGGATGCCATCACAGAGCTCGGCGGCGCCGGGGTAGGTGTACGCGTCGCTGTCGTCGCAGTCCGCGCTCGCGCTGTAGCCATCCTCATCGAGGTCGGCGTCGCCCGTGGCTGTGTCGGTCCCGGTGTCCGTATCGGAGTCCGTGGTTGGGCTCGCGGTGTCCGTGTCTTCAGTGGAGCCCGTATCAGGGCTCGCGGTGCTGGTGTCCGTTGGTGGGGAGGTGTCCTCGCTTGCGGAGTCCGTGGTTTTGCCATCGCAGGCGACCAGCGGCAACGCCAGACCAAGCAGGAAAATTCTCATCGAAGGCCTTCCATTTGAGGACAGCCTACAGGAACCGGTGGGGGCCCTGACGGCGGAAGGTGCGAGGGGACAAGCCCCTGTGACCCTGTGAGCCCTCACCTTCCAACAGAGAGCGCCTTAGGGCGCGCGCCAACATCGAAGGCGTACCTCTGCGGGTCATGACGCGGTCTCGATGAGCCCGCGTCATGATCCTCAAAGGATTCTCTTCGCAGTTGGCGTGCGCCGTGCGGCGCGGAGGGTGAGAACTTGGCGAGACCGCGTCATGACCCGCAGCGGTATGGATTTGCGGTAGGGCACTCCAGCCAGCGGGCTGCGAGCACACTCAATCCCGTGTCCGCCGGGCTGGATCACGAAGGCGGCGCGCCCGATGATGGGCGCGCCGCCGCGATCGATCCGCTCATCGGCGATGGTTTATACGCTTCAGCGCCAGGCGACGGAGCCCTGCTCACCGGAGAGCTGACCCGCGGTCCCGATGAGGTCGAGCAGCTCAGTGTGGGTCTCCTCGCCGCGGCGTCGGGCGTCATTCACCACCTCCCAGACCCGCGAGTAGGTGACCTCAGCCACGTAAGGGCTGCCACGCAGCAGCTCGGCGAAGGTCGCGGCGCCGAAGGCCAGCCGGAAGTCATCAGTGGAGGACGCGAACTCATCGTGCAGCAGCTCCTCGGGGAAGGTGGTCTCCCACTCGATCGCCGCCGAGTCCCGACCGGGCCGCTTGTTGCGAAGGCGCACGGTCGCCAGATCCGCGTCGCGGTAGCCGTCCTTGAGCACCACATCGTAGAGGGCCGTGACGCGGTGACCGGCGCCGATCTCCCCGGCGTCCACCCGGTCGTTTCTGAAGTCCTTGTCGTCGATGTCCCGGTTCTCGTAGCCGATGAGGCGGTAGCCGATGACGGCCTCGGGGTTGAACTCGACCTGGATCTTGACGTCCTTCGCGATGACCTCCAGGGTGCCGCCGAGGTCGTCGCCGAAGACCTTCTCGGCCTCCTTCTGGGAGTCGATGTAGAAGTAGTTACCGTCGCCCTTGTTGGCGAGCTGCTCCATCATCGTGTCCTTGTAGTTCCCCATGCCCAGGCCGATGGTCGAGAGCGTGATGCCCTCCTCGGCGTAGCGCTTGATCATGCGCAGGATCTCATCGTGCGAGGTGGGGCCGACGTTGGCGTCGCCGTCACTCAACACAATCACCCGGTTCTCGTGGCCCCGGACCTGGGCCTCGCTGGCCATCTCGTAGGCGAGGTCGATGCCGCTGCTCATCGCCGTGGAGCCGCCGGCGTTGAGCGCGTCGATGGCCTCGTGGATGCGCTGGGGGCTGCGGGCGGGGGTGGGAGCGAGGACTCTGCGCACGCTGCCAGCGTAGGTGGCCAGCGCGACGGTGTCGGTGGGCTGGAGGTTCTCGACGAGCTCGTGCAGGGACTGCTGGGCGAGACCGATCTTGTCCGCGGAGGACATGGAGCCGGAGGTGTCGACGAGGAAGGTCAGGTGGATGGGGTCGCGGTCCGCGGAGGGCGCGCGGCCCTGGACGCCGACGCGCATGACGTGGTGCCCGGGCATGAACGGGTTGGGGGCGGCCTCCATGTTCACCGCGAACGGCGCGTCGCCGGTCGGGCCCACGTACTCGTACGGGAAGTAGTTCACGAACTCCTCCACGCGGACCCCCGACGTCGGCGGCATCGCGCCGCTCTGCAGCTTGCGGCGCGAGATGCTGTAGCTCGCGGTGTCCACATCGATCGAGAACGTCGAGAGACGATCCTGCTCCGCCAGCACCAGGTCGTTGACGCCGTAGTCCGTGTAGGTTTCTGTGTTGGATACGGTGTCGCGAAGAACCCGGGTGTCGGCGACGGTCCGCGTGGCGGGGGCGGCGGCGATCATGGGGCCAGCGGCGACGGAGCCTGAGGTGGCGCCGCCCAGCGCGGAGATGTTGTTGGAGCGGCTGCGCTTGCTCTTGTCCTTGGCGTCGGCGCGGCGGGGCGCGGCGGAGCTGGCGGCGACCTCGTCCGCCATCTCCATGTCCTCGTCTGCGACCCCGGAGAGGTCGTAGTTGAGCGCCTCATCGGGCTCGGACTCCGGCTCGCTGGAGGGGGACGTGGTCGCTGGCTGGAGCTGCGCCTCCACACCTTCAGGGCTCTGTGCGCGCTCGGCCTCCTCGACGGGGGCGTCGTAGCTCGCGTCCACCATGTCGGGCTCGTAGTGCGCCTTGCTGCAGGCGACGAGGGAGAGCGAGAGCAGGGCAGAGTTCACCAGCACGCTGAATCGGGCGTTCATCAGAGGCTCCTTTAGGTCTGTGTGGCTTGACGGTGGGGGAACGGCCTCGGATGTCTCGGGCTTACACACCGCTGGAATTTTTTTCGGCGGGGCGGTTTCCCGAGCGGCTGGATAGGAAAAGCTGATGATCGTCCTCGCGCTGCTGGCGCTGTCCGAACCCGCGCGCGCCGAGTCGCTCTCCGTCTCCCTGGAGGCGGCGGTCACCGTGGAGCGGAAGTCCTCGGGCCAGGCCTCGACCCAGACCTGGCACAACACCACGACCTCGCCGCGCTCCCCCTTTGTCTTTCAGGTGGCGCTGACGGAGCGCAAGCTCTGGGAGGTGGAGGTGCGGATCGACGAGCAGGTCGAGGGCGGGCGTCGGGGAGACAAGGTGACCCTGGTGACGGGGATCACCGAGGTGCAGCTGGACCGGAAGGGGCGGGAGATCGACCGCCAGCCGCTCTACACGGACGAGGTCACCGCCCGAAATGGACGCGTCGCGGTGGTGGAGCGGGGGGACCGCCGGCAGAAGGCCAACAGCAGCGCGGTCCAGGAGGACGTGTTCCGGATGGCGATCCAGATCGACCTGGAGGACATCGATCTGGAGGACATCGATCTGGAGGACATTGAAGCCGCGGAGTAGCCGCGCGGCGGGTCAGCGCTGCTGGTTCCGCATGAAGTCCGCCACCCGGTAGAAGGCCGCGAAGAGGTACTCGCGGACGTCCGCGTCCTCCACGGTCTCATCGAGGGCGCGGCGCATGCAGAGCATCCACTGATCCCGCGCGCTCTCGTCGATGGGGAAGGGCAGGTGGCGCCTCCGTAGGCGGGGGTGCCCGTGCTTCTGGACGTAGAGCTGCGGGCCCCCGGTCCAGCCGCAGAGGAAGAGGTAGAACTTCTCCCTCGCGCTCGCCAGATCCGGCGCGTGCATCTCGCGGATGGGGCGGGCCTCGGGGAGGCTCTCCATGTGGTCGTAGAAGCTCTTGACGAGCGCGCGCACGCCCTCATCACCGCCTATCTTCTCGTAGATGTTCTCTTCGGCCATGGCCGGCTCTTAACCCGCTCGCCTCAGGGGCAGGCGTCGGCGGCGAACCACGGGGGCTCCTCCGCGCTGGCGGCCATGGTGTCCAGCTCCTGGAGCAGCGCGGACATCGCCCCTTCGGCCGCCGCGTTCTGCGCGAGGCTGCCCTCCAGATCCTCCAGCTCCCAGCGATCCTCCGCCACGTTGAAGAGGCTGTAGGTCGACAGGCAGGCCTCGCCGTCGGTGGTGGTCACCTTCCCCGTGAGCTTCCAGTCGCCGCGCCGCAGGGCGAAGCTGCCGGAGCCGTCGCGGCTGAAGCTCTCGGCGTAGAGGCTCGCCCGGGCGGGGCCCCCGACGTCGCTGAGCAGGGGGACCAGGCTGACACCGTCCAGGCTGGTGTCCGACCGGGCGCCGACGACCTCCGCGATGGTCGCGAACAGGTCCACCACATGCGCCGGCGCGTTCGTCACGACGCCGGGCTCATGGACCGCGCAGTGAGCGGTGGCGCAGGGGTCAGCGGTCCGGAGGATGGCGGCGCCGTCAGCGATGATGAGGGGCACCCGGACGCCGCTCTCGTAGACCGTGCCCTTGCCGCGCCCGTCGTCGAACCTGCCCTCGGCGACCTCCTTGGCGGTGCCGTTGTCGCCGACGAAGATGACCAGGGTGTTCTCCAGGTCGTCGATGTTCTCCAGCAGAATGCCCACCTGGATGTCCATGCACTCCACCATCTCTTCGTAGATCGCCGGCTGGTTCTTCAGCGGCGCCTCTGCGCCCTCGGGGCGGTAGCTGCAGCCCTCGGGGGGCAGCTCGAAGGGGCTGTGGGGGGCGTTCAGCGTCAGGCTGACCATCCAGGGCAGCCCCGCGTCGGACTGTCGGTTGGCCCAGGTGAGGGCGTCGCTGACGGACTGGATTGTTGCGTACTCAGTGACCTGCCGCACCTCCAGGCGGTTGCTCTCCCGGCAGCCCTCACAGCGGTCATTCTCCACCGCGGTCCACCGGTAGTAGCCGTCGCCGTCGATCGAATCGACGGCCCCGGTGATGGTGCCGCTGAACATGTCCCAGCCATGGATGAGGGGCGGGGCCTCGAAGGAGACCACCTCGCCGATGTGCGCCTCCCACTGGATGTCGTCGCCCCGCCACCAGCCCTCGGGGGCGTCCTTCTCGCCGAGGTGCCACTTGCCGAACATGCCGGAGGTGTACCCCTCCAGCTTCAGCGTCTCCGCCAGCGTCGTCTCCGAGTACTCCAGAACGCTGGCGTTCGCCCTGCCGATCGGCATGCCGACGCCAGTGCGGAAGCCGTGGTTGCCGGTGAAGAGGGCGGCGCGGGTGGGGGAGCAGGTGGGGTTGGCCCAGGCGTCCGTGAAGCGCACGCCGACCTCGGCGAGGTCGTCGAGCACCGGGGTGTCCGGCAGGAACCCGGCCTCCTCGGGGTAGCCCTGGTAGGCGTCTCTGCCGTAGGAACCGATCTTGTCGATCCCCATGTCGTCCGCGATGATCAGCAGCACGTTCGGCGTCTGTGTGGGTGCGCCCGTGGCGTGGCCCGCGGTGGACCGCTCTCCGCTCGTTCGCAGGATGACGAAGCTGGAGACCATCACGACGACGAAGACAATCGAGATGGCGACTTGGAGGCGGCGTCTTTCCATCGCGGGATGCTACTGCAATCCGCCGCTCTCCAGGGGCAGAAGTCAGCGGCGGAGGTCAGGGGCAGGCGTCGACGACGAACCAGGGGGGCTCCTCCGCGGAGTCCGCCAGGGCGTCCAGCTCGGCCAGCAGCGAGTCCCGCGTCTCCCTGTCTGCCGCCTTGATGTTCTTCTCATCGGCCAGCAGGCTCTCGGTCTCGCCGCGGTCAGCGCCGAGATCGTAGAGCTGGTAGTTCATCCGGCAGAGGCCGCCGTCGGTCTCCTTGACCGTGCTGATGAGCTTCCAGTCGCCGCGGCGCAGCGCGAAGCTGCCGGCGCCATTGTTCGCGAAGCTCTCGGAGTAGATCACCCCGCGCGCGGGGCCCTCGCCCCCTGTGAGCAGCGGGAGCAGGCTGATGGCGTCGAGGCCGTCGCTTCCGTCCGCGCCGGCGACCTCGGCGATGGTCGCGTAGAGGTCGACGGAGTGGACCAGCGCGCTGCTCACCGAGCCGCGCTCTTCGATCCGCAGCGGCGCGGGGCCGCAGGCGGCGCTGAGGGTGGTCTCCTGGCAGCCGCCGGCGCCGAGAGCGATCGTCTGGGAGGCGGGGTCGCAGTCCGCGAGCTCCTCTTCGGTCGGCTCCAGTCCGAGGATGGCCTCGCCGTCGGCGATGATGAGGGGCACTCGGATGCCGCTCTCGTAGACCGTGCCCTTGCCGCGCCCGTCATCGTAGATGCCCTCGGCGACCGCGCTGGAGCTGCCGTTGTCGCCGATGAAGATGACCAGGGTATTCTCCAGATCGTCGATGTCATCGAGGAGCACGCCGATCTGGATGTCCATGCACTCCACCATCTCTTCGTAGATCCCCTGCGTGTTCTTGGGCGACTCGGCGTCCTCGGGGCGGTAGCTGCAGCCCTCGGGGGGCAGCTCGAAGGGGCTGTGAGGGGCGTTCAAGGTCACGCTCGCCATCCAGGGCTTGTCCTGCCGGGCGATCCAGGTCCGCGCGTCGTTGATGGACTGGATGGTGGCGTACTCGGTGATCTGAAAGACCTCCAGGGTGTTGTTGACCCCGCAGTCCTCGCAGCGGTCGTTCTCCAGGGCGAGCCAGTGGTAGTAGCCGTCGCCCTCGGCGCCATCGAGGGTGCCGGAGATGCTGCCCCGGAACATGTCCCAGCCCTGGGCCAGGGGAGGCGCCTCGAAGGAGACGCGCTCACCGAGGTGGGCCTCCCAGCGCACCTCGTCCTCCTCCCGCCAGCCGTCGGGGGCGTCGTTCTCGCCGAGGTGCCACTTGCCGAACATGCCGGAGGTGTACCCCTCCAGCTTCAGCGTCTCCGCCAGCGTCGTCACCGAGTAGTCGAGCTCGGAGGCCTCCTGGTGGCCCACGGGGAGGCCCACGCCGGTGCGGAAGCCGCTGTTGCCGGTGAAGATCGTCGCTCGGGTGGGGGAGCAGGTGGGGTTGGCCCAGGCGTCCGTGAAGCGCACGCCGACCTCGGCGAGGCCGTCGAGCACCGGGGTGTCCGGCAGGAACCCGGCGCTGTCGCGGTAGGCGGGATCCACGTCGTCGGCGTAGGCGCCGAGCTTATCCACGCCGAGATCATCGGCGATGATCAGCAGCACGTTCGGCGGGTCCGTCGGCGTGCCGATGGCGTGGCCGGTGGGGGAGCGCTCGCCGGAGGATCGCAGCGTCAGGAAGACGGCGATCAACGCGACCGCGAGCAGGAGCGTCAAGAAGAGCTGGACCGGACGTTTGTTCATCCCGTCAGGATACAGCGGCGATTTCAACTATTCGAGTCGTCGCGCCCGGTTTCGCGAGGGCCGCTCACAGGAACACGGCCGAGACGTCACTCTTCGCTTCGGGGCTCTTCGCTTCGGGCCGCCAGCAGCGCCCCCGCGCCGAGCAGCAGCGGGACCATGCGCCGGTAGTTGCTGCCGAGCGCGTGGTTCACGCTGAGCACGCCGGCGCCGATGGCCAGCGGGGTGCCCACGGCCGAGGCGATCAGCGCCACGCCCCGGATCGCCTTCCAGTAAGGGGCGAGCTGGGGGATGAGGGGCAGCAGGCGGCCGATGGGGCCCGCGCCCAGGCGGACGACCCAGGCGCCGACCCGGCCCGCGCTCCAGGCGCTGCCCGCGGTGCTGGCGCCGAAGAAGGACGGCACCCACGAGGGGCCGTTCAGGCGGGACTGGATGTCAGCGTCCATGGCGTCCAGGGCCGCGGGCTCGACCGCGTCCAGCACCTCGGCTCGCAGCCGCTCCAGCTTCTCCCAGGCGTCCGCCCGATCGTCGAGCAGCGCCGACAGCTCGAGCTTCGTCGCGACGTCGTCCACGATGTCGCCGAGGGTGGCCTTGGTGGTGACGAAGCCGATGGGGGTCGACCAGCTCCACCACAGCAGAGTCGCGCAGCGCTGGGCCAGCTCCGCGCTGGTCTTCGCCTCGCTGGCGCCGTACTCCGTGACCTCCAGGAGCGCTCGCAGCGCCTCGGGGGGGAGATCGCTCAAGGCGTCAGCAAAGGCGGCGCGGGAGATGGGGTCGGCCATGGTGGATTTCCGAGCTGGGGGTACCAGTTTAATGGAACACAGCTGGGGCTGTTTCACGTCCCTGTTATCGGGTCGCGATGTGTTCACCTGAGAGGCGTCCGGCCGTCGCGATGAGCGACATCAGCTCCGTATCCAGCGGCTGGGACCGGTGGGTCAGGATCGCCAGCAGCTCGGCGTAGGAGATCTCGGCGGTGTAGGGGCTGCCCCGGAGGAGCTCGGCGAAGCTGGCGGCGCCGAAGGCGAGGCGGAAGTCGGGGCTGGCCGAGGCGAACTCGTCGAGGATGAGGTGGGCGGGGAAGCGGGTCTCCCACTCGATAGCGGCGGAGTCGGCGCCAGGGGCCTTGTTGCGAAGGCGCACGGTCGCCACCTCCGCGTCGCGGTAGCCGTCCTTGAGGACCACGTCGTAGAGGGCGGTGACGCGGTGACCGGCGCCGATCTCGCCCGCGTCCACCCGGTCGTTTCTGAAGTCCTTGTCGGCGATGTCTCGGTTCTCGTAGCCGATGAGGCGGTAGCCGATGACGGCGTCAGGGTTGAACTCGACCTGGATCTTGACGTCCTTCGCGATGACCTCCAGGGTGCCGCTGAGGTCGTCGCCGAAGACCTTCTGCGCCTCCGCCTGGGAGTCGATGTAGAAGTAGTTTCCGTCCCCATCGTTGGCGAGCTGCTCCATCAGGGCGTCCTGGTAGTTCCCCATCCCGAACCCGATCGTGGAGAGCGTGATCCCCTGCCGCGCGTATCCGGTGATCTGCTGGAGGATCTGCTCGTGGCTCGTCGCGCCCACGTTGGCGTCGCCGTCGCTCAGGACGACGACGCGGTTCTCGTGGCCCGACACGAACGAGGCGTCCGCCATCTCGTAGGCGAGGTCGATGCCGCTGCTCATCGCCGTGGAGCCGCTGGCGAACAGGCTCTCGAGCGCTGCGTCGATCTCGGCGCGTTGGCTGACGGCGGTGGGGCCCATCACCCTGCGAACGCTGCCGGCGTAGGTCGCCAGCGCCACCGTGTCGCCTCGCTCCAGGTTCTGGACGAGGTGCCCCAGCGAGTACTTGACGAGGTCCATCTTGTCGACGGAGGACATGGAGCCGGAGGTGTCGACCAGGAAGGTCAGGTGCACCGGCTTGCGATCGCCGCTGGAGACCTCGCGGCCCTGGACGCCGACGCGCAGGATGTGGTGGTTGTCGATGAAGGGGTTGGGGGCGGCCTCCATGTTGACGGCGAAGGGCGCGTCGCCGGTGGGGCCGACGTAGTCGTAGTCGAAGTAGTTGATGAACTCCTCGGGGCGGACGCTGGCGGTCGGCGGCAGCCTGCCCTCGGTGAGCTTGCGGCGGGCGATGGTGTAGCTCGCCGTGTCCACATCGATCGAGAAGGTGGAGAAGCGGTCCTGCTCCGCCAACACCAGATCGTTCACCCCGTAGTTGGTGTACGCCTCGGTGTTGGAGGCCTCTGGACTCTTGAGGTTCCTCGCCAGGGCATCAGCAGGTACCTCCAGGTGACTGGCGAGCTCGCTGACCTTGCCCGGCGCGGGGACGGCGCGCGTCCCGTCGTTGCCGAGGGGCTCCTCGGTCGGTATGTCGCTCTCCGGCGCCTCGTCTTCCGTCGCCTCGCTGTTCGCGGGCCGCTCAACCGCTTCCCTCAGGGAGTAGTCCGAGGTGGGCTGGCTGGCTGGCGGCTGGGGGCTCTGCAAGGAGCCCGACTCCTCGCCCTCAGCGCAGCCCGTGAGGGCGAGGGCGAGGACGGCGAAGGTGAGCAGGGAGCGGGTGGCGTTCACGGCGTTTCTCCTGGCGTGCGCCAGGGGAACGCCGGCGAGTCGTGTGCGCTTACACCTTACCGCCGCGAAGCTTTTTGGCCTCGTGCTTCACGGAGATGGCGCGGGTGAGGAGGGTCTCCAGCTCGACATCGTGGGTACCATCTGACTGGCTCACGGCGTGGCGCAGCTGGGTCTCGATGGCGTCCAGCGCCTTCTTCAGGGTGACCTGGAGGGACTCCTTCGCGACCTCGCGGGCGCCGCGCTTCTCGGCGACGCTGAGATCCTCCAGGCTCTCGACGGTCATCTCCAGGACGCTGAGCAGATCCGACTTGGCGTGATCGAGCTGCTCGACGCCCTTCAGCTCGATGTGCAGAGTCCTCGCGCGCTCCTGAAGGTCGGCCGTCACCTCGCTCACCTGACCGGCGATGTTCTGGGCGCTGTGCTGGATGCGGTCGAGGGCCTCGCGCACGCGGCCGGCGAACCAGATGTCGTGGGCGATGGTCGCCGGGATAGCGAGGAGTCCCATCAGACCACCGAGGATCACGATGAGGTCGGGCAGGCCGCTCACGCGCGCGGCCCCGGCGACCGCCAGCAGCAGCGCGGCCCAGATCACGGTGTAGATCGGCAGCGTCGGGCTCATGGCGACGGAGCGCGCCGGCATTCGCAGGGTGCTGACGTACTCGGCGACCTTCTTTCGCGCGCGGTTCTGATCGGGCGCGCCGTAGAGGGGCACCGGCAGACCCGCGAGGGCGATCTCGTTGATCGTCTCCGCCGGGACGTCGAGCCAGCCCGCGATCTTCTTCAGGATCACCGGGTGGAGCTTTCGGGGGACGACTACGACAACATGCGGTGCGTCGAAGAGCGCCTTGCGGGAGTGCTGGGCGGTGCTGTCAGTCGCTGGGCTCTCGGCGGTCCCGGCGGCCTCGGCGGCCACGTGGGTCTGGCGCCACGTGGGGGGCCTGAGCGGCGTCGGCGGGAGCGCTCGGGCGCGCCGCTGCGGATCGGCGTCGAGCAGCGCCATCAGGATTCGATCCGCCCGGTGATCCAGGCCGGCGACCTGCTGCGACGGCGGCGGCGGGGGGAGGGAGTTTCCGTTGGTGTCCAGCGCGCTGATCGGGTCAATGCCGGTCAGCGCCTTGTAGAGCACCACGCCGAGGCTGTAGAGGCTGGATGCCCCGGTGGGTTCGCCGCCGAGGCGCAGCTCGGGGGGGATCAGCTCCTCGGGGAGCGTCGGCAGCTCCTGGCCGGGGGCCCCGAGGGGGGCGAGGCGGAAGACATCCTCCTCGTCGAGGACGAACTCTTCGGCGGTGAACAGTCCCCCGGAGTGACCCTCCAGCGCCAGCAGCGCGGGGCCGTACCAGCCAGCCAGCGCCACCGCCTCCTCGGAGGTCAGCCGCCGCTCGAGCTCGGCCAGCGACGAGCGGGCGAAGGGGCGGATGATGGTGCTGTCGGCGCCGGTGTAGAGGGGCTTCAGCGCGGCCGGCAGCTCGGCGAGCGCGCGGTGCGCCTGGAGGAAGTCCCGCTGCTGCAGCGGATCCGCCTCGGGGGTCAGGCGAAGGATCTCGACAGGGGTGCCGTCGGTGACGGAGGCGCCCTCCCAGTGCTGGACGCCAGGACGGGGCGGGAGTGGGGCTTCAGCAACCCAGTGGTTGCCGATGGTGACGCCGGCTTGGATGGGTTCGGCGAGTACTGCGAGTTGTTGCATGGTCGTCTCAGGGCGTCCTTGATTCTATGTACTCCGGTGGAGGGCACACAACCTCGACTTTTCCGGTGCTTGTCGTCCGCGCCGGGGGGGTGACAGCACAGAGACAGAGTCCTGCTGTTGCGCGCGGGGCCGCGGAGGGGTTCAATGAACGAACCATGAGTGGCTACCAAGAACCGACCGCAGATCCTACCGACGCCCCCGAGGCCGGGCTCTTCTCCGTGCCGCCCGACCTTCGGGCAGACGAGACGCCGGCCAACTTTCCGGAGCTTGAGTTGACGGAACCCGAAGTCGCCGTGCCCGTCGAGTCCTCCAGCGGGGTCGCGTCCATCGGCGACGCCATGATGGAGATCATGCGCCTGGCTCACGCCCGCGGCGCCAGCGACGTGCACCTCACCGTCGGAAAGCCCCCCGCCTTCCGTATCAACGGCGCGATCGAGTTCCTGGACAAGGAGCCCTACGAGGCCGTCACGCTGGGCCGAATGCTCTTCGGCATGATCACTCCCATCCAGCGGGAGCGCTTCACCAAGGCCCACCAGCTCTGCTTCGCCAGGGAGATTGAGGGCGTCGGCTTCACCCGCTTCAACTTCTACAGCCAGATGGGCAACCCCGAGGTGTCCATTCGCCTGGGCCGCTCCAACGTGCCGACCTACCGCGAGCTGGGGGTGCCGGAGGTGATGAGCGAGCTCGTGCGCGGCAGCGGCGGGCTCATCCTGGTGACGGGCCCCACGGGGGTCGGCAAGACCTCGACCCTGAACGCCATCATCGGTCGCCTGAACCAGACCGAGCGCAAGAAGATCATCACCATCGAAGACCCGATCGAGTTCATCCACCCCGCGGGGCGCTCGATCCTGGTGCAGCAGGAGATCGGCGTCGACGCCGAGAGCTTTGATCAGGCCGTGACCCACTGCATGCGCCAGGATCCAGACATCATCGTCCTCGGGGAGATGGTGGACCTGGGCACCATCGCCTCCGCGCTGACCGCCGCGGAGACGGGGCACATGGTCATGGGAACCCTGCACACTCAGGGCGCCGCGGGCACCATCACCCGCATCATCGATGTCTTCCCGCCCAACCAGCAGGCGCAGATCCGGAACCAGCTCACCAACAACCTCCGGGCGGTCATCAGCCAGAAGCTCCTGCCGCGCGCCAACGGCAACGGCCGGATGATGGTCTTCGAGCTCCTCGTCGTCAACGACGCAGTGCGCACGCTGATCCGCGAGGACAAGATCCGCCAGATCGCCAACGTCATGCAGACCGGCCGCTCCCAGGGCATGCAGCTCATGGATCACATGATCCGGGACGCCTGGATGTCGGGTGACATCTCCTACGAGACCGCCGTGGCGTCAGTGTCCGACGCCAAGGTGCTCAGCAGACGTCGGTGAGCCGATGACGTGTCCTTTCTGCAGCAACCGCCACATGGTCGAGGTCGAGGTCGGCGGCGTCCACCTCGACCGCTGCGGCGACTGCAGCGCGCTCTTCTTCGAGGCCGGAGAGCTCGCCAGCTACACGGGGAACTCCCAGCTGGAGTCCCAGACCCGAGGCGCGACCCACGCCATGCGCTTCGATCAGCGAGGCCGGAGCTGCCCGGCCTGCGCGGGCCACATGAAGCAGGCGCCTCGCACCGCAGGGCACTTTGATGTGTGTCCCGACTGCGGCGGCTTCGCGCTGGATGGGGCTGCGGTTGCGGCGCTTGCGGCGCTTGCGACTGTGGCGGGTGATCCTGCTCGGCGGGGGCTCTGGGATCGGTTTGCGGAGTCGCTGGATGGGACGGATGATTTGTTGGGGGCTGGTGAGGCGTTGATCTCGGGGGGGAGGGGGTCGGGTGGTGTTGATGTTGGGGGTGATGTTGGGGGTGATGTTGGGGGTGATATCGGGGGTGATATCGGGGGTGATGTCGGTGAGTTGATGGAGGGAGCGGGGGAGTTGTTGGGGGGTGGGGTGGAGTTGTTGTCGGGGTTGTTGGAGGCGCTTGGGGAGCTTGTTTCGGCTCTGTAGGGGGTGGTCTTTCTGGGGCTGGTTGGGGCGGTTTGTCGGGTTTCGGCTGGTTTGTCGGGTTCGGGTCGTCGGGTTCGGGTCGTCGGGTTCGGGTCGGCGGGCTGGCGGGTTCGGGTCGGCGGGTACGGCTCGGTTTGGCGGGTGTTTGCGGTGACGCTTCGATCGGTTCTGGCAGTCGC
>Ga0316204_10003164_pt1 | contig 34116 bp, 35 predicted proteins | sample 6monrhotite_MG_2_FD_205661 | JGI IMG/M metagenome (GOLD analysis project Ga0316204, IMG submission 205661) | Microbial mat bacterial communities from mineral coupon in-situ incubated in ocean water Damariscotta River, Maine, United States -... | ecosystem: Environmental > Aquatic > Marine >... | reverse complement strand
TGTCACTAAAATAGTATTCCATACCTTTGGTTTCATTTTGTAGGAATTGTTGAATAGCAAGACTGAAGTCATGGTGTTTTATCCAATGAGCTGACCATGTTTTGCGTGGTAAAAATCCACGGCTTATTTTGTGTTCACCTTGAGCGCCAGGTTCAAAGTTCTTTAAACCTTTTTTAATGCAATATTCTATACCTTGGTAATAACAAACCTCGAAATGCAAATGGTCATGTTCTTCAATACAGCCCCAGTGTCGACCATAGAGTGTTTCATCATCCTGATAGCAAATAGCACCAGCAATGTAGATGTCGTCACGTTTGGCCATGATCAATAAAAGTTGCTCGCCCATAGTGTTCGCAATTTCTTTGAAAAAATCTAGATTCAATGTGGCGGTACCATATTTTTCATCAAAGGTTTTTTTATAAAATAACTCAGCCGCTGCTAGTTGAGTTTCTGTGGCTATATTGCCAGGTATTAATTCTATATCTACATTGGCTTGCGCAGCATATCTTCGTTCTTGTTTAATATTTTTACGTTTTTTAGCGGTTAGTGTTGTTAGAAAATCATCGAAGTTTTTATAATTATTGTTAGACCAGTGAAACTGGCAACCCAGGCGACGCATAAAGCCTTGTTGCTCGAGGATTTTGGTATCTTCATCTGAGGTGAATAAATAATGCATTGAAGAAAGTGATTGGTCTTTAATTTGTTCGATATTGAATTTGATCAGGCTTGAAAATACTTCCTGGTAGTTATAGTTAGAGTCAATTAATACACGTGGCCCCGATACGGGGGTGTAAGGTGAGGCGCAAACCCACTTGGGATAATATTCGAGGCCATGACGATGATAGGCGTCAGCCCATGCCATGTCGAAAACAAATTCGCCATAAGAATTATATTTTTCATATACAGGTATGACGGCGATCAATTTATCGTTATCAAACGCAGCGATATGTTGAGGTAACCAGCCAAATTTTTTTCCTGTGCATTGATGTCGTTCAAGAGCGGCGTGAAATTCGTAACGCATGAATGGATGAGGTTCGACCATTAGGCTATTCCATTGGTTAGCACTAATTTCAAAGATGGAGGATAGAACTTTAATGTCCATAAGTCAGGTATATGTTTAAAAAACTAATTTTAACTGAAATCAAATGAATTAATACCAATAAAATAAAAGGCTATTTTATAAGGTGCGTAGATGTGATCGGGCTACTAATAATATTTGAAGCCATAAGCATCACGACAATGGCATAAATGATGCGCGGGATCCATTCAGTGATGTGATCCTCAAGTAATTCCAATCGTTGGCTCTCTAATAATGCGCTATGGTGAAGCATTTCTGCTAGGCGGCCAGATGCCTCGCCAGACTCAATTAATTGTTTGCTTTCATAAGTAAGATAAGGATTATCCTTTAATGATTCATAGACGCTGGATCCTGCCTGAAGTAATTGTTGTGATTTAATAAAGGCTTGTTTTGTGTTAATACCGAGTAACGTGTGATTGAGTGTGGGTATAACAGTGAGTGCCGGCATTCCTGATTCCAGGCAAAGTGCAGCAGAACTAAGCCATTTACATGATTCTTTTTTATAATGCCATTTTTTAATAATAGGAAAGTTTATTAAATGGTTAAATATTGTAGAGGATAGGTTTTTTTTATCATAAGTTGTTGTATGACTGATTTTATTTGGTAAATTTAATAGTCCTTTGATTATGAATACGATGGTAATAGCTAATACTAAGCCTTGTAAAATATACTGGACTACATCTATATCACCTGAAACCAATGACGGCAGGGGAGATATAAAGCCGGATAAGATTAATATGCACGCGGGTAAAAAAAGTCGTGACTTGATTTTTCGAATTCTAATGGCATTTTTTTCATTTTGTTTTGCCAGGGTAGCAAATATTTTATCTGTCGTGCCGGTTTGTAAAGCAGCTTTAATCATGGTGGCCTCAATGATGCTGAAAAGCCCAGACTCTTGTCCGGCCTCATCAAGTGTTTTTCCTTGTTTGATTTTATTGGCACATGCCTGAGCAGAGAATGATAAATGTGAAGGTTTGCTTTCACTGATCCTGGATAAAATTTGATAGTGATCAAGCCCAGCTTTTTGTAAGGTGGCAAGCTGTTTATATAACAGTGCACGGCCGAGAAAATTAAGTTTAGTATTGTTACGCAATAGACTCATATGCGATGTCTAGTGACATTGTTATTTATAAATAAAAAAGGGCATGTATACATGCCCTTTTTTATCGTCAGTTGCCTTGGTAAGCTTAAGTATTATTTTTCGAGATTATCCAGGTATTTTTCTGCATCTAATGCAGCCATGCATCCTGTTCCTGCTGATGTGATCGCTTGTCTGTAGACATGGTCGGTAACATCACCTGCAGCGAATACGCCTTCGACACTGGTTTGAGTTGCGTTACCCGTCGTCCCGGATTTTACGGTTAGGTATCCACCTTCCATATCCAGCTGCCCATTAAATATATCAGTATTGGGTTTGTGACCGATCGCAATAAAAACACCCATTAGATCAACGTCTTTAGTTGTGTCTTCTTGCGCATGTTTAATGCGTATGCCGGTAACACCTGTGTTGTCGCCCAGAACTTCATCAAGAACGTGATTCCATTCAATGGTGACATTGCCTGTTTTTGATCGTTCTATTAACTGTTTCGACAATATTTTCTCAGATCTAAACGCATCACGACGATGAACCACTGTTACGTGTTTTGCGATATTGGCAAGGTAAAGTGCTTCTTCAACAGCTGTATTACCTCCGCCAATTACTGCGACATTCTGATTTTTATAAAAGAAACCATCGCAAGTTGCACAGGCTGAAACGCCTTTGCCTTTGAATGCTTCTTCAGATGGAAGTCCAAGATATTGAGCGCTAGCGCCAGTGCAAATAATTAAAGCATCGCAAGTGTAAGTGATAGAGTCTCCTTTGAGTGTAAATGGACGCTCCTTCAGATTGGTTTCAGTAATCTGATCAAAGAGAATTTCAACGTCAAAACGCTCAGCATGTAACTTCATCCTTTCCATGAGGTCAGGGCCCATTACGCCTTCGTTATCACCAGGCCAGTTGTCCACGTCAGTAGTGGTCGTTAATTGACCGCCTTGCTCAAGTCCTGTGATAAGAACGGGTTCAAGATTGGCTCTGGCAGCGTAGACAGCCGCAGTATATCCTGCTGGTCCTGACCCTAAGATCAAGAGGCGACAATGCTTGGTTTCACTCATTAATATTTACTCCGATGTATATGTTGAGTCTCAGAAAAGATTATTATATGGACTCTGTCAATCCTGTTAAGGTTCAATTTTTTAATTGTATGAATTTTAACCTAAACGGGAATATTTTTCGCTATCAATCTTAATTAACCTCCCATGAATATTTGACTGAATAGTTGCAACAAGCTCGTTTTATCGACAGCTATTGATGCTGGTAACCTTTGTCTGGATGAGTAACAATATGACCTCAGGATAGGCAGGTGTGTTATCACGAAATGTGCGATACTGAGTATTGCAATGCTATAATAATTAAATGTAAACTACATTGTAATCATATACTTATATTATAATTCTACTGTAAAGGCTAAAGTGTGGCGCAAGCTAGAAAAAAAGATCCGAAATCTAAACCATTAGGCATGCATGTCGCGAGAGGACTGCGTGAGGCAGCCCTGTTTGTTTTAGGCGCAATTGGTTTATATTTCTTAATAGTATTGTTCACGTTTAATATCAACGATCCTGGCTGGACTAATACCATTATAAGAGAGCAGGTTAGTAATGCAGGTGGCTATGTGGGTGCCTGGTTTGCCGATGTTCTATTGCTATTATTTGGTTATTTGGCCTATCTAGTGCCTGTGATGGTAATTTATTCTGGTGTGCTTATTTATCGAGAGCGCAAGCAAAATGGTGAATTTGATGGCCGTGTATTTTCCATTCGTTTAGCTGGTTTCTGTCTAACATTGATCACTGGAACAGCACTGGCTTCTATCCATTTTTTGATTGAGCCTGGTGTATTACCCGAACAAACAGCAGGCGGAATCCTGGGATCCTGGATCGCACTAGGTCTTTTAAAGGCATTTGGCTCAATGGGTTCAACCTTATTATTATTGGCCGTTTTTCTGACAGGTATTACGTTATTTACGGGTCTATCCTGGCTGAAGCTGATGGATAAAATTGGAGACATCACATTAACAGGGGTGACGAGTCTACGTAATTTTACTGGTTTTATAAGAGAACAGCTAGACTTACGTCGGGCACGTAAAGAGCGAGTTGAAAATACGGTCGAAATCAAGGTTAAGGCAAATAAAGAAAAACGAAAACCTGTCAAGATTGAGCCAGTAATTAAAGAATTAGCACCTAGTTTACGTATTGAAAAAGAAAAACAAGTTCAGTTATTTGAGTCTGCCCCTAACACTGAGTTACCTGCATTATCATTACTAGATGAAGCGCAGCACTCAACAAAAGGGTTCTCAAAAGATGCACTAGAAGCAATGTCACAATTGCTGGAATTGAAATTGCAAGACTTTGGTATTGATGTGTCTGTCGATTCAGTTCATCCGGGCCCTGTTATTACACGATTTGAAGTTCAACCCGCTGCAGGGGTCAAAGTTAGTCAGATAAGTAATCTATCTAAAGATCTGGCACGTGCTATGTCGGTCGTTAGCATGCGTGTTGTTGAGGTTATTCCTGGTAAATCAACAATTGGACTAGAGATACCAAATGAACATCGTGAAATAGTTTATTTAAGTGAAATGCTGCGTTCACAACCGTTTGATGATTCTAATTCAATTGCAACACTTGCTTTAGGTAAAGATATAAGCGGCCACCCTATTGTTGTAGATCTTGCAAAAATGCCGCATTTACTTGTGGCAGGAACTACCGGTTCAGGTAAGTCTGTTGCTGTTAATGCGATGATTTTAAGTCTGCTTTATAAATCTACACCGAACGATATTCGTTTAATAATGATTGATCCAAAGATGTTGGAGTTATCAGTTTACGAGGGTATTCCACATTTATTGACACCTGTAATTACAGATATGAAAGATTCTGCCAATGCTTTACGTTGGTGTGTAGGTGAAATGGAGCGGCGTTATAAACTTATGGCGTCATTGGGCGTACGTAACCTCGCAGGTTACAATAGAAAAGTTAAAGATGCGATTGATAAAGGTGAGCCGATACTAGACCCAATGTATAAACCAGAAGAGGTTTTCGATCCGGATGAGCCTCATCCAACATTAGGTCATTTGCCTTTAATCGTCGTCGTTATAGATGAATTTGCAGATATGATGATGATAGTCGGTAAAAAGTGTGAAGAACTGATTGCCAGGCTCGCACAAAAAGCACGCGCAGCTGGTATTCACTTAATTGTTGCAACCCAGCGTCCATCAGTAAATGTTATTACAGGTTTAATCAAAGCCAATATTCCCACGCGTATCGCCTTTCAGGTTTCTTCAAAAGTTGACTCTCGTACAATACTCGACCAGTCCGGTGCGGAGCAGTTGCTGGGTCATGGTGATATGTTGTATTTAAGCCCGGGTAGTGGTTTGCCTACCCGTGTACACGGTGCTTTTGTTTCGGATAATGAAGTTCACCGAGTTGTTCAGGATATCAAACAAAAAGGTGAGCCTGATTACCTTGATGACATAGTCGATGATGAACAAGGCGGGATACCAGTATTGTTACCCGGGGAAACAGCTGAAAATGATGACGAGTCTGATCCATTATATGACGAAGCAGTTTATATCGTTACTGAATCCAGACGGGCATCTATCTCATCAGTGCAGCGTCGATTGAAAATAGGTTATAACCGGGCTGCACGTATGATCGAAGCAATGGAGGCCGCAGGTATTGTTAGTAGTATGCAGTCAAATGGTTCCCGTGAGGTTATGGCTCCTCCGCCGATTAAGGACTGACAGGCTGCCAGGCAGTTATTTATTTTTTATGGCTGAATATTATTTGGCCTTTATACAAAGTAGCCAGGGACGAGGAACCAGGTACTAGGAAAATAAAAACCTAGCCACTGGTTCCTTGTCCCTGATTATTAAAACAGGACAGTTTAATGCGAATTTTAGTTATGTTTTTACTGATGTATAGCTCGGTTTCAGTTGCTGGGAACGGCATAGATGCACTCAATCAATTTCATAAAAATGTAAAATCATTAAAAGCTGAATTTACACAAGTCTTACTTGATGCAGATTTAAATATGGTACAAGAATCAAGTGGTCAGGTTTGGATTGAACGTCCAGGTTTATTTAGATGGGAGTATAAAAAACCCTATCCTCAAATTATTGTTGCTGATGGTAATCGAATCTGGATATATGATCCTGAACTGGAACAAGTGACTGTAAAAAAAGAATCAGACGCTATAGGTAGTGCGCCAGCATTAGTATTAAGTGGCAAGCGACCATTAGCTGATGATTTTGATATTCAAGAGTTAGGCCGTAAAGATGATTTTACGTGGGTAAAATTAATACCAAAAAAAGAAGATACTGATTTTTCAGAGATCACAGTTGCTTTTAATAAAAAGGTTATCACCTTACTCGAGTTAACTGATAGATTAGGACAAAGAACCAAAATTATTTTTAAAGACCTGGTAACAAATACAGTTCATGACAAGTCCAGATTTGAATTTGTAGCTCCTCCTGGTACTGACATTATTGGTAAAGAAAAACCCTGAGTTGTCAGATTTAAACAATGAGATCGATTAATGCAGGTAGATAGTACTACTAAAGACTTTAGGCCTTTGGCGGATCGTATGCGCCCGCAGGTATTGAGTAAGGTTGTTGGTCAGGATCATTTATTGAGTGAAGGTAAAAGTTTGCGCCAAGCACTAGATGCAGGGCATCTTCACTCAATGCTGTTTTGGGGGCCGCCTGGAACAGGGAAAACAACACTAGCAAGAATTATTTCACAACAAGCAAATGCTGAGTTTGTCAGTTTGTCAGCTGTATTATCTGGTGTAAAAGATATTCGTCAGGCCATTGAACAAGCAAAATTAAATAGAGAAGTCCATCAGCGAGCGACTATTTTGTTTGTCGATGAAGTTCATCGTTTCAATAAAGCCCAACAAGATGCTTTTTTACCTCATGTTGAAGATGGCACGATTACTTTTATAGGTGCTACAACCGAGAATCCTTCTTTTGAATTAAATAATGCACTGTTATCACGAGTACGTGTCTATGTAATAAAAAGTATTCAGTCAGATCAGATTGTCAAACTTATTGATGATGCATTGTCTGATAAAATACATGGCCTGGGCACGAAGCAAATTCAAATTTCAGATGAAGCTAAATTAATGCTAGCTAAGGCAGCAGATGGTGATGCACGGTATGCGCTGACAATGTTAGAAATCGCAGCTGATATAGCTGAGGAACATGAAGGTAGAGCAGCTATTCAGATAGGTACTATTGAAGAAGTTGTGAGAGATGGCGTCAGGCGATTTGATAAAGGCGGAGATATTTTTTATGAGCAAATTTCGGCCTTGCATAAATCAATAAGAGGTTCCTCACCCGATGCTTCGTTATATTGGCTTGCTTGTATGTTGGAAGGAGGATGTGACCCCGTGTATATCGCACGTCGTCTTGTTCGCATAGCAAGCGAAGACATTGGTAATGCTGATCCCCGTGCTTTACAAATATCGCTCAATGCATGGGATGTACAGGAAAGGCTAGGTAGTCCAGAAGGGGAGCTTGCCTTGGCACAAACGGTTACTTATTTAGCATGTGCAGCTAAAAGTAATGCGGTCTATATGGCTTATAAAGCTGCCCGGATAGATGCGAGCCGATACGGTTCTTTAGGTGTGCCCATGCATCTTCGTAATGCGCCAACAAAGTTAATGAAAGAGATGGATTATGGAAAACAATACCGATATGCACACGATGAGCCTGAAGCCTATGCAGCAGGTGTACGTTATTTCCCTGATCAAATGAAGGATACTCAGTATTATCACCCTGTAAACAGAGGCCTAGAGATTAAAATTGCTGACAAGCTCAAATATCTACGTAGTCTGGATAAAAAACACTCGGAATAAAGGTAAATCACAGCGAAAATGGGTACAATAAACCTCATGTATATCAGTAGCATGAGAAATAATTGTGATTAAAGTCCTGGCGATAGCTTCAGGAGGCGCAATCGGTGCGGTTCTCCGATATCTATTGTCAAATGGTACTCATATGATCATTGGTCGTGGATTTCCTTATGGAACGTTGATGGTTAATGTCGTGGGTTGTTTGGGGATGGGTATCTTGTATGTGTTATTTCTGGAAAAATTAACGATGGGCCCTGAATGGCGTGCAGCTATACAGATTGGGCTACTTGGTGCATTAACAACCTTTTCAACCTTTTCTATGGAAACATTATTACTAATTGAGAATGGCGAGACGCATAAAGCATTAATTAATATTATTCTTAGTGTTTTGTTATGTTTGGGAGCAACGTGGGCGGGTATGATTATAGGGCGACAAATATGAATACAATGACAATGGTTCGCATCTACCTGACTGAGCAATCTGCACATATAGATAAGTTACTAACGTTGCTTAAGGATGTTGAGAAAGTGCAAGGTGTAACTGTTCTCCGTGCTATCAATGGTTACGGTAATTCAGGGGAGTTGCATTCAGCTAGCATGATTGATATGTCGCTTAATTTGCCTATGATAGTTGAGTTTTTTGATGAAGCTGAAAAGGTAGAGAAAATCATCTCTCATTTAAAAAATAATATTAAACCCGGACATATTGTTAGTTGGCCGGTAGAAGTTAGTCAGTAAGGAAATTAGTATAAATTATGTTAGATCCAAAACTATTAAGAACTGACTTGCAGTCAGTTGCAGAACAACTTAAGCGTAGAAATTTTGTCCTTGATGTAGAGATAATTGCTGAACTTGAGGAAAAACGTAAAGTAATCCAAATAAAAACTCAAGAGCTACAAAACGAACGAAATATTAAATCAAAATCAATAGGCAAAGCAAAATCGGCTGGAGAAGACATTCAACCTCTGCTTGATGAGGTAGCGCATTTGGGTGATGCTATGAAGCAAGCCCAAACAGAATTAACAGAGTGCCAGGATGCATTACAGTCTATTTATTTAGGTGTACCAAATCTATTAGATGAATCTGTACCAGATGGAAAAAGTGAAGATGATAATATTGAAATAAGAAACTGGGGTAAAAAACGCAATTTTGATTTTGAAATAAAAGACCATGTGGCGCTAGGTGAGCAGAATGGGCTGCTAGATTTTGAAACAGCAGCCAAGATTACAGGGTCAAGGTTTACAGTTATAAATGGACCTTTGGCAAAATTACATCGAGCATTAATACAATTCATGTTGAACACCCATACTGAAGAGCATGGTTATAAAGAAGTATATGTTCCATATCTGGTTAATGCAGATAGTTTGCATGGAACAGGACAGTTGCCAAAATTTTCAGAGGACTTGTTTGCAATTAACAATGAACAAGAATATTACCTGATTCCTACTGCCGAAGTACCCGTTACAAATATTGTTAGAGACAGTATTCTTGAAGAAGAAGAGTTGCCTTTAAAAATGACAGCGCATACACCTTGTTTTCGCTCGGAAGCTGGATCATATGGGAAAGATACACGAGGACTAATACGTCAACATCAGTTTGAAAAAGTTGAAATGGTGCAAGTTGTCAAACCAGAAAACTCCTCGCAGGCACTTGAAGAGTTAACAGCACACGCAGAAAATATATTAAAAAAACTTGAGTTACCTTATAGAGTAGTCATTCTTTGTGCTGGTGATGTTGGTTTTTCATCAGTAAAAACGTATGACCTGGAAGTATGGTTGCCGGGACAAGATAAATATAGAGAGATATCTTCATGTAGTAGCTTCGAAGATTTTCAATCTCGTCGTATGCAAGCACGTTGGAGAAATTCAGAGACTGGTAAGCCCGAATTATTGCATACATTGAATGGTTCAGGCTTAGCAGTAGGCCGAACATTGGTTGCTATTATGGAGAATTACCAAGACAAAGACGGCAATATTCAAATTCCTGAGGTTTTGAAACCTTATATGGGTGGTGTTTCCAGTATTCAATCTAATATGAAAAAATGACACGAGTTGATTTATGGATTTTTTACCAATATTTTTAGATATTAAGAATAGACCAGTTTTAGTTGTGGGTGGAGGCAATGTTGCTGAGCGGAAAGTCAGTTTATTACTTGATGCCGGCGCTGATGTAACACTTATTTCATTATCATTATGTAATAGTTTGCAGATTTTATACGATGAAGGCCAGATCAATTTTAAAAAAGGTAAGTTTTCAAAGGATGATTTAATTGATAAAGTACTAGTTATAGCTGCAACAGATGATCATGCAGTTAATGAATCAATTAGTCAGTTGTCAAACGCCAAAGGCGTACCAGTTAATGTAGTTGATAACCCTGAATTAGGTAGTTTTATCATGCCGTCTATAATAGATCGATCGCCTGTTCAGATAGCAGTATCTACAGGTGGTTCTTCACCTGTACTTGCACGTACATTACGATCAAAACTAGAGTCAATGATTCCTTCAGCCTATGGGCGATTAGGCAAGTTGATGGAAGCTAATCGCGAAAAAGCCAAACAGGTTTTTAATAATGTTGATGAAAGAAAGAAATTCTGGGAGAGTATATTATCTGGGCCAATCGTAGAAATGGTAATGGCTGGTCAAAATGAAAAAGCAGAAGCTTACCTTGAACAGGCATTTATTAATGCTAAGCAACAAGCGCCTCAGGAAACAGGTGAGGTTTACTTAGTAGGAGCAGGTCCTGGTGATCCTGACCTGCTAACATTTCGTGCTTTACGGTTGATGCAACAGTCAGACGTCGTAGTTTATGACAGACTGGTCTCTAAGCAAATATTGGACATGGTTAGACGTGACGCTGAAAAAATATATGTTGGAAAAGAACGATCTAATCACTCTGTTCCACAAGAAGATATAAATCATCTTTTGGCTAGACTGGGTAAGGAAGGTAAGCGCGTCTGTCGCTTGAAAGGTGGCGATCCTTTTATATTCGGAAGGGGCGGTGAAGAAATTGAAACACTAATGGAGCAGGGCGTGGCATTTCAGGTTGTACCCGCGATCACAGCTGCATCAGGTGCCTCATCTTATGCAGGTATACCATTGACACACAGGGACTACTCGCAATCAGTTGTGTTTGCCACTGGTCATTTGAAAGATGGTTCAATGAATTTAAATTGGAGTGGTTTGGCTCAACCCAACCAAACGATAGTTTTTTATATGGGGTTACAGGGTTTGCCAGTTATCTGTAAAGAGTTAATTGCACATGGGTTACCAGAAACGACACCTATTGCATTAGTGCAGAAAGCAACTAGGCCAGATCAAAAAGTTGTAACAGGCACATTGAAAACCATGCCTAATGATATTTATAATTCTAATATAAAACCTCCAACCTTAATTATTGTAGGTAATGTTGTAAAATTACACGAAAAATTAAATTGGTATAAAGGATAATTTTTATGCCAATAAAAAGCACAATAGATAACGACAAAAAGCTTATTAGGACAAATTGTACTGGTTTAATTAGCATGAATGACTTTTATGACTATCTTGATAATTTTTTATCCAAAAATGATTTGACGGGCTGTAATGAGATTTTCGATACTACTAAAGCAGATTGGTCGAATATTAGTTATATGGATTTAATGGAAATTTCAAAAAGAAGTAGTGAAATCGAAACAATAGACTCAAGTACAAAATTTGCGTGGGTTGTAGGTGGTCCAGGGATTGAGAAATTAACAGAGTTTTACCAGTCCACAAAAATATTTCAAGAAAGTAAATCAAGAGTACTTCGTGCATTTGATGATTATGAAGACGCAATGAATTGGTTGAGTCATTAACGCATAATATAAATGAATATTTGTTTATATCAAATTATTGGAAGACAGCATGATTGTTGATTCTAATCTCACTCAAGAGTTACATAATTTACAAGAAAAGAAAAATACGCTTGAGCAAGCTGTAAGGATTGCTTCATCTCTCGAAAAATTAAATGATGGCTTAAAGGCTGTCATGTTAATGGGTAAACCTACTTCTAGTATTTCGCAAAAATCTCTTGAGAATATTGAAGAATTAGATGAAAAAACAAAGATTCTTTCAAGTCAAAAGTTAAAGGAGATATTGGAACGCCTAGAAAATACTGTGCATGAAAAACTTGCACTGATTATTGAAATATCGGACAAAGAAGATGGGTCTACCGAAGAGGTAGAAGAAAGCAACGTCAGTCAATTATCGCACGACGAAATTGATGTAATTTTAAAAGAATATTTAAAAAGTGCGCAAACAGCAATTGCGCTTAAGGTGGTTTTACGCGCGCGTGGCGAAATAACAAAGCCTACAGTCTTGTCCTTACCTGAAAATGATATAAAAAATAAACTTAATGAAGTAGATATACGCGAAAAAGAATGCAGGGTCAAAGTTAAGAACGAAATGACAATATTGATTCGCGATACCGAATCTGTTCTGTCTAGAGATGATCTTCCTGAAAATTTAAGAGCCATGGTCAAGTTAACATGTGAAAGCCTAGCGCTAAATTTAAAACATATTGAACAAGGTAAAAGCATCGATGATATGCCGTTTGCAATTGAAAATGTTGAAATGGCGAGTGAAAATATTGATGATGTACATGTTGTATCAAAAGCAAATAAAAAGAAAATAGCTAAGATCAAAAAATCATATTCAGAAAAATTGAATAGTAAAGTAAAACGTGGGTTTATTTATAAGCTATTGAGATGGGTGACCACGCCTCCAAGTGTAGGGTGGAATGATATTGATAATGAAATAAAGAATAAAGATAAGTAGTCTATTACTTCGGGGGCATTTGTTCAGGCCTTACTTTAACAGTAAAAAATTCATCACCATCGTCAATGTCTACGGTCTTACTAGCATTGTTTGTTAAAGGTAGCTCATAATCGTTCCAGCCTGCAAGACCAGTCTTCAATGACGTGACATTCTCAAAGCCCATCAACTGCATAGTATAAGCCGCTAATGCGCTACGATTACCAGATCTGCATATTAAGATAACCTCTTTTTGACGGCAGCATGCTAGCTCAGGTACTGTTTCTTCATAACCCCAGTCACATGCAGATTCAAGTACACCACGAGGGACATTGATTGATCCATCTAGGTGCATTACATCAAATTCATAAGGTTCACGTATGTCTACCAAGGTGATGCCTGGATTGTTCTTTAATTTTTCTTCAAGGTCCCAAGGGAATAATTCTTTAATGCTTGGGAGAATGTCTTCAATGAGTGTAACGAAATTTTTCATTAATATTACCCGCAGGATTTACAATTTAGATTATTGTCATGTTGTCACATAGGTTGTATTCAACTGCAATTACAGCAGCCTCGACACGTGAATGAACATCTAACTTACGCAATATTGCTTTTACATGTAGTTTAACAGTGCCATCAGAGATCCCCAGGTTTTTTGCTATAACTTTATTACTTTGCCCATCAGCGACGTGACATAATATTTCAAGCTCTCTTGGAGTTAATTCTGCAAAAGGATCGTTTTTTTCCTCTGTATCAGTATTACCTTGCTGAACAACTTTAGCGAGTACAGTTGTTAGTTCAGGTGCGACTATAGTCTTTCCTCTAATAATGTCATGTAGCGCTGAGATTAAGTCATCAGGATCCATGTCCTTCAACAGGTAACCTTGCGCACCGCTCCTTAATGATTCGATAAGATCAGTTTCTTCATTACTAGTTGTTAACATCGCCACAGGAATCTCTATACCTTTATCACGCAGTAGCTTTAGAATCTGAGTGCCCGATAATGTAGGCATCCTCATGTCTAATAGTATAATGTCCGGCTTCATTTCTTCAGTTAATCGTATGCCTTCTTCACCATCTCCAACGGATGCTATGACGGTGATTCCTCTACGTTCAAGTATGCCCTCTAAACCAATACGAAATAAAGCATGGTCGTCAATTAATATGATATTCATTTTATATGAGATCCAGTAAATTTCGTTGATTTTGAGTGGGGGTATGAAAGGTAAGTATTATTTGAGTACCTTCGCCGTATTCGCTTTCTATTTTTAAATCCCCACCTATTCGTTGGGCTCTTTCTTTCATGATCGAGAGTCCGACATGTTCACCAGGCTTGCCATTTAGTTCTTGGTTGACTATACCTACACCATCATCTTCTATCATTAATAGATGTTGATTGTTTGCATCATTGCGTAGTAAAACACGTACCGCATGTGCTTTACTATGTTTACGTATATTATTTAGAGACTCTTGCACGATACGTAAGACTTGCATTTCCATAGTTGACGGTAATCCAGTTTTAACCCATTCATTTTGGAAAAAAGTTAATATACCAGTTTCTTTTCTGAACCTGTCTATTGCTTTGTCTATTGATGCGACTAGACCTCTTTCATCAAAGGGGGCTCTAAAATGTGCAATGAGTTCCCTTAATTCTGTATATGCTTCATTTAATGTATTTTCTATTTGTGCAATTTCTTTTTCAGCCGTTTCTTCATCACCACCAGTGATAGAATCATCAAGATTGGCTACTTGATATTTAAGACTTGCCAATGTTTGTGCAAGAGAGTCATGTAGTTCACTAGAAAGAAGATTTCTTTCTTGAACAATAGATGTTTGATTAGATTCTGCATCAAGACGAGATTTTTCAATGGCCATACCCATATGGCGACCGATGCTTACAAGAAGTTCTTTTATGTCTTCTCTTTCAACTAGGCCAGGTTTTTCAACAAATAGATTGTATACACCTAATGTTTGATTGCGGTATTGTAAGGGTACTGCGATCATTTCGATGTCATCGTCATCGAAAAAGTCATGGCCGGCTAGTAAGCTACATTCTCTAACATTATCTTGTGATAATAATTCGCCATCAGTAAAGGCTTTTCCACATAAACATCGCTGCGTGGAAACTAAACGTTCTTTTTCTACAACATCATCACTTAGGCCTACGCTTGAAATAAGGCGCATCTGGTTATCTTCAGTGACCAGTCGAAGTGTAGCGGCTTTTGCCTGAACTACATCATTCATGATTCGCAAGAAACGAACTAACAGATCATCAAGATCGCGAGAAATATTAATGCTGGCGGCTACATCGTAAAGAATTTCAAGTGAACGGTTCTTTTGTTCAATTCGTGTGGTTTGTAACGAAACTTGTTCATCCATATTACGTGAAAGTTTTAATAATGATTCACCTAAGGTATTTATATCCTCGGCTAATGGCCTGAAATCACCTGATGTTGGTACAGGGACTTTGGATGATAGGTTGCCATCGCGCATATGTAGTGCCCATTCTCTTAAATGAGAGAGTGGTTGTATCAACTGCTTGTGTACGCGTTGAAGCAATGAAGCAATTAGTGATAATGCAATGATGAATAGTGCTGTTTGCGCAAGATAAAGTATATGAATATTTTCACTGAATAATTCAAAAAGGAACACACTCAGTGTGAGAAGTAAGACAACAAATAAAAGACCAATAATAGGGCAAAATAAGCCGCTTTTAACTAGAGCGCTAGCGTTCTCTTTCCATTCAGTTAGGATGCTCACATTAGCATTTATATTGATTGGTGGTTTAATGGTCGCCGGTTTTTTCATAATACTAGACATTGCATTGTGTGCTGTTATTAACCTTTTTTAGGTGGAATATAATTTTTATCTAGTGGATTTGAAAATATAAAATGGAATTGCCCGTCTTCTATTTCAACGTAATCCATTGTGGCTTCGTCCAATAATTCAGAGCTTTGAGTATCAACGATAACTTCAATGTCAAATTGTTTTATTTTTATATCCTGTTCGTTGGCATCGTCAAAGCCCATGCCATACTCTATACTACCATCTTTATTGGCTTTCGCAGCTAGGCGTAAAAACATCGTACCTGCATTGGTTTCTTTGTGCTGTTGAGCAATTATTTTTGCTGCGGCTTCTGTAATGGCTAACATATTTATATTCCTGTCTTTAATTTAATGATGTGGTTAAATTACGTTCTGTATTTCTAATTTTTTATCTTCAATAAAGCTCATAAATCGTTTAGCCCACTCGTTGTGCTGTGTATTACGTAAGTGAGCATAATTTGCAAGTAAATTTTTGTATATGAGTCCATCATGTTTCCCATCTATACCGGAACCGCGTAACACTTTATAGGCATATTGGTAATCATTTTCTATATTAACTAATTCAGAGTAGTGGAACTCATGCGCATAAATTGCATCGGTGTCAGTTTTATCTAGCCAAGGGTGTTGATCAGTCTCTTGTAATCGAATATAACCGCGCCCTTGAGGCCGTTTATGCATTAATATATCACCCTTGATTACGCCAGCCATTTCATAGGTTTCATTATTCCATTTTATACTGCGTGCAAGATACATTAGTCCACCGCATTCGGCATAAGTTGGTAGTCCTTGTTCAATTTCTTTTTTCACGGATTGTCTTAAAGATTGATTAGCATTTAATTCGCTCATTTTTGTTTCAGGAAAACCGCCACCAATAATAAGCCCATCAATCTCTGGTAATTGCTTATCAACTAAACTGTTTATATATATAAGTTCAGCTCCGGATTCTTCAAGTGATTGAAGGTCATCGGGGTAATAAAAACCAAATGCTTCATCTCTAAATACGCCAATCTTTAAATGTTTTTTATCAATATTTCGGGTGTCGGTGTTCGATATATTAATTACAGGTGCGGGTGAAGAATCGTTGGCAATGTCTAATAATTGATCCAGATTAACTTGATTTTCTATATGCCGGGCAATTATTTTTATTTTTTTATCGGCAGTGCTTTCTTCATTGCTGGGTATGAGTCCTAAGTGTCGTTCATCTATATTAAGCTCGCTGTGCTTATGGACAGCACCAATTACTTTTACATCTGTATAATGTTCAAGGATTGCCCTTAGTTTACCTTCGTGCCGACTACCGCCAACTTTATTTAATATAACGCCCTGGATGTTTATGTTAGTGTCGAAATTTTGATAACCTAAAATGAGCGGGGCAATACCACGTGTCATTCCTCTAGAGTCTATGACTAATACAACAGGAGCGTTAAGTTGATGTGCTAGTGCGGCATTACTATTGCTCCCATCAAGATCCAGTCCGTCATATAAACCTTTATTACCTTCAATAATCCCTAATTCTGCCGTCGACATGTGTTTATTAAAGCAGCGTGTTATTTCTTCATTTTGCATAGTATAAAAATCAAGGTTATAACAAGGGCGCTTAGCAGCTCGACCCAGCCACATCGGGTCTATATAGTCTGGGCCTTTTTTAAATGGCTGCACATTTTTACCACGAAGTGTGAATGCGGCTGTTAAGCCTATCGATATTGTGGTTTTGCCGGAAGATTTATGCGCAGCAGATATGAGAATGTGTGACATGATAATTTAACTCAGCATTATAAATCAGGCTGCCGTATCATATTTATTTTTCTTTCGAGATTGCCACATTTCCTTCGCAAGACTTTCAGCTGTGCTTATTGTATCGGCTTTACCCATGAGTTTTAAAGCAATCGCAACTGTGCCTATGACCGCAGCATCACCATATTCATCTTCAACACTACCGTTCCATAATCCTACTAAGCGATTAACATCCATAATGTCATCCCTCATATGCCGTTTTGAAAACATTGGCGGCCACTCTTCATCACTCATTGTTTCATTTTCTACGCTTTGTACCAGGCATGCCATATCAGGGTTACGTTCAATCTCACCTCCATCACCTTTTACAACAGCTACATGTTTCATTTTAAGCAATAGGGCTGCCTCTTGATGCATTGGGCGATAACCAGGGTGAAAAATACCTTGTATAACGTAATCGGCATTAAATGGGTCAAGCATACGTGAAACGGTATGTACAGGTGAGCGTAACCCCAGAAATGGTCTCAGCTCAATAATCTTGTGCATTAGAGGGCTGAGGTATTCGATATCCATGTAAGCAAAGTTATGTTTGGAAATTGATGTTTTTACGTCCTCCATGCTTTCACAGCCGGAAATACCAAATTTATTAATGATATCTTTTGTGTAGACTCTACCCGCAGTATGACCTGCAGCACCATGCATAAATGTGGTTATGCCTTTCTCTGCAAGTAATAAAGACGAAAGAATGTACCAAGGCAATTGCCTTTTTTTGCCCGCATATGATGACCAATCTAGATCTATTTTTGGCATGTCATCCGGAATAAGTATAGATTCTTTTGTGGCTTTAACGAAGCCAGCAACTTCTTCAGGTGTTTCTTCCTTGACGCGTAATAACATTAAAAATGCGCCAAGTTGTTCAGGTGTAACCTCATCTTTTAAGATGAGCCTCATTGAGTCATAAGCTTCGTCAAAAGTTAGGGAACGAGAACCATTTTTCCCTTTACCTAGTATTCTGACGTATTGTGCAAACGGATGTTCGGTATACATAGTGAGACTCCTGAAAAAATCAAACCCGGATATACAAGTATATCCGGGTTTGTGTAAAGCTAATCTAGCTGAAGATTACTCATGCGATAAATGTTTACCCTTTGTTGTGAGGGTCTACATCTTTATCAGCTAGAGTAAGGGGCATAAATTTTAAAATTCTTACGCCCATGGTTATGATTAACATTGCAACGGCAATACCACTTACTCCAAGTATTATTTCAGGAGTGCTAGGGTTATATGCATGGTAGCTACTTGCATCAGCAAAACTACTACTAACGATTTCCATGCCAGGGAAAATGTCAAGTGGGAAGGCTTGTCCACCGATAATGATAACGTACATCTGTGCTAATCCACCGACTATAATAAGGAGAGTTGCAAGACCTAACCAGGTTCTGGATTTGCTTAATTTACTATAGATAATTGCAAGTGGAATAATGCCGCCAATTAGTATTTGCATTACCCAGAATAGAGTAGTGTGAATGCTATCACCTGCAAGGATAAATTTCTCAACGTCATGATGCTCAGTTGCGTACAGGTTTGTCAGGTGATATGCCAGTGAAAAATAAAGAACAGCTGCAACAAATACACCTAATAGATTTTTCAATCGTTTAACAATGGCATCACCTAGCGGCCTTTCTGTCCATTGGTAACCTAACATTAGAACCAGTAGAAAAATGGCTAGGCCAAATGAGAATGACATAATGATAAACATAGGTGCCATTATCGCCGCATCATAAGCTGAACGGGCTACGATAAAGCCGAATATAGAACCAGTACCTGTTGTTAGTATCAAACGCCAGATGAATGCAACAATACCAGCAGGGCGGTAATAACCAACCATTTTCTTTTCCATCATCATCCAAATGTAAACGATAGTAACGGCAAAGAAACCATTGTATAGGATGATATTCCAGGCAAAGATTGATTTGAAATTATAGTATGTCATGGCGATAACAAGTCGATCAGGGCGTCCGAGGTCCAGCACTAACACCATGAGTCCACCAGCAAGTAGAGCGATAGCCATTAACGTAGATAATCTTCCAAGTGGCTTATAGATGGCCTTTCCAAATACGGTGCCAATTGAAGCAACGTTGAGTGCACCTGATGCTGCAACGATAAGGAATACAGCAAATACGTGAGGCATGCCCCAAACAATTTGATTATCCATCCCGGTGACATGATGACCGCTATGCTCCATGTAGAAGAAAGCTGCAATACCAGCCAGCGTAATGGCACCTAGTGTACCCAGTAGAGTCCAAAACCCTTTACTGCGCCCTTCGATTTCAAGATAGTTTATTTTTTTCATCTCTAATCTGATTCCTTAATACTTTAAATGCCGCGGTAGCGAACACCGGGATTTAATTTTAGGTCAGCGCGAATTGCTTTACTTGAATGTTTTTTCAACTGTTTGCTGATTTCGCTGTTTGTATCTTTCATGTCACCAAATACCATGGCTTTATGGCCAGCTGTATTACAGGCTTCTGCGCAAGCTGGATCGCGACGGTTATTGGTATCTTCGTCAATACGATGTACGCATAGTGTGCAGCTTTCAACTGTACCTTTACCGCGAGGTACGTCTTCAACCTGATTGAGTAGTTCTTCATGTATGAATGATCGCGCTTTGTATGGGCAAGCCATCATGCAATAGCGACAACCAATGCAAATATGTTTATCAACGAGTACAACACCATCTTCACGTTTGAACGAAGCGCCAGTAGGGCAGACATCTACGCAAGGTGGATTTTCACAATGCTGACACATGAGTGGCAATGAAACTTCATGGCCCGTTGTTTTATCGCGAAGTTCAACTTTGCGTATCCATTGTGCTTTCTGACTTTGTCTGGAAAGCTGTTCATCGCCTGTATTTAAACCATTTTCTGTATTACATGCATCAACACATGATGTGCAACCTGTAGCACATTTATTAGTATCGATAAGCATACCCCAGCGTTGATCACTACTGATGGCAGTATCAAGTGGTTTTGCTTCAGCAACACTAATTAATGAAACACCGGAAGCAACGCTGAGTCCAGCAGTGGCAGCACTGGCGCCAAGGAATTTTCTTCGGCTTATGCCTTGTGAAGAGGATTCTTGATTACTCATTAATGTTTTCCTCCAGCGGTAGATGCTTTATTTCTACTATTTGGAGTAGATGCATGACAATCGAAACAATCTATTTTCACTGCTGCATAGGTGTGGCAACTGTTACAAAAATGACGTTCATCTTTATACGTGACTACTTTGCCAGCTTCATCTTTTACCGTGTGGCAATTAATGCACTTTTTAAAGCTGAATTGCTCAGTACGGATACCATCATACATCGTTTCATCACGCTGATGAAGAATGTAGTTCATGTGATTGACCCGCATTTCTCCGGTAGGTTTAACACATTTTTCAGCATTACCTTTAGGGATAGTAGGGCTTGGTACTTCAGCCATCACTATCGTACTGGTTAATACGATAGTGATCATGGCTAGCAGCATACGCAGATACTTCATATTTATAATCCTGATTATTATTACTCACCCATACCCATGTCAATGTAGCCTGTTGGGCAAACATCTGCACAGATATGACAACCAACGCAAAGATCGTAATCAGTATAAACATAGCGACCTGTTGTTGAGTCTTTCTTAGGTGTACGTTTAACAGCTTCTTGTGGACAGTAGATAACGCAGTTGTCACACTCAAAACACATGCCGCAGCTCATGCAACGACCGGCTTCTGCCTGAGCACCTTCTTCGCTTAAACCTTCCATACGTTCACGGAAACTTCCGATGATATTTTCAGGGTCAACTGGAATATCTTTACGATGGTTACGTTCTTCGAATTCGAAATGACCAAGGAATAACTGTGTTGATTTGATTATTTCATTTGATGAACGATCTTCGTAGTTATGTACAGCAAAATTAGTTGAGTCAGTACCGCGTTGATCACCTGAAGAATCGTATTCGGTTGGTGCCAGATCAGTTTCACGCAATTTTTGTAATAAATTATAGTGATGAACGTCAACCTTAGGACGGTTACTCAGTTCTTCAGCATTCAGATAATGATGAATGCTTTCTGCAGCAATTGACGCTTGTCCAATAGCTGTTGTTAACAAATGAGGGCGTACAATATCACCTGCTACGAAGTGACCTGGCTTGCCAGGAACACCGTAATTTTTATCGGCATCAATAAAGCCATGACCGTTATCCATACCAAGATTATCTAGTGAACCACTTTGGCCAATTGCTGATACTAACAAATCACAGTCAACTTCAAATTCTGTGCCATCGATAGGAGTAGGACGGTTGCCATCCATTTCACATTTAGCGTATTTTACTTTTGTAATACGTCCATCGTCACCTTTAATAGCTTCGACTGGCATAACGCTACCTAGAATAGTAACCCCTTCATGTTGAGCGTCTTTAACTTCGTGCTCAGTTGCAGTCATATTCTCAACTGGGAACAGGGAAGTTAGTGTTACATTTGCGCCTTCACGTGCTGCAGTAGATGCAACATCATGTGCAGTGTGACCCATAACAACATTTTCAGGGCGATCTTTTTCGTTAATGTTTGTAATTGCACCTAGGCGACGTGCAACTGATGCCACATCGATAGATGTATCACCACCACCGATTACAACAATGTTTCCAGTTACTGCTTGTAAGCGACCTTCGTTGAAAGCAGAAAGGAAATCAATACCGCTAATACTGTTTGAAGCATCACCACCAGTAACCGGTGCGATCTTGCCTGAGTGAGTGCCAACAGCCCAAAGAATAGCGTCGTAATCTTTTTCTAACTGTTCTACTGTAATTTCTTCGCCGATTTTAGTACTTGTTTTAACTTCTACACCCATATCGGTAATGCGTTTTATTTCGCCATCCAGTACATCACGTGGAGTACGGTAGCCAGGGATACCATAACGCATGAAACCACCAAGTTCTTCATGGTTATCGAATACAGTACAGGCATGACCCATGCGACGTAGTTGGTATGCACCTGCAAGGCCTGCAGGTCCACCACCGATGATGGCTACTTTTTTACCTGTTTCTGCTGGCGTAGCATCAAATGTGTAACTGTTTTCTAATGCAGTATCACCAATAAATTGTTCAACTGAGTTGATGCCTACAAAGTCTTCAACCTGATTACGGTTACATCCATCCTGACAAGGAGCAGGGCAAACACGACCCATAATTGAAGGAAATGGATTAGCATTTGTTGAGCGACGGAACGCATATTCTTGCCATGACATGTCGCCTTGTGGTTTTTCTATGCCACGAACAATATCAAGCCAACCGCGGATATCTTCACCTGAAGGGCAGCTACCCTGACATGGTGGAGTACGGTGAACATATGTTGGACACTTATATGAAGTGTCTTCCTTGAAAATCATGTCTGTCATTGATTCCCATTTATTATCACCTTCTTCATATCTTCTATATGTAAGATCTTTATTCATATCGTCGCTGGATGTTGCCATCGTTCAGTCTCCTAATTACCAATATGTTACACAGCCTGGGCTGAGTTTAAAATTTTAATTCCTAAAGCTAAATTGCAAATCTAAATTTAGTCGTTCTAATCTTCTTCTGTTTCTTCAGCTGCTGCTAACGCTTCTGCAGAACCAGTTAAAATAAGTGCATCGCCAACTAACTGATGTACGCTTACAATCATATCCATTGGCATCTTGTAGTATGGAAGTACTTTGGTGAACTGACTTTTACATATGGCGCAAATTGCAGCCATGTTTGTTACACCATGATCGACAACTACTTCATTTAATGCTTCCATTCTTGGTAAAGCACCTTTTACTCGAACTTCCATCAAGTCATCAGTTAGCAGGCCGCCACCGCCACCACAGCAGTAAGTGCCTTCTTTGGTTGTTTCAGCATCCATTTCAACGTAGTTGTTACAAACTGCTTTAATCACGTTTCGTGGTATTTCAAATTGCCCACCTGCTTTGTCGCCCATACGTGTAGCTCGAGCAACGTTACAAGAATCATGAAATGTCATAACACGGTGATCATTTTCAGACTTATCAAAATTGAGTTTATTACTTTGAATAAGGTCCCAAGTGAATTCACAAATATGTTGTGGAATAGGGTAATTTTGATCTAGGAAGTCCCAAGGACCGATCAGTGTATTCCAGAAGCTGTAAGCAATACGCCAAGCATGACCACATTCACCATGAACGATTCTTTTTACACCTAAGTCTTCAGCAGCTTGACGTACACGCATTGCAACATCCTGCATATTTTCATAACTACCAATAAACATACCAAAGTTGCCGGCTTCAGAGGCATGTGAACTGAGCGTCCAGTTAACGCCTGCTTCATGGAAAACTTTTGCGTAACCAATTAATCCATCAATATGAGGTTCCGCAAAGAAATCAGCAGAAGGAGTAACCAATAAAATATCTGCGCCTTTTTTATCCAACGGTAACTTTATTGGCAGGCCAGTTTCTTCTTCAATTTCTTCTTCAAGGTCTTCAAGTGTGTCTTTTAGTGCACGTTCAGGTAGACCAAGATTATTACCAATCTTGAATACTTTACCTATAATCTCATTACAGTATTTTTGGCCTACACCAACTGCGTCGAGAATATCACGAGCAGCCATAGAAATTTCGGCTGTATCGATACCATAAGGGCAGTAAACAGAACAGCGACGGCACTGTGAGCACTGGTGGAAATAGTTATACCATTCATCTAATACTTCTTTATTTAAATCGCGTGCACCAACCAGTTTTGGGAAAAACTTACCTGCGAATGTAAAGTATCGTCGATATACACTGCGTAATAAGTCTTGGCGACCAACAGGCATATTTTTAGGGTCTGTAGTACCAATGTAGTAATGACACTTATCAGTGCAAGCGCCACATTTTACGCAGCTATCGAGATAAACTTGTAAACCACGATATTTACCAAGTAGATCACCCATTTTTGCCTTAGCAACTTCTTCCCAGTTTTCTACTAGTTCACCTGGAAACCCTAAAGGCTCTTGGTGTGCAGGCTTAGCAATAAAAGGACCGCTACCTTCCATTATCCCTTCGTTTAACTTGGGGATGTCTCGGTATTTTCTATATTCTGGAGTATCAAAATCAGCCACGGCTTAATCCTTCACTAATTGGTCTTTGGTTTTGTGACCGCGATTTGCATCAAGCTTCGCAGCCCAAGGGACGATATGACGTTTTTCTCTAGCATTATCAACTTGATTACGTGTTGGGCTAAAGAAGATACCGGGAGCATGTAATAATTTACTGATTGGGAAAACAATCATTAATAAAGCAACAGCTGCCAGATGCAATTGAAGTAACAAGCTGCTAGGTAATTCTTGAATATCAAATCTGAATAAACCTAAAACAAACATTTTAAGTTGTACGATATCCGTGTGCTCTATAAAGGTCATTGATAAACCAGTAGCAGCAATTGATATAATAAGTAGTAACATTAAGTAATCGGATGGGCTTGATATATAGCGGACTCGATCAACAATTATTCTACGAGCAAGCAAGCCAAGTAGGCCGATTAGCATGAAGTAACCAGCATATTTACCAAATGATTGAATAATTTCCATGCTGATAACAGGCCAAAGAATATTGTCTGGGCTTATTGCATATCGGAGGTGACGGAAAAAAGCTAATACTAATGAAAAATGGAACATCCAACCGAAAACCCATATCCATTTATTTGACTTGAACAGGCTTTCAAATAAGACAACTTCACGTCCCATTCGTGCAACTACACCAGCTTGAGTAGTAGGAGCGGGCATAGTAGGAATTTTGAGTGGTGCTGGAGTGCGCCAGTACTTTAGAACTCTAAGAGTTAAGCCAACAATAAAAATTGTGGCTGCAACATAGAGTAAAATTGCAAATGCTACCGACATATTAATGCAACTCCTTAAAACGTTATCGCTAAAATGTTACGAATTAATCTTTTAAACGTAGTGCATTTATAAACAGGGCTCAGAAAACCGAACCCTGTTATATAAAAGCGGTCTGGTTTAGATGCAACCAGTAGGCTTAGGTAGGCCAGCTATTTTACAAGCTTGTTTACCAGGGCCGTATGGGAACAGTTCGTACAAGTACTTGCTGTTTCCTTTGTCTTTACCTAATTTCTTACCAATCGCTTTTGTAAGAACACGTACCGCAGGAGCGATTTGGTATTCTTCATAGTATTCGCGTAAGAAATTAACAACTTCCCAACGTGAATCGTCCATTTCAAGACTTTCACTTTTAGCAAGTTCCAGAGCAATTTCTTCAGTCCAGTCACTTAGATCTACCAGGTAACCTTCTTCATCAGTCTCAATTGACTTTCCACCAACTTCAATAGCCATTCGGTTTATCTCCTATTTGACTTTAAATAATAAATTAAAAAATTATACCCAAGATTGAACAGAGTCATGTTCAGTAACAAGTTTTACAAAACCTGCATAGTCAACTTGCTCAATCCCATCGATTACTTTGCCTTGTACACCACGTGCATTTACGTCTTCTTGTAATGCATAGACTTTTTTGGTTTTCATTGCTTCTTTGATTGCATCACTTGTAGCGGCACCTTCAATGGCAGCAATTATGCCATCTTCGATCAAAAGAATAGAGGCGCCATCTTCTGAAAGACGTAAACAACTAGTCAATGAGTCTTTTTCAAAAGGCGATTTGTTTACTGTATGTAGCATAGTCATAATTAATCTCCCTTAGAAACTCAGAACAACGTCTTGTTGACCCATCATTTCAGCAAGTTCTGCTGAACTAACAACTTTAATAGAATCTTTCTCAGCCCAATCTTCATCTTCATCTTCCCAAACGAGATGTTGAAGATCATCGATAGTCAGACCGCGAGCTTCGAGTGATTCTTTTTCTACATAAATCTTATTTATGTCGTAATCGCCTAGTGCTGCATAAGTAGGTGAGAAATTTTTCATCTCAATACCGGCAGTGTCATGGCCTTTAACCAACTGGAAAACACCGTCATCTACGAATGCTAAAGTAACATCCTGATCGAATGCTGCGCCGATTAATATAACCTCTAGTGACTCCCATGCATAAATAGTTCCGTATGGGGCTCTGCGATTTACATAAAGGAATTTTTTTACATCAGACATTTTTTCGCTCCTTAATCGCCGAATACAACAAGTCGTTCTGATTGAATACCAGCTTCAATAAGCTGACCTAAACCAGAGATTCGGAAACCCGGTGCGATATTGTTGCCATCTTTACCGTTACGTTCCTGCTCACCTTCATCTACGAGGCCACGGCGTTGAGCCGCAGCAACACAGATCACCAAATCAAGGTCGTGAGCCTCTGCCAATTCAGACCAACGATTTACTACGTGTCGGTCATCCTGAGGCGGAGTAGTGTAACGTGTGCCGTTATTAACACCATCATGATAAAAGAACACGCGAAATATTTCGTGTCCTGCTTCGATTGCTGTCTTCGTGAACATGAAGGCAGAATCAGAAGCCTGGTGTTGATAAGGCCCTTCATTTACTTGAATTGAAAGCTTCATTTACAAAACCTCTTAGAAACGGATATGTGTAGAAGCATTCAAGCTCTTACGAGCACCGCGCCATGTATCAACATGGAACTTGGTAAATGGCAGCTTAGTCAGTTCAAAGAAACGAGGCCATCCGATACGGTCAACCCAATCATTGATACGTTCCCAATCCTTAGCGTCTTCTTTATATACTTTAAGAATACGTTTAACGATGGCAGTTGCTTCAGGCCAACGTGGTGGATTGTTAGGGATACCAGCAGCAACTAGTTTCTGGAAGCTTGGCTTGCTACGTGCATTAGAATGGTTTCCACCAATCCATACAGCTAGCTTAGAGTGCTCAGCATCATTGATTTGCATTGGAGGGCAAGGAGGGAAACATGCACCACAACAGATACATTTCTTCTCATCAACTTCCAGTGAAGGCTTGCCGTTAACAAGGGCTGGACGAATCGCAGCAACTGGGCAACGAGCAACAACCGATGGACGTTCACAAACGTTAGCAACGAGATCATGATTGATCTTAGGTGGCTTAGTGTGTTGAATGTTAATCGCGATATCACCTTGACCACCACAGTTAATCTGACAGCAAGAAGTTGTGATATGAACACGGTTTGGCATGTTCCATTCTTTAAATTCACCGATCAGCTCATCCATCATTGATTTAACAACACCAGATGCGTCAGTGCCAGGGATATCACAATGTAACCAGCCTTGTGTGTGAGAAATCATCGCAACAGAGTTACGTGTTCCACCAACGATAAAGCCGGCATCTTTGATAGCCTTGATTAATGGTTGAACCTGCTCTTCTTTGGCAACCATGTATTCAACGTTGCTTCGAATTGTGAAACGGATAAAACCGTCAGCATGTTCATCAGCAATATCACATAGTTTACGCAACGTGAATAAGTCCAGGATACGTTGAGTACCACAACGAACAGTCCAGATCTTGTCACCTGATTTAGCGACGTGTAACAGAACACCTGGCTCTGGATCTTCGTGATAATCCCAGGCACCAAAGTTCTTGATCATTACTGGATGCATGTACTGGAAACCATCCGGGCAGCCACTTTCGATAGGTGGGCGCATAGGGGCATTTTCAGACATAAAAACCTCCAAATTTACTACATTCTAAATTCTTAACATGAGGGGGTATAACTACCCCCCCGATTACAATTACTAACTGGATTAGCTGGCAGCTTTTTCAGCTTGAGCTTCGTTCCATTTTTCAGCTTCCTGATCCCACTCATCCATACGTACGTATGAGCTTTCGCGAGGATTGCTGATCATATTAGGATCGATTTCGAGGCCAATACCATCCATGTAATTCACAAGGCCGATACGCTCAATCATTTCACCAGTACGTTCGTGCTCAAGAGCATTTTCAGCGAAGAAGTCAATTGCTTCTTCTGCGATCTCAACCAGACGTTCGTAATCTTCATCAGTCTCAAGCTTCATGAAAGGAACCACAACTGTACCCATCAAGTCACCGATTTTCAGAGTACGCTTACCACCGATAAGCATTGTGATACCCTTGTCTTCACCAGGAGATAAGGCTTTAGGCATAACGTTCAGGCAATGCATGCAACGTACGCAGTTACGGTTGTCTACATCTAAAGTATCATCATCATTTAATGATAGTGCTTGTGATGGGCAACGGTTAATAACGTTATCAATGATGTATTTACGGCCTTTAGTTTCAATATAACCTTTGACAGCATCCTGATTAACGCCCATGTCATCACGCCATGTACCGATAATAGCCATGTCAGCACGTTCAATTGCATTCTGACAGTCATTAGGACAGCCTGAAACTTTGAACTTGAATTTGTATGGCAGAGCAGGACGATGCATATCGTCCATAAAGTTATTTACCAGTAAGCGATGGATTTTGTGTTCGTTTGCACATGATTGTTCACAACGAGCAGCACCAACACATGACATTGCAGTACGTACGCATGGTCCAGCACCACCAAGATCCCAACCGTAATCATTGATTTCATCAAAGAAGTGTTGAGTATTGTTTGTGTTAGTACCGATAAACATGATGTTACCAGTCTGACCGTGGAATGTTACCAGACCCGATCCGAATTTTTCCCAGCTGTCTGCAAGTTGACGTAACATTGCAGAACTGTAGTAGTTACCAGCAGGTGGTTGAACACGGAGTGTATGAAATTCACGAGATGCGGGAAATGCATCGCCCACTTCTGAAAAACGAGGAATGATACCGCCACCGTATCCGAAGATAGATACTGTACCGCCTTTCCAATAACCCTTACGTGTTTCATAAGAGTGTTCGAGTTGTCCCAATAAAGAGTGAGTCATATCATTGATAAATTCACTTGGGTGCTCATTTGCTAGACGGCGAATACCTGAAATAAAACTAGGCCATGGGCCTTCTTCCAGTACGTCAAGCATGGGAGTTTCATACTTTTTGACCATTGTGGATGCTCCTTCAGTTCAAAAATTTAAATCGTTAAGTGATCACTTTAAAACTTATTTAAAGATCACCGCAGCGAGCTGCAACAGCGTGATCTTGTAAAATCTATATTAAGTTTGTATTACATTTAGGAGATGATATGAGCTTTATCTAAAACAGCTCGAACCACGCATAACTCTCCTGTCAAACTAGTGGCAGAATTTTAGTGCTTCTGTACCCACAAGTAATATCCTGCCGATGGGGTGTTTTGGAAACTAAAATATATCCCATTTGGGATATATCAATATCGACTAAAGACCATAGATCTTTAAGAAGAATCAAGCCCCTTGATTCACAGGCCGCGAATTGTAGCATAATGTAACAAAAAAATAAGTATCTTTAGATTTGTAGGGGTTTACAGATGTAAAGAATACGCTTAATACGATTTCTGAGTATATATATAGTATAAATTGGAAGTTTTTTATGGTTTTTTGTGATTATTTAGTAAAATTTAGTAATTTTCGATGAAATCACAAAATTACTAACGTAATAACCTACTATTTTACTTATATATTAGTAAATGATTAAGGTATAATATATTCATGGGTTAAGTCATGGTTAATTGAGGGTAAGTTAAGACGTGAGTGTCTCTATTTCACAAGCTGTAAATGAAAGTGACGAGCAAGTCAGTCCCTTTGATTTATCAAATGAAGAAGCGTATCAAACCTGGCGATCAAGAAAATTGCAAGATTATCCCGTTAATATTAATTCAGCCATTGTATCAATCAATGATCCGGCTAAATTAACAGGCCTCGAAAAAGAGCGGATTATCAATCTTTGCAATAAAACCAATTCAGTGATTTATCGTTGTATCCAGCCAGTGTCAGGAAAACACGTTATCCGCCAGTTGGGTGAGCAGCTGGGGTTACATCGACTAGACGAGAATTTATGTTCTGAAGAAGATGGCATTAGTGGTTTACAAGTGATGAAAGAGGGGTCGCGTCACGAGGCTTACATACCGTATACAAATAAACCGATCAATTGGCATACGGATGGTTATTATAATCGCCCCAATGAACAAATTAGAGCTATGTTATTACACTGTGTAACAGATTCTGCTACAGGCGGGGATAATTCACTTTTAGATCATGAGATAGCGTACCTGTTAATGAGAGATCATGATCCGGAAATGATAAAAGCATTTATGCAGAAAGATGTTATGACGATACCTGGAAATATTGAGAATAATGTTGTTATTCGTGGGGCTCAATCAGGGCCAGTATTTTCAATCAATAAAGACGATGGTCATTTACATATGCGTTATACTGCACGCTCACGTAGTATCGAATGGAAAAATGATTCTGCGACTCAAAAGGCAGTCGCTTTTATAAAAGATTTATTAAATACGGAAAATAAATTTATTTTCAATTATCGATTGCAGCCGGGTGAAGGTGTGATTAGTAATAATGCCTTACATAACCGAACGTCATTTATAGATGATGAGCAGTCAGGTAAAAAACGTTTGTTATATCGTGCGCGGTACTTTGATCGCGTTCAATGATCACAAGTTAGAACATCAGGAGAAACATATGCTATCGCTAAGTGAAGTGATGCTTCAGAATTATGAAATGGAATCATTTACGGAGTTAGAGAAAGTGATTTCAGAAAAAGCGAAGGCAGGTGCCATTCATTTTCAAATGGATGTGAAACCAACTTATAGTGACACGCCCGAAGACTGGGAAGACAAATTAGAAGCTGCGTTCAATACACGTAGGTAAAAGCATATTTAATGCTTGTATACTAGATTAAAGTAAAGGTACATTATGGAATATTTAAATGAAAATGTAATGATTGGCTCATCAGGTGAAGGAGATGATATTGATGTCTCTACAGCAACGATAGAATCTCAATTAATTGCATTGGAAGAACGTTATAAAGAATTGCCAGAGAATGTAAATTTGCTTGATAAAGCGTTTATGGAATTACAGATGGCGAGATTAATGATAGGCCTTGATCGTCATCAGGAATCCTGGTCAATTGCACGACAGGTGTTTGATATTTTTATTCATGAGCAAGACTGGGAAAAAGCGGTAGATGCATGTGATGTTTTATTTTTATCAGAACAAGAAGGTTCGATTGGCGCGCTTGGTCAAGGTATATGGTTGGCTGTAACGTACCCTATTGATCCTGAATTAACAGTTGCATTACTTCAGCATGTTATTGAAGAAACGCCTGACAATTCTGATGGCGCAGCAGTAGCCGCAGCAACAGCTGTTTATATTGCTGAGTTACGCGCAGAAGATGATAAAAAAGATAATCTCTTGTTTTTTGCAAATCAAATGTTAGGACAAGTTTCACGACGTCACAGTGATATTGAAACTCAAGAGCAGTTTGAATTCTGGATAGAAAAAATGGAATTAAGTGATCCTTCTAAATTTCTTGTTCGACTAAGGAATGTCGTCGATGTTCTCGTACAAGATGATTGGTGGATAGACCGTGATGAATTACAAAAAACACTACCGGTAAATTGATATGTTTTGGAATGAATCACAGTCCGAAAAGCCTTATGAGGTCCCCGACGACATTGTCGATCTGGCATTTAAAATTAGTTGTAAATGTCTGCCATTAGAACACGCAAAACAATTGTCACTTGCCGTTCATCAGGCACTGCCGTGGTTTGAAGAAGAAGATAAGGCAGGCCTTCATTTAATACATGGCGCAGAGTCAGGCAATGGTTGGGTTAGGCCCGAAGATGTAACCAACGAAGTCTTATATTTATCACGTCGAACCAGAATGAGTTTACGTTTACCAAAAGAACGACTGGATGATGCTGCAAAATTGACAGGCCAAACTCTTACAGTAGACGATTACACTATAGAAGTGGGAGATAGCATCTTAAAGCAGCTTAGTACCAGCAGTACTATTTTTTCCCGTTACGTATTGTCATCAGAAAGTGAAAACGAAGATGATTTTCTCAAGCGTATTTACGAAGAATTGCAAAATATGGGCATCAGTATATCTAAGTTATTATGTGGAAAAACACATATTTTACAAGGACATGATAGAGATATCTTTACCCGGAGCATCATGCTCGCAGAATTAAAACCCGAAGAATCGGTTTTGGTGCAGCAACACGGCATTGGCGAAGGCAGAAAAATGGGTTGTGGCATATTTATCGCTCACAAAGGGATAGCACCTGTTAAAGGCATAGAAGACGACTAAATTGAATGGGCTTAGATGTTGGCTCAGACAGCTTTTTCTATTAGAATATGCTAATTCGTTTTTTAGGTATTATTTGTTTATATATAAGAATATAGGAGACTGTAATGGCTTATGAAGTTGATGGAAAGACCATCGAAGCAACTGATAATGGGTATTTAGTTGAAGCAACTGATTGGAGTGAGGCGGTTGCTGCTGAGATTGCTAAAGATGAAGGCATCGATATGACCGAAAGGCATTGGGATGTTGTTAAGTACCTGCGTGATGAACATATCAACAATGGTGGTGCCGAGCCAAATGAGCGCACTATCTTGAAAGCGATGAGCAAATTATGGGGCGAAAAAATTTCTTCTAAAGTGATGTATGAAATGTTTCCTACTATGCCATCAAAGCAAGGCAGAAAGATAGCCGGCTTACCACAAAGTACACGTAAAGGTGGTTACTAAATACATTTGTGATAATTATGTATTAGTATAAAAAGGGAAGCCAATGGCTTCCCTTTTTTTGTTAAGGATGGTCATAAGTCGCATTTGCATTTGCATATTCGTAGCGACATCGTGCATTACATATCTAACTTGATTTTTATTAATTATAAAGGAACGAGCATGCGTAAAGTAAATAAGACTGAAGAGCAGTGGAAAGAAGAGTTACCTGATGATGTATTTAATGTGTGTCGTCAAAAGGGAACAGAACATCCTTTCAGTGGTAAATACAATGCAAATAAAGAACAAGGAGAATATGTTTGTAATTGTTGTGGTGAGCACTTATTTGATTCTGAAAATAAATTTGATTCAGGTACGGGTTGGCCTAGTTTTTTTCAACCCGCCAATGCTGAGTGTATCGAAGACATTACAGATACCAGTCATGGTATGAAGCGCGTAGAAGTTGTTTGTAAAGCCTGTGGGGCGCATCTGGGGCATGTTTTTGAAGATGGTCCCAAGCCCACGGGATTGAGATATTGTATTAACTCAGTGTCGTTGGATTTTAAGAAGCAGGATTAATTTAAACGATAAGTATAGCGTGTTTTTGTGGGAAGCGACCCATAGTAGCAATATTGTCATGTTTAAACTTCAGCCCACATACGAACCAGATTAGTGTATGTGTGATCTATCTGAGCAGTTTCATCAGCTTCTGGCTTTTCTTGCATGAGTTTTTCACGAGCAAGGTTAAGTTCAAATAATAATTCTCGTTTAGCGGGTTCTCTAATTAAGCTTTGGATCCATGTGACGGCAACAATACGTTCTCCTCGAGTTACTTCTGCAACACGGTGCAAGCTCGAAGCAGGATAAACGACAGCATGGCCTGCAGGTAATTTAATAACCTGGTCTCCAAATTGTGTGCGTATGGTTAGTTCACCACCTTCATACTCATCTGGATTATTCATAAAAATAGTGCATGCGATATCACAACGGAAGCGTTGCTCTTGCCCCATAATAGGGTCATCTATATGGTCGCCATAAGACATGCCTTGTGTGTATTTTGCAAAATATGGTGTTGCGGTTAGGTGTGGTAATGCAGCGCTTTTAAAGGTTTCATTGTGATGTAAATTACCCATAAGAACCTGGCTGAGTTGTTGAGCCATTTCACTTGTTTGATCAACCTCTTGATTA
>Ga0316204_10003163_pt1 | contig 34116 bp, 26 predicted proteins | sample 6monrhotite_MG_2_FD_205661 | JGI IMG/M metagenome (GOLD analysis project Ga0316204, IMG submission 205661) | Microbial mat bacterial communities from mineral coupon in-situ incubated in ocean water Damariscotta River, Maine, United States -... | ecosystem: Environmental > Aquatic > Marine >... | reverse complement strand
ATTTTTTGCGCATGACAAGGCGCGACGACGCAGCATAGCCATTCTATGTAAGGAGGAGCAACGCAGTCATGAGTAAAAAAGGGAACGCTATCACACCTAAATCTCAATCGCTTTGGGCATATACGTACAGCTTCTGCATCTCATAAGGATTTTAGATTAAGCAATAAAAAAAGGCCCTTACACAATGAAGAGCCTTTTTCACTTTTGCCTATACTTACGCGATGGACTTCAATGCTTCTCGAACACGTTTTGCATAATCTGCATCAGCAGCTTCAAACTGAGCAACCATTCTTTGCTGCACACTTTCTGTCGCATGAACTAGTCCACCGGCTATGTTATTTGCCAACTGATCTTTCTGATTATCTGACATTAAACGATATAAATTGCCGGCTTGAGTGAAGTTATCATCCTCTTGGGTATCATAAGCTTTAATCCATGCATCTCCTTCAATCGGCATTGCTGGCTCAGCCGCTGCTGGCACTGGTGCAGGTGCTCCGTCGGAAATGCGATCATTGGGATAAAAATTTACACCGCCACCTTGGTTATTGTCCGTACCAAAACTCGCGGGCATCCCGGCCATTGCACCATCACGTTGATAGTGATGCATAGGACAACGCGGAGAATTCACAGGTAACTGGTTAACATTAGCACCCACACGATAACGATGCGCATCAGGATATGCCATCAAACGTGCTTGTAGCATTTTATCGGGCGAAGCACCAATACCAGGCACTAAATTACTTGGGCTAAATGCCGCCTGCTCTGTTTCCGCAAAATAATTATCTACGTTGCGATTCAGTTCAATCTCACCAACTTCAATTAAAGGAAAGTCCACATGTGGCCAGATCTTTGTTAAATCAAACGGATTAATATGATAATTGCGCGCTTCCTGTTCCGTCATAATTTGCACTTTCACCGCCCAGCTAGGAAAATCCCCTTTATTGATGGACTCCACTAAGTCTTGTTGCGCGCCATGTGGTGACATCGTAGCCGCTTCGTCATTAGTGAGGTTTTTCACACCTTGGTTTGATTTAAAATGCCACTTCACCCAAACACGTTCACCTTTATCATTCCAAAAACTTAAAGTATGCGAACTGAAACCATGCATGTGACGATAAGAATAAGGAATGCCACGATCTGACATCAATATAGTCATCTGATGTAAAGACTGAGGGCTATTGGCCCAGAACTCATAAATAGCGGCGGGATCAGGAAGATTTGTTGCCGGATTTTTCTTTTGCGAATGCACAAAGTCTGGAAATTTAATGGGATCACGCAGGAAAAAAACCGGGGTGTTGTTACCCACCATATCCCAGTTACCTTCTTCGGTATAAAACTTCACAGCAAATCCCCGTGGATCGCGAGCGTAATCACTAGAATCTTGACCACCGCCCACTGTCGAAAAGCGCAAAAAGATATCTGTTTTTTTGCCAACACCTTGTAAAAACTTGGCAACTGAATAATCAGACATATCCTTTGTCAAAGTAAATGTTCCATAAGCACCGGAACCACGTGCATGAACCACACGTTCGGGAACGCGCTCTCGATTGAAGTGCGCTAATTTTTCAAAAACCCGGAAGTTATCAAAAGTTAACGAACCCCGCTCTCCAGCTGAAATACTATTTTGATCATCAGCAACCGGGGCGCCATTGGCAGTGGTCAAAGGGCATTTATTTTTACTCATGTGAAGACTCCTTTTTAGAATCAGTTAGTTTGTATAATCAAATATAGCGGAGTAACGACTAATCTATCCAATGGATTTTATTTTTATTACTAATCGATTTTACCGATCAGAAAAACCACGACACAATAACAGGTCTTCAACTAACAAAAAGCTAAAATCCACATGAAAGGCATGCTTACAGGACAGTAAAGATAAACAGGAAAGAATATCGTTTGACTAAAACTATAGGTCACTCAAAAATGTACTTCAAGCTAGCATAAATCAAAAAACTTGCTACGTTTTAGTAACGTGGCAAAATAAAAAAATCCCCTTGTGTAACTCTTATCAGACAAGGGGATGTGGATAAACTTCCTGATAACTCTCTCATAGCCTGCTAATAATTAATAATTATCGGCGATGTTCCAAATAACTGTTCGATCCAATTCTCGGGCGCATAACCATCACTACTTTGCCCAGCGATTCCATCCCCAGTCGTCGCGTTCTCATAACTTTGAAATGCATAGTCTCTATTTCGACTACTATCACTTGTACAATCATCGCAACGATTACCAATCCAGATTGCTTGCAATTCATCACCAATACTCCAACTTAAGGTTCCATCACTTGATGAACTGCTAAATGAACCACGTCGCATCCCCCCACCACCTCCTCGATTTCGATATCTATCTGTCAAACTGATTGATCCAGAGATGAATGTGAAACTACCATTCGCTATTTTGTTAACAAAAGTGTACCTATCTTCACCCGAACTTACTTGATCACCTTGTAGGAAAGTTGAATCCAATTGCCCCTGATTAATATCAATATATTTTCCAATCGTGTTCTCAGTCGCATCGCGCTTAGCGTAATATTGATACTCATCCTGATAATAAACATTCGGAAAATCTGCATCCGTGGAATCCATAAACTGATGAACATCCACACTGTTTTCATCTTGATTTGCCCACCCCGTCGCAATATAGACAGTACTATTAAAACTGTTTAGTGCATCTGCATCTTCGATAGTTTGTTTAGAAGCGAGACCTGAAACTGGCGTATTTGACGAAAGAATAAATGCTTCGAGCTTCATTAAACCATCGCGACCTCCCGAATCTGCAATAATTTGTTGATAGTATCGATCACCGCTGGCGTTAGTCATCAAGCGTTGAAACATCCCTATTCCATTAATCTCTTCTGCACAGGTGTATCCCAAAGGACAACTTGATGTTATCGCTCCAGCAGTTTCAGACCATGTATCAAACGCAACAGGTGATGCGGCTTTAAGCGATGAACCATGAAAGAGCGCAAACAGAATCAATAGTAAATAAAAATAGCGATTACGATAATTAGGGATAACCATAAAATGCACTGACCTTTTTAATGAACATTGACAGAAAGTGGGCTGCTGGATGAAATGCATTTGATTGGCCTCATAAAGATACATTTAGGATAGAACAACTTAGATTCTGTATAATTTATAGCCCACTTTTAAGCAAAAGCTTCAATAGATTATTTTTTAGGCAGATCATAAATTAATTATATAGATTTAGTCTAAGGCTAGCCCACTAAGCTCTTTTTCAGCCCATGCTTTTCGCTTAATATTCAACCAACTCAATCACTTAAATTATTAATAATATTTCATCAATGTCCACCTTAAACCTAAATTAATTAGTTGGACGCGTGTTTAGAGCGCAAACAGTTGGTTTAATTGGCGTAATGAAAAGTTTTGCGTTCACCTGGTTGGTGAATCAAATACTTTCCATATAGCCAAGTAAATTAAATGATTGTGCTATAAATCGTGGATCAACTGATTAATTTAGGTTAAAGCGGTATACTTTGCCAATAACTCTAAACAACAAAGGGAGGAAATAATGAGCACAACTATCGATTCCACTTTGCATGAAGAACGAACGTTTTCTGCATCCGATGAATTTATTGCCAAAGCAGGTGTCAACGCCGACAAACTTGCTGATTTAAGAAAAGCTGCCGCTGAAGACCACGAAGGTTTTTGGGGGGATCTAGCCAAAGAACAAATCAACTGGCACACACCATTTTCCACACTTTTAAATAGCAGCCGTGCACCACACTACAGCTGGTTTGATGACGGGAAGCTAAACGTTTCTTACAATTGCCTAGACAGACATTTAGAAACCAATGGCGATAAAACAGCTATCGTATTTGAAGGCGAACCAGGTGATACGCGGCATATTAGTTACGCCGAATTGCATAAAGATGTTTGCATGTTTTCCAATGCATTAAAAAATCAAGGCGTGCAAAAAGGTGATCGTGTTGTTATTTACATGCCAATGATCCCCGAGGCTGTGGTTGCCATGCAAGCTTGTGCGCGTATTGGCGCCATTCACTCAGTGGTGTTTGGTGGTTTCTCAGCTGAATCATTAAAAGATCGTATTGAAGACACAGAAGCTAAAGTTGTTATCACTGCGGATGGTGGTAACCGTGGTGGCGGTGTTGTTGAATTGAAAAAAGCCGCAGATGCCGCTTTAGACAAAGGCTGTTCTTCGGTAGAAAAAGTTATTGTCTACCAGCGCACCAATAACAATATCTCCATGCAGGAAGGTCGCGATGTTTGGTGGAGCGATGCAATTGCAGGAATGAGCGATAATTGTGAACCAGAATGGGTCAACAGTGAACATCCGCTATTTATCCTCTACACTTCTGGCTCCACGGGCAAACCAAAAGGCATACAACACTCTTCTGGTGGCTATCTATTAAATAGCATCATAACCATGCGCTGGGTATTTGATATCCAAGCTGATGACATTTTCTGGTGTACCGCTGATGTAGGCTGGATTACTGGTCACAGCTATGTGGCATACGGCCCATTAGCTACAGGTGCAACGATGTTAATGTTTGAAGGCGCACCAACTGTTCCAGATGCCGGACGCTTCTGGAAAGTTTGCCAGGATCACCAGGTAACAATTTTCTACACTGCACCCACGGCAATTCGCGCTTTAATGAAAGCTGGTGATGATTTCCCCAATGCTTATGATCTCTCTTCGCTGAGACTTTTAGGCACTGTAGGTGAACCCATTAATCCTGAAGCTTGGATGTGGTACCACAAGACGATTGGCAAAGAGAAATGTCCTATTGTAGATACTTGGTGGCAAACTGAAACTGGCGCGCATATGATTGCCCCAATTCCTGGTGCAATGACAACTAAACCTGGATCATGCACACTTCCTTTGCCTGGTATTGCAATCGATGTTGTCGATAACGATGGAAACATTATCGATGAACCCAATAAAGGTGGCTTTCTTGTCGTGAAAAAACCATGGCCATCCATGCTACGCACCGTTTGGGGTGATGATGCACGTTATCAAAAAACCTACTGGGCGGAGTTTGATAATAAATACTACGTTGCCGGTGATAACGTTCGCAAAGACGAAGATGGATATTTCTGGATTATGGGACGTACTGACGATGTGCTCAATGTCTCTGGCCACCGCTTGGGTACCATGGAAATTGAATCGGCACTCGTTGCACACCCTCGTGTTGCAGAAGCCGCGGTTGTTGGCCGACCTCATGATGTTAAAGGTGAAGCCATTTTCGCTTACGTCGTTCTACGCGGAGAAAGACCTGAAGGTGGTGTGGACGAAATGCTAACTAAGGAATTGCGTAGTTGGGTTGGCGAGCAGATCGGGCCAATCGCAAAACCTGATGATATGCGCTACGCCGATAACTTGCCAAAAACACGCTCAGGTAAAATCATGCGTCGTTTATTGAAAGTGATTGCTCGTGGTGATGAGATAACACAGGACACATCTACGCTTGAGAATGAAGCAATTCTTGATCAGCTTCAAGGTAAGTCTTAATGTAACTACTCAGCGTATTCATCTTTTGCTTCATAACTGTGTTGTTTTCGTACTCAAATGGTCACATATTATCTATATGCTCCCATTCTCCGTGCAAAAACGCCTTGTTCTGAAGCAAAATCTAAACACACTGAATAGTTACGTCTTAATTACCTAGTTAAAAAAACCGTGTGGGGATATTTTTTCTCACGCGGTTTTCTCGGATTCTATTTCAGGTTTATGCGCCAAACTCCCCTCTCTCCTTCAAACCCGTCGGCAGTTACCCGCATTCCACTGACATACAGTTTTTCTTGGCCATCAACATTTGCTGCTATAACTCGCCCACTGAACCCCGTTCGGTGTAATACTCCATCAGAATCAAATGTCTCATCAGACTTTCCATCTCTGTTATACGTACTATAACGTATCATATAAAGCCCTCTATTTTGATCGGCACTACTCGCTAGTAGATTAATGTTTCCATCAATATCAATTGCCATGGAATACGCAAAGTCACTATCCCCACTATTATATGTAATACGACCTGGTGTAGTGCTTTGATCTGCAAAAAGTGTATCTAACTCACCGTTACTATTTAGTCGCCATAAAACCAAATCATATTTCTGTCCATTTAACTCATACCCGAAGACGATAAGTCGTTGTAGATGATCTAAGCTTATAGACACGCCATAGGTATCATTCCCGATATTACTTCCTATGCCATCATAGGACATTTCCAGTTGTATTAATCCCGATGGAGATAGTTTCAATAGCAGCATATCCAAATTGTTTTCAGCGTTAATAATGTCGCCAGTAACATATATATTATTATCAGCATCAGTTATAACACTTGCCACCGAACCTAAGCCTTCATTGTATAAAAACATTGCGCCACCGTTAAACGATGCATCGATTAGCCCTGACGGTAAATATACCCAAATTGCTGCGCGGCTATTGCTAACACCGGCCACAACAATTCTACCAAACGAATCAATAGTAATTGAGTATGCACTATCATCTGTATCACTACTGTAAATTGCGTATCCTTGTCCATTATTAAATGTAGGGTCCAATGCACCTTCATCAGTCAGCCGCCATAAAGTCATATCGGCGGTTGAACCATTAAAGCTGTGTCCCGCAACATAGATATGTCCGAAACTATCTACCACAATAGCTTCCGCACTATCATCGAAATCGCCATTCGCTGCGTTGTGATGAGTAAGCAAACCCTGTTCGGCAAAAGCTGTATCCAGCTCCCCTGATTGAGTGATTCGCCAAACAGCCATATCAAAATTCGAACCATTGCGAGTTTTCGCCGCCAACAAAACTCGGCCTTGGTTATCAACGGCCATCGCACTACTATCACCTAACCAATCGGCCTCACCACCAAAGTAGACACCGCCTTTTAAACCAAAAGTTACATCAGGGCTACCTGGGCCGACTGTTACTGGAAAACTATTTCCAAGATTATCATCAAAACCTATCTCATCATTTTCTCCAGAATCAGCGGGGACTAAAAAGTCCGAATCAAAGGTAAGGTTTACAATATCGCCCTCTGTTGCAGACAATGTATTACTACCACTTAAAGATGAAGTATTCCACTCATCGATTGCCCCGGAAAAACCCAATAACCAAGTATGTTCATCAGCAGAAGTAAAAAAATTGGGGGCATTCGAAAACGTCAGTTCATCTATTATTTCAAAATTAACGTTATCCAAAGAGTAGGACATTTGAATATTACTTCCGAAAATATCCATTCGATAGCGTCGCCATTTGTTTGGTTGACTCAGCCAATAACGCGTGTCATTTTCATCAAGAATGAGTGTTTTTTCCTGATCTCCGGCTCGGACTACAATCTCAGTTCCAGAAAGTTTAAACTGCAAATCGCGCGAATATGAAAAATTGTACGAAGCCCCATAGTTGGTTTTATTCCAAAGTATCAATTCAAACATATTATTGCTAATCGAGAATTCATGGCGAACATTACCATTTTCTGAAATTCCCAAATTGTATTCGACAGCACTACATGTGCTAATACATGGCGCTTGAGCAAGTACAGTTCCATTAACAAGTGCTGTTGATGCCACCCCCAGTTCTCGATTAAACTTCTCCGCGTTAGCTAAATAAGTTTTACCGTCTACAATAGTTGAAAATGACTCCGTCAACGAATGCGCCATCGGCTCACTGCTTTCACTGAGTGAGCGTCCGTTTTGTGCAATCGCAATTCCGTCAAGCGAGAAATTATATACTTGCAATGGCAAAAGTAACCGTTGATTTTTCAACTCTACTTCACCATGAATATCAAACTCTAGCTCATTATTCGACACTCCATCATCATCAATAATAAGATGTAAAGTATTTCCCAACCATAAAGGCAGATAACTCGTACTATTTAACGAGGCATCTTGAAGAATAATATTTTCTAGTACTGAATCCTTGTTCATAGATTGAGAAAAATCCATACTGATGGAATTACGATTTTCCGCTAAGGTGAAAATCTCTTTTACGTATGGAGCACTAACTTCCTCTTCAGCATCTGCAACTTCGATAACTGGCTCTATATCCGTTACTCGATATCTGCCAAACTCCTTATTAACCTTTATTAATTTTAACGAGCTGCTTTTATCACTATTTGATTCCAACTGATCCAGCCAAATTTCTGCACTCATGAGTAATCCTGATGCTTGTTCAACTGCAGTAAACAATAGTCGTCTATTACTCAAACGCCAGTGTATCACCTTCCACATTTTATCTTCCAAAAATAGAGTTTCGCTATTTTGTAAAAGATTTTGTACCACAATAAGGTGGTTTGTTTTTCCATCTTCAACAACTTCTCTTAAATAGATGGCATATCCAGCCTCAAGTAGCGGTGAAACACCATTAACAGTAGCAAACGTAGATTTGGCTTTAACCTGTGGAGGAAGCAATTGAAAGAGTAAATCATCACTTGATACATAAACACGACCACAATCAACAATAACACCACCTGTGGGCACCAACTCAGTTTTTAGTGTTGCATAATTTACTGAAGACCCACTCCAATGCACTAACTCCGAGGTGTTCCATAACAAAGTATTTTCATTAAAAATTGCGTAATTTGAAATTGCACCGACTTTTTTATTCACCTCGACCGTGCTACCTTCAAGTTCTAAAACAAATGTTTCAGCTCCGGTTTCAATATCTTTTGTTACATACGCAATTTCACCGTTAGGAAACACAAGAAATGAAGTAATTGTATTACTGTTTTCTACGCTATCCAACGTATTGCTACTTTCGATGGGAATGATTTCAATCTCAGCCTTTTCGTCGTACACTATATTCTGCTGCCCTTCGGCACAAACTTTATCGCCATTGCTGTAGTTTGTCGCATTCAAATAGGAATAACATTCCAACGTAAATAATTTACCTAAAAAATACGTATTACCTTGTTCATCAAATTGAATGGGCTTCGTATCAGAAGCAACCATTTCCCAACTCGCATGTAGGTATTGATCAATTGCAATCCCTTCCATAAGGCAATTAAACGAATTATCTATTCGAGAAACTTTAAATACTGTGCAATTATATTTTTCTAACAAACGAAAAATACGGCTATTGCTTTTTATTTGGCGGGTATCGATAGCGACATAGATAAATTCCGAATTCGGATCATGGACGACAAAAGCATATGAAATACCTGTCGACTTTGTTTCAGCCAGACCAAGCTTATCATTTTTATCAATTGCATAGAGATGACTGGAAACCGGTGATGCGTCAGTCGATTCAGACGAAGATTCGTATTCGTTAAGAATAAATACTGTTTTAGCGCTCCCTACATTAAACGCCAAGGAGACATCTGATTGGGTCTTTTTGTTGGAGGAATTAAGGCCAAATAGATCGCCACACCCAGAAAGGAGTAATAAAATTAGGCTGTAGATAATTGCGAGAAGCAGATCTGATCTCATAGAAGCGAACTCAAATATTGATATATACCCAAAGCGATTGAGATTTAGGTGTGATAGCGTTCCCTTTTTTACTCATGACTGCGTTGCTCCTCCTTACATAGAATGACTATGTTGCGTCGTCGCGCCTTGTCATGCGCAAAAAATGAAGTGCTCTAACACCTAAATCCCAAACGCTTTGGGTATATCGTTATATGGACGCCTCAACCACTATTTATAACGAAATATCATGAAGGATATTTGCAAAAAGTGAGACCTAATTTAGACTTCCATTTCGTTTCATCAAGGCATGTTTGGGTCTAAACGCTTTAATGAACTGTTCATTTGTTTCAACAAATGTGCCGTCTAATAGATCAATACAGTAAGGAACGGCGGGGAAAACCGCATTTAAACAGTCATCAATCGCAGAAGGTTTACCAGGTAGGTTAATAATCAAACTTCGGTGATAGATGCCCGCAGTTTGACGAGAAAGTATTGCAGTGGGAACAACTTTTAGTGATTCGGCACGCATTAGCTCGCCGAAGCCAGGCATCATTTTTTCACACACAGCTTCTGTCGCATCGGGCGTTACATCTCTTGGCGCTGGCCCGGTTCCACCAGTTGTTACGATTAGGTGGCAATTTTCTTCATCTGCCAGTTGTCGTAAAGTCTCCTCGATCAACGGCTGCTCATCAGGAATCAAGCGTGGAACTGCGCGCCAAGGCGTAGTTAACGCTTTATTAAACCAATCCATAATCGCTGGGCCACCTCGATCTTCATATTCACCTTTGCTAGCCCGATCTGAAACAGTCACCACACCGATTAATAGCTCACTTTGATTGATCATTTTTTATTCTTTTGATTTATAGTTAATCGCTACTCAGTCGAAATTATTTCATAATCTGTAATTTTATTATTAATACTCATTTCAACAACATCCCCTGCACCTTTACCAATTAAAGCTCCACCTAACGGAGATTTTACAGTAACGATTGTGATCGGCTCACCTTGATAGTTAAATTTGACTCCACCGGCTTCTTCACCAATGAAGATTCTGATTTTTTCGCCTTGCTGATTAACTAAATCAACTAATGAATGTAATTTAATGGCGTGGGAATCATCCACAGTCAATAGTGAAACTCGCTCATACACTTTAATCGCAGCTTCTATTTCGCTAACACGTTTTGCTTCACCTTCTGCCAAATATGCAGCTTCAAGGCTTATCGTGTCATATTTATTATCGGGAATATTCTCTTCATCAATAGCCGTCTCATGTGCAAATTTAGCCGCGCTTAATGCAACTTCGAGATCTTCGCGAAGCTTCTTGCATATCAACTCAATAATTTTCTGTTTTTCCATACCAATATACTACCTACAAGTTATCTCACTCGATTGATCACAGAAATGCTAGCCTGATCAATTTCCAATACATCAACAATACGATTTGATGTCGTGGGTAAAGAGATCTCTTCAACTAACACATCGCCTGCGTATACAAATACGCTAACATTTTTTATGGGTTTACGATTGGAATAATTATACACATAGAGTTGATACTTTTTATTCGGGTCGACTCTATTTAAAGTGATAGTCTCAGGACCATAACCATTCATATCATCTCTATCCAGTTTAGCTCGATTTCTGTAACTACGCATATTCTGATAAGAGATATGAAAATCATCAGCAATCAAGTGCAGATCCATATCCTTTGGTTTATCTTGCCACTGTAAAACAAACCTTACTTGATCTGCGCCTAGTGCTTTCGTCATACTAAATCTGTGGTTCCAAACAGTACCGGCTTGCACATCAAGATATGTTTTTAATGTGGCGTAACCACGCTTTTTTACAACTATCGCTATTTTCGCATCATCCAATTCCATAAACTGATCTAACGACAACTCAGCATAACCTTTACTATTGGTAGGTATTGATTCGCCGTTTACAGTTACGGTTGCCCCCGAAATTGGGGTACATTCCACAGCATCTTTAAATGAGAGTAAAACAATATCATCAAGCTCAGAATAACCTTTTATTTCTGCATTTTCCCGCGTGTCCCAACACTCTCCCGCTTGCAGTTGCGAAACACTGCCGATTAAACTTATCAGCAAGGCTGTAGCTACCATTTTCATTATCTTTATCCTAAGTGTTATAAGGGCACGCTATAAATCTATTTCCGAAAGCACCCAAAATTTCAGTTTCTAACTAACGCTATTCATCATCAATACTTTCAACGGCTATTACCACGTCAGGAACCTCATTGAGTGTTGCATATCCTGTTGTATCTATCGTATCAACTCGATTTACGCTAACAAAAACATTAAATGGCACCTCCTTATCACTTAAACCATCGCGAATGCCTCTAATGTAAACTTTTTGTTCAGTTGACCAGTTTTCAGGCGTATATGACAAATTGATGCGAGTCGAAGGTATACTGCCAAGATTTGCTAACAATTGCCCTTCGGTAGGCTCATCAACTGCCACAGTTAATACTACTTCAGCATTAGGCTGACGATTTAAAACAACTGTAAAATAGCCAATTTTTTGAGCCTCAGATACTTGAATAGCATCAACTGATGTATCAACCGGTGTTACCGTTATTCCTGGTGCATCATTGTCAATATTCGTCACCGCAACATCATTGGGAACGATATCGTTATAATCAGGATCATCGCTTGTTGTCAGCGATGAGACTATAGTAAAGTTCTGATTTCCGTCGATGGGAGTATCATCCGACGCATCATCTACACCATGAATTTTCACCGGCTTTAAAGTTGACCAATCACTAGTGGAAAAATTTAATTCCACTTCATTAACAGCAGCACTAGGTGAATCCCCCCCGCTTAGTATTCCTTCTAGCGCATTATCGGTGCTAAAACTCAAAGAGACCTGCTCTAATGGTGCATGAGTTAAACGCACACTAAATTCAGCTTCTTCTCCACTTTCGGAAGTCAGCAAATCTTTTTGCGGATAGATAAATATACCAGGGATTTCACCAAGATTATTAACAGCTACGTCGGGTACTCTCAAGCGATTAAAATTTCTATCACCGCTAACAGATTCTGAAAATGTAATAAACGAAGTTAAGAAATCGAAGTTTTCTACTGGTTTTTGTGCAACTAGAGAAATATGTTGTGATATATCCCAAGTGTCTTCTGTAAACTCAACGGTAAGTAACTCACTGGCTTCAGCATCACTTTCAACAAGTTTCAATAGAACAAAATCAGGGGCACTGGAGGCAACATTAATCGCCACCTCTCTATTTTTTTGTGGACTAGTATTGAGAACTATTGAGAGTTGCCCAGATTCACCGTTAGACTCTTTAACAATTAACGGCTCACCATATTCAACAAGAATCATTGCCTCATCATTGTCAATATTGTTTATTTCAATATCCTTGGGTTTAATGCCATTATAGTTTTCATCTTCACTTTCAATATTTGATGTTATTATTGTGTAGCGAATATTGCCGTCTACCACTGTATCATCCAGACCAAATACAGTAATTGACTGAGAAACATTCCAGTTTGTTTCATCAAAACTTAACGTTATTACGTCTGACGCATTATCAAGATTATCATCCAAAGAGATTTTACCTTCCAAATTACCACGGAAAATACCCATACTTATTTTAATCTCGGCATCGGGACTGGTATTCATAACAACAGAAAATATGGTATGAGTACCGTCTTCAGAGGTGGTTAATTTTTTAAAATCAGTTAGGCTTTTTTCTTTAAAAGCAATATCTTTTAACCAAATTTCATCTGACTTTACAGACGACAAAATCTTGGCTATTTCTTCGTCTTCATCGCCATCGGGGTAGGCTATTTGTAGTAAGGTTCTATTTATTAGGGCTGCATTTAATAACGCTTTATAGGTATTATTCGTTTCTACTAAATCGCCATCCAATAAAACTAATTCCCCAAGTTTAATATCTCCTAGGGAAACTCCATCCAATTTCACCCCTAACCAAGTAAGATCTTCACGGGTTAAATCAAAGAAAGATAAACTCGCAATATTACGACCGGTTAACGGCTGCCCAGCTAATGCGAATTGAGATAGCGCAACACCGTCTAACTCAATACCACTCATGGTTACACCAGGGTTATCGTTATCTTCATTTAACACATCATAATTCTTGAAAACCAATCCGTTATATCGTGCATCTTCACTAATGGCTGCCAAGAACTGTACTTGCACATTTTGATCACCATCGAGTAAAAAATCGTCATTCCCGTGAAGTCTAATCGCTTGGGGTTTAAAATAGTTTTGAGGTGTGAATGTCAAAAAGATTTTGGGGAGGATTTCCTCCTCAGGAGGATCTTCGCTCGCATCATCAGTCGCTTCCAATTTGCTTAACAATAATTCTGATTCATCACTGGATGCCACAGGAAAAACGACATCTGCTGTAGGCTTGGTAGAAAGATAAACTCTAATGTAGGCAGATAAATCGCCCTCTTCGGAGACGATAAGATCGTCAGCGACAATGTCATTTATATGGATTAACTCTTCAAACTTAACATGAGGCAGACATCCCACCATGGTGAGTAAAGGAATCAGCGCGAATAAGTTAACCATTGTTCGATATCGACTTAACACGAAGCACTCCCCACTTTAATCCAGTCGTTTAAATCAGTTTAATTTGCCAACAGGGCCACATGTGCAGTTAGCAAACAAGGACAGTAAAGCCTAATCCTATGACAACGCATTGTACATGACTTAGGAATTGTGATGAAGGTGATTATCTACTAATCAAGTTTGAAATAAGGTGAGTATCAACTTACATCTCAAGACCTAAGATATTGATATTTATAACTCTATTAGCCTACCAAAACTGGCTAAATTAGTTACAACAATCACAAAACAAGCTCCTTAAACCTAGATTAATCAGTTGGACGTGTATTTAGAGTGCAAGCAGTTGGTTTGATTGGCGTAATGAAAAGTTTTGCGTTCACCTGGTTGGTGAATCAAAGTCTTTTCATATAGCCAAGTAAATCAAATGATTGTGCTATAAATCGTGGATCAACTGATTAATCTAGGTTAAATTCTGCTAAACGTATTGGTTGTCGCTTAGCCCCCCAGGTTCCCATTTGATCCTCAAATACCCCACTGCATTGGGTTCCACATTTCTTGCAACAGCCGTTTGTCTGCAAATTCCAATCACTGAGCACATACCAATCCCGCCCAATAAGACGCTCGCCACATTCGTGACAGTAAGTACTCTCACCGGCTTTATCATGAACATTGCCGGTATATACATAACGCACACCATTAGCTAATGCGATTTCACGTGCTTGAGTCAATGTCTTCATGGGGGTTGGTGGGTAATCACGCATCTTCCAGTCAGGATGGAATGCCGTGAAATGCATGGGAACATCAGGGCCAAGATTTTCAACAACCCATTGAGTCATCTTATCAAGTTCAGCGGCAGAATCATTTTCTCCAGGAATCAATAGTGTTGTTAGCTCCAACCAAACATCGGTTTCGTGTTTCACATATTGTAAAGTATCGAGAATATGACTGAGATGAGAACCGGTTATTTTGTGATAAAAACGTTCTGTGAACGCTTTTAAATCGATATTCGCTGCATCCATATGATTAAAGAACTCTCTGCGCGGAACATCACAGATATAACCTGCGGTAACTGCAACTGATTTGATATTTTTTTCAGCACAAGCAATTGCGGTATCAACTGCATATTCTAAAAAGATGACCGGGTCGTTATACGTATACGCAACACTTCTGCACCCCGTCTGTTCAGCAACTTGTGCAATCAACTCCGGTGACGCTTGGTCAGCTAAGGTATCCATCTCTCTGGATTTGCTCATGTCCCAATTCTGACAAAATTTACACGCGAGATTGCAGCCAGCTGTACCAAAAGAAAGAACAGGGGTTCCCGGCAAAAAATGGTTGAGCGGTTTCTTTTCAATGGGGTCTATGCAATAACCACTAGAACGACCATAAGTCGTGCTAACCACTTGCTCCCCAACATTCGCACGTACAAAACATAAGCCTTGCTGCCCCTCATGTAACTTACAATATCTCGGACAGAGATCGCATTGAACTCGTCCATCATCAAGTTTGTGCCAATATTTTGTAGGAACAGTTTCTGTTTTCATCGATACACTCATGGTTGATAATTTATTCAGCAGTCATATACTCTTATGTAGTAGCTAATTAAGGCAATTACAATGGTGAATATCAGAGAACCCGCTGTCGCAGGACTTTTTTACCCCGATAACGCTATTGTGCTGAAAAAGTTATTGAACGACATTTTGGAAAATGCGCCTCACAGTGAGATTATTCCGCGTGCAATTATTGCTCCTCATGCAGGATATGTTTATTCAGGTGAAATTGCAGCAAGTGCCTATAAACACTTGGAGCCAATAAAAGACAAAATTCATCGCGTAGTTTTGCTCGGGCCAACCCATCGCGTTGCGCTTTATGGCTGCGCTGTTAGCGGAGCAGACTACTTTAGAACACCATTAGGCGATGTCCCTATCGATACCGAATCAGTACAAGAGCTACTCATTCATCCTCAAGTTCAGTTAAGTGATATCGCTCATGAAGCTGAACATAGCTTAGAAGTGCAGCTCCCTTTTCTACAAACAGTTTTGGATGAATTTGTTTTGCTACCTATCGCCGTTGGCCATACAGACGCTAACTCGGTAATGGAAATATTGGAATTTTTTTGGCGTGATCAAGCAACATTCTTTGTAATTAGCTCAGACCTCAGCCATTTTCACGACTATCAAAACGCACAAAAGATTGATCAACAAACAACAACAGCAATTGAAGAGTTACAGTCGGACTTTATCACGGGAGAAATGGCCTGCGGAAGCTATCCAGTAAACGGTTTATTAAAGCTCGCACAGAAGCATAAACTTCACTGTAAAACATTGGATCTTAGAAACTCAGGAGACACGGCGGGTGATAAAAGTAGAGTTGTTGGATACGGTGCTTATGCCTTCTACTAATCCTTATTCGCAGGAACAACAAGCGTTGTTATTATCAATAGCTGCTCAATCCATAAAATCAGGCTTGGAAAAAGGCCTATCACTTTCGATTGATGCCACTCATTACCCTTCACCACTTTCTGATATCCGCGCAACGTTTGTGACACTGGAAATAGAGTCTCAACTTAGGGGCTGTATAGGCATGCTACAAGCATCTCGTCCATTGGTTGAGGACGTAGCAGAAAATGCGTTTGCTGCGGCATTTCGTGATCCTCGCTTCCCCGGATTAACAAATCACGAGTTTGAGCAATTAGAAATACACATCTCCATTTTATCCATACCAGAGCATGTTAGCTTTGAGAATGAAAGTGATCTAATTCATAAAATCCGCCCTAATATTGACGGTTTAATCCTCAGCGAGGGTTATCAACGCGGAACCTTTCTTCCCAGCGTTTGGGAAAGCCTCCCTACCCCAGAGCTTTTTTTGCAACAACTCAAACAAAAAGCAGGATTACACCGCGATTATTGGTCTGACACTATTCAAATTGAGCGCTACACAACCCATTCTTTTGGTGCGCCGATTGCAGATATTGAGGTTTAGTCACCTTAATTAACTACCGATACAAATAGTGTTCATGCTCAATTTTAGTAACACAGTAAACCCATACAACCTTCGCCTAGTAGAAACTTAATATGGAACTCACACCTGCTCAACTTGCAGCCTTGCAAACGCTGACTGTCTCCTCTGGTAAAATGAGAACAGACAATCTTAGCGTTGGGCAACAATTGCTAGCAAAGGTGATCGCACTTAATTCAACTTCAGGTGAAGTTACCTTAAACATCAATAATGCATTACTCAATGCGAAAACTACGCTTCCGCTAAAAATTGACCAAACACTACAACTTCTCGTTGCTCAAACTGGAAAACAGATTACGCTTAAGTTACCTGATAAAGTCATCAGCTCTTTGGTGACGGAACAGGCGATGCGTCAAGTACTTCCACAACAAAAGCCCATAGGTGTTGCAGTTCAACATATTCAGGATGTTATTAAACAAGCAAAACCACTTCAAATTTCTCCACGCTTAGTTCAAATTGCGAATGATTTTATTCGTCAACTCCCAACAACAAAACAGCTTTCAACACCAGAAGGGGTAAAAACTGCGATTAAAAATTCAGGTCTGTTGCTGGAGAAAAATCTAAAAACGATTATTGGCAATACTACAACTCAAACAATCAAAAAAGATTTGAAATCACTGTTGATGAACTTGAAAAATGCATTGGTTAAGGAAAAGCAAGCCAATGAACCAACAAGTTCAACGCAAAAAAATACACAACTCGCTCAAGCAAACAAACTTCAACCCCAACAAGTTCAGATCAAAGCAATCGTTGCCCCACAAATAAAAGCATCGACAACACAAAATCGTGCCCCACTTTCACCTCCCACTACGGCCCAGAAAGCAGCGGAAGCCATTAAACAAATAAAACTTCAAACTTCTTTAACGTTAACAAAAGATGCCGAGAACAAAATCAAAAGTAACAGTGCTACGGCACCAATTAAAACAGTCAATGATGCGAAGCAATTCGCAAAAAATGAACAGATCCAACAAGCAGTAAAAATTATCAATCAAAAACAAAAAGCGATACCAAAAACATTAAACAGCTCCACAATCACAAAACCGCTGCCCCTGCTGCAAACTCAACAAACAATTCTCCAATCACCGCAACAAAATAAATTAACACCTTCTTATAATACAGAACAAAACAGCGTAAAACATGCACTTGACTTTATAGCAACTAAAACTGTGGCAAAACAGTCTTCTCCTGCAACACGAATAACAAACCTTGTTGATATGATCGACAACCTGATTAAATCAGTAGATTCTGCAATCTCTCGTACTCAACTCCATCAATTGAATACTCTGCAAGAACAAGACAACGGAAAACTCGCCTGGAGTTTGGAAATTCCCGCACAGGATGAAGAAGATCTTCACCTCATCCAAATGCAATTTGAAAAAGAACAAGCACAAGATAAAGATGGTGAGGCGGTCGTTACCGTTAACCTAGCAATCGAACTTGAATCATTAGGCCCTGTACATGCACGTATCACTTTAATTAGCGACAAAATTGGCGTTGTATTGTGGGCTGAACAAGATAATACTTACGAACTCACCCGCCAGAATGTTGCAGAGCTACAAGAAAATTTGCAAAAATCTGGATTTAAATCGGAATCCATTGCTTGTCATCAAGGAAAACCACCACAATCTCGCGGCACTGAAACCGTCAACTCCAATAATTTGGTGGACTTAAAAGCATGAACGACGAAGAGAATAAGAACTTAAAAGCCGTCGCACTGAAATACGATTTTGAAAACGCTCCGAAAGTGGTGGCAAAAGGTGAAGGTATTGTTGCAGATAAAATCGTCGAAATTGCCGAAGAACATGGGGTAACACTTTATCAGGATAGCGAGTTAGTTAAACTGCTCTCCCGCATTGAAGTCGATGAAGAAATCCCTGCCAACCTATACCAAGCTGTCGCAGTTGTGCTCTCTTTTGTTTTTCAACTCAATGGAAAAAGCAAAAATATGACAATTGCATCGAATAATCAGAAAAATCAGCCTTAAAATAGCTTAAGGCCTTGAAAAACTCAGTGATAACATTACACTTTCACTCTCATGATGGAGTTTAGTCAGTAATCCCTCCGTGCCTTGTGGCTTCTCAAAAAAAAATCAAAATAAAAAGAACACGATATTTGTTTAAAGGATCTAATGCTCAATAATTCTTTACGTTTCGGTTTTATTTTACTACTTCTACTTAGCAGCAGTTGTAGCTTATTCCCCAAAAAGCTGAGTAATGACTTCAAAATTATTGAAACCAGCATCGACGATGTTCACGATGGATTAATTTCTCATCAAATTACATGTTATCAGCTCATCGAGCGTTATGTAGAACGCATAATCACTTATGAATACTACAATAAACTTAACGCCATCTCTTTTATTAACCGTAAAGCGAAAGATCGAGCGAAGATGCTGGATGAGGAATATGAGCGCACAGGAAATTTGAAGAAATTGCACTGTATTCCAGTTATTCTCAAAGATAATTTTGACACTGCAGATATGCCAACAGAAGCAGGGTCGATAGCCTTAAAAAACTCTATTCCTCCCGACGATGCCTACGTAGTAAAAAAACTCCGAGAAGCTGGTGCAATTATTATTGCAAAATCCAATATGGCCGAGTGGGCATTCAGCCCCTTTGAAACAATTAGCTCCACTCATGGTGAGACAAAAAATGCTTATGACCTAAAGCGTGTTCCTGCTGGCTCTAGTGGTGGAACAGCATCTGCAATTGCCGCTAACTATGGCATTATAGGAATGGGTACGGATACTGGAAATTCTATCAGAGGCCCCGCTTCACACCTCTCGCTGGTAGGCATACGTGCAACAATTGGCGCAGTTAGCCTGGATGGAGTAGTTCCTTTACTGCTCAACCGGGATGTCGCAGGCCCCATGATGCGAACTGTTAAAGATACGGCTCGTGTTTTTGAAGTCATTGCCGGATATGATCGAGCAGACCCTTCAACTGAAAATTCCATCGGCAAAATTGATAAAAGCTATTTTCGATATTTAGATGAGCGAGGGCTCATCAATACCAGACTGGGTGTTATGCGCGAACTATTTATGCAAGACGGAGCTGATCCTGAAGTTATTGCGCTAATGGAAAATGCCATTGAAGACCTTCGCAGCTATGGCGCTACAGTGATCGATGAGTTTAGTGTTCCAAATTATGAAACCTTATCTAAAGCCCTAGGCTTCTGTAGTCGCTTTCAATATGATATCGATAACTATTTTAAGACTCTTGGCGATAACGCACCGGTAAAAAGCCTCAAAGAAGTTTACGACACTAAACTTTTCGCTGAAAAAAATATTGGCGCTATGCGCTGGGCTATGGATGTAGCGACTACGCCGGAACAACAAAAACCGCCCTGCGTAGATGTAGAAAATGACCCGAGAAGAAAGGCTTTGAAAGATGCTGTTTTACAAGCAATGCGAGATCAACGCATAGACGCCATCATCTATCCCAGCTGGTCTAACCCTCCAAGACTCATCGGCGACGATAAATCCCCGCATGGCAATAACAGCCCCAAAATCCCACCACATACTGGTCAGCCGGCAATAACCGTCCCAATGGGCTTTACATCAAATGGATTACCTGCGGGATTGCAGTTTCTCGGCAAACCGTTTTTTGAAGGGAAACTTTTTCAATACGCTTATGCTTATGAGCAAGCAACTCGTCATCGGCAACCGCCAGCAAAGTTTGGTCGACTAAACGAGCGCTAAACTCAACTCTCTTCATCATGCTCTTCAGAGAGGCAATCTAACTTCTGAAAACCACGAGGTAACTTCAAGCCACGTTTACCACGCTCGTTAAGATAGTGATCTAACTCTGCGCCTTTTAGGACTTTCGATTTTTTACCCGCATGAAGCACAAGACGTGATTCCAAACCAAGCACAACAACAGACTGCACATACTCTTCACCAGAAGTAAATTTAGCTGTCGCGATATTTATGAGCTTCACTCCCTTGCCTTTCGGTAATAGAGGTAATTCTGCAATTGAGAAAACTAACAAATAACCTGTGTTGGTCGCTACCGCTAGCCATTCATTCTCTGGATCAGCCACACGTAGGGGTTGCAAGACTTTTGCACCTTTTGACAAAGATATAGCAGCTTTACCTGCTTTATTTTTTGTATAGAGATCACCATATTTGGTCACAAACCCAAAACCTGCGCTACTCGCCAATAAAAACGTATCTTCATCCGCTGCGGCAATAACACCGCTAAACGTTGTACCTGCTGGTGGTTTTAATCGACCACTCAAAGGTTCACCGTGGCTTCTTGCCGAAGGGAAACCATGCCCAGGTAAACTATATGCCCGCCCGGTGGAATCGAGAAAAATGACATTTTGGTTTGATTTAGCTTTGGCGGAAGCAAGAAACTTATCGCCTGATTTAAAATTCAAGGCGCTGACATCAAGCTCATGCCCTTTACCTGCACGCACCCAGCCTTTTTCTGAAAGCACAACCGTAATTGGCTCTGACGGTAACAAGGCAGAGGGATCTAGCGCTTGCGCAGCTTCACGCGCAATAATTGGCGAGCGACGATCATCACCAAATTCTTTAGCATCCGCTTGAATCTCTTTTTTCACTAATGTTTTTAGGCGACGCTCGCTGCCGAGAATTTTTTCTAACTTATCTCGCTCATCAGATAGCTCATCCTGTTCGCCTTTGATCTTCATCTCTTCCAGTTTCGCCAAATGACGCAACTTCAATTCAAGAATCGCTTCCGCCTGCTCATCAGAAAGTTTGAAGCGGCTCATCAAAACCGACTTAGGCTCATCTTCAGTTCGAATAATGTGAATCACTTCATCAATATTCAGATAAGCGATGAGTAAACCATCAAGTATATGTAGGCGCTTTAGTACTTTATCGAGACGAAATTGTAAGCGTTTGCGAACTGTTTCAATTCGAAACTCCAACCAGTCACTCAAAATAGTACGCAGATCACGAACTTTAGGACGACCATCGATACCAATCATATTTAAATTAACACGAAAGGTTTTTTCTAAGTCTGTTGTGGCAAACAAATGAGCCATTAAAGACTCAACATCAATGCGATTAGACTTAGGTGTAATCACTAAACGAATGGGGTTTTCATGATCAGACTCATCACGTAAGTCTTCCACCATTGGTAGCTTCTTTGCCGTCATCTGCGCAGCAATCTGCTCAAGCACTTTATTACCTGAGGTCTGATAAGGAAGCGCTGTAATAACTACATCGTTATCATCCATCTCATATTTTGCACGCATGCGAACACTGCCATTGCCCTTGCGATACATCTCTTGGATTTCCTGTTTGGAGCTGATAATTTCAGCATCCGTCGGATAATCCGGTCCTTTTACAATTTTACAAATATCTTTAAGGTCAGCGCTTGGGTTATCCAGCAAATGAACACAAGCTTCGGCAACTTCATTCAAATTATGCGGGGGAATATCCGTCGCCATTCCTACAGCAATACCTTGCGCACCGTTGAGCAGAACGACCGGTAATCGAGCTGGCAATACTTTAGGCTCTTCCAAAGTACCATCGAAGTTTGGAACCCAATCAACCGTACCTTGCCCGACTTCGTTTAATAATACTTGAGAAAAACGAGCAAGCTTAGCTTCCGTATAACGCATGGCGGCAAACGATTTAGGATCATCAGTAGAACCCCAGTTACCTTGCCCATCAACCAACGGATAGCGATAGGAAAACGGCTGCGCCATATGCACCATCGCTTCATAACACGCGGAATCACCATGTGGATGAAATTTACCAAGCACATCACCAATAGTCCGCGCAGACTTTTTATATTTTGCAGTTGAACGCAAACCGAGTTCAGACATCGCATAAATAATACGGCGCTGCACTGGTTTAAGGCCATCACCCAGATGCGGTAATGCGCGATCAAGAATAACGTACATGGAGTAGTCCAGATACGCTTTTTCCGTATATACGTGTAACGGCTGTCTTTCTATACCGTCTTCTGTGATTTCTATATCGTTACTCATGTATAAGTAGGTCTACTTCGTTAGTAAATTTGTTAGGGAATCCTTGAAAAATTGAGATCCTCTATACTTCTGCTAAATCGCCTTTGCTTTCCAACCAGGATTTACGATCACTGGCGCGTTTTTTTGCAAGCAGCATATCCATGATTTCATTGGTTGCATCACCTGCTTCAATCATCAATTGCACAAGTCGACGTGTGTCTGGATTCATAGTCGTTTCGCGCAATTGCAAAGGGTTCATTTCACCCAAACCTTTAAAGCGTTGCACATTAGGTTTGCCACGAATCTTTTCAGCCACTAGCCGATCCAACACGCCTTTCTTTTCACTATCATCCAGCGCGTAAAAAACCTGTTTGCCCACATCAATTCGATAAAGAGGTGGCATTGCAATATAGACATGGCCAGCCATGACAAGTGGACGAAAGTGCCGTACAAATAGCGCGCACAACAACGTTGCAATGTGAGCGCCGTCGGAATCCGCATCGGCAAGAATACACACCTTTCCGTAACGTAATCCATCAAGATTATCAGAGCCAGGATCAACCCCAATGGCTACAGCAATATCGTGAACTTCTTGCGAACCTAATACTTGTTGTGACTCCACTTCCCAAGTGTTTAAAATTTTGCCTCGCAACGGCATCACTGCTTGATTAGATCGATCACGCGCTTGTTTGGCAGAACCACCAGCAGAATCCCCTTCCACTAAAAATAGTTCACTACGTTGTGAATCTTGCGAAGAACAATCGGCTAATTTACCCGGCAATGCAGGGCCAGTGGTGATCTTCTTACGTACGACCTTCTTGGCATCACGTAAACGTTTTTGCGCATTGGAAATAGCAATTTCGGCAATCTTCTCACCTAAATCGGCATTTTCACCAAGCCATAATGCAAATGCATCTTTAACAACACCGCTAACAAACGTTGCACATTCGCGGGAAGAAAGACGTTCTTTGGTTTGTCCAGAAAACTGCGGATCTGCCAACTTTACGGAGAGAATATAACTGCAACGCTCCCAAACATCTTCGGGCGATAGTTTTACTCCACGCGGCAATAAACTTCTAAATTCACAAAAATCACGAATAGCCTCCGTTAAGCCAGTACGCAATCCATTAACATGTGTGCCACCTTGCGCGGTGGGAATGAGATTAACGTAACTTTCCGTAACGAGTTCACCTTCTGGCACCCAAACCACTGCCCATTCAGCGGCCTCTGTATTTCCACTAATAGCTTCGGTAAACGGTGACTCAGGAATAGTTTCTACTTGCCCTAATTCATCGCGAAGATAAGCTCTTAAACCATCTTCATAAAACCACTCAAAACTTTCGCCTGTTTTTTCGACGTCAAACTTAACACGTAGCCCGGCACACATAACTGCCTTTGCGCGTAAAACATGTTTTAGCTGGGTAACAGAGAAATTGGCAGAATCGAAGTAGCTTTTATCCGGCCAAAAGCGCAACCGTGTTCCTGAATCTTTCTTGGTTGTTTTCCCAATCACTTTTAGGCTGGTTTTTTTCTTGCCATCGGCAAAACTCATGTAGTGCTCTTGACCGTCGCGCTTTACCCACACTTCTAACGTTGTAGATAGCGCATTGACTACGGATACACCGACACCGTGCAAACCACCTGAGAACTCGTAGTTTTCGTTAGAAAACTTACCGCCCGCGTGGAGCTTGGTCATGATGAGTTCAATACCGGGTATTTTTTCTTTTGGATGAATATCGACCGGCATGCCCCGACCGTCGTCACAAACTTCGAGTGAATTGTCTTTGTACAGGGTGACGCGAATTTCAGAAGCATGACCAGCCATTGCTTCATCGACACTGTTATCGATGACTTCTTGACCAAGATGATTTGGCCGTGTTGTATCCGTGTACATACCTGGCCGCTTACGGACTGGCTCTAACCCCGTAAGGACTTCGATATCTGATGCGTTATAGGTCTTTGCCATATTATACTTCGTTGACGTTTACCGAGGAGCTGAATCGTACTGATACTGCAAACTATCTTCAAGCTAATTTGGCACTTCTCAAATACGGTTCGCTCAATTAATAACCAAACAGTGTTAAAAATCAGCGTTTCATGCGTCGCCAATTTACCTCTTGTAAATCGTTGTAACTCCTTTATCTATCAAAATATAAGCATTATTTTTAATAGACATGGCAAGTTAGCGACTTTTGCTAAAAATATGCCGGTTGGCATTTATGCATGCTCTCACTACACTTTTCGGGAGTAAAATCATATGCAAAACACACAAAACGGTTCCATTAAATCCGATGGATGATTTAGAGATACACAACCTACTAGCGACAAAAAGCTAAGATGCTTAGCTTAAAAATTCTGCAAGGCGTGAAACACCTAGCTCTAGTTGATCAATGGACCGCGTATAGGCAAATCGAACATGCTCATTGGCAAGATGTTCGCCGAAATCGATCCCAGGTGTTATTGCCACGCCGGCATTTTCCAATAAATCTTGTGCTAACTGAAAACTGTCATTACTGAATTTTGCACTGTTAGCATAAAGATAAAAAGCACCTTCAGGTTTACCTTTCATGCCAAAACCTAACTTACCCAGTGCGTGATAAAGGTAATCCCGGCGCTCTTTAAATTCTTTACGATACGACTCTAATATCTCAATCGTTGCTGGTTTGAATGCATCCAACGCAGCATATTGCGCAACTGTTGGAGCCGCGAGAAAAATATTCTGCGCCAGTCGATCAATGCTATCAATAAACGCTTCTGGAGCAACCAACCAACCTAATCGCCAGCCTGTCATGCAAAAATATTTTGAAAAACTGTTTATGATAAAGACATTTTCATGACGACCTGCAAATGATTTCACATCGCAGTCATACACTAGGCTGTGATAGATTTCGTCGAGAATGAGATAACCATTCTGCTCTCTAGCAAAATTTGCGATCTCATCCAAGGTAGCAGTGTTTACAAGTACACCTGTTGGATTAGAAGGCGATGCAAGCATGACCGCTTTGGTTTTGTCCGTCCATTTGGCCTTCACATCGTCTAATGTGACTACGTAGTTTTTTTCTTCTTGTAACTGAATAAAGGTCGGGATTCCACCTGTAATTTGAACAAACTGCTTATTACAAGGATAACCCGGATCAGTAAGAATAACTTCATCACCTGGATTGACGAGCGCTGCACACACAAGCTGCAACGCGCTGGAAGAACCCGGCGTTACAACTATGTTGTTTTTATTAACATCAGCACCATCATTCATTTGGTAGTAGTTTGCAATAGCTGCACGTAACTCATCCAGCCCTAGCGCAGAGGTATAATGCGTATGCCCCATATCAAGCGCATCAATTCCTGCCATTACAATAGGAGGTGGGGTATCGAAATCGGGTTCGCCAATTTCCATATGCACAATGATTCGGCCTTCCGCTTCCAGTTCTTTTGCACGAGCAAGCAGTTTCATAACGTGGAACGGAGCAACTTGCTCCATACGTGTCGCTATTGTGTGTTTCATTTTGTTAAAAACTCCCTGTGAAGTTCTTTTAACGCATCTACATTAATATATTCAGGAATAGTTGCTTCACCCGAAATAATTTTACAAGCATTGCCAGGATCACCCAATTGATCAAGCACCAACATAGCACCATCAAATGTTTCGTGTTCAGTATAATTATTCACAGTAATTAGGGTTGGGATATTAATACAGGTTGCAGCAACAACTCCATTGTATGAATCTTCAAGCGCAATACACTCTTCTGCTTTGAGATCCATTTTATCTAATACATATTCGTAGACATCAGGCTTTGGCTTTTTAATCGGTACAACATCAGCGGCAGCGATAACCTCAAACCAATCTAAGGCTTCTTCACCCATAGTCGCTTTTACTAGGTTACTCACGTTACCTGGGCTGGTAGTTGTTGCGATAGCAATACGAATATTTGCCTTTCTCGCTTCGTCAATTATTCGAGCAATTCCAACACGTAATGGCAATAAGCCTTCCAAAGCCATAGCTTGGTATCGCGCATTTTTTGCCTCGTGCAATTTAACGACTAAATCTTGTTCGATTTTATCATTTAAAAAATCCTCGACATAGTGACGAATACGCTCTTTACCACCGGTGACTTTCAATAATTTTGTGTAGAGCTCTACGGACCAATCCCAATCCAACCCTTGTTGCTGAAATGCATAATTAAACGCTTGGCGATGAGCCTCTTCTGTATTGGCTAAAGTTCCATCTACATCAAAAATGATTGCTTTTAAACCTGTCATTTACCTACTAACCTATAATTATTGGACGCAGCAACGAATCTGCACTATCTGTAAGTTCGCATCCATAATATGGATGCAATATTTCAACTTAATCTATTGACAGAACAGGCTCTCTGCGGGATCTTGATTTTCTATCGCTAAATTTACATTTAGCAAAAAACAAAGCAGCTATTCTACACGATTACCACCGTGTAATATCAATCATTAATAATGTAAGTAAATCAATGACAAGTGATTGGTATTTAGTCGCAATATTTTATTGCGGGCATTGATGATTTCTGGTAAAAAGTTCTGTCCTTACGGATTCCGGCACTTATTGGGAGACAATATATATGGCCTCTACAGACAAACAGGCTAATAACAGCTACAAAAACGATTTTACGCCTTATGCTGAAAAGCAAGGTGAAGAGTATATGAATGATGAACAAGTAGAGCATTTTAGAAATATACTCAGTGCCTGGAAAAAAGATCTCATGGAAGAAGTGGATCGCACCGTTCATCACATGCAAGATGAAGCTGCTAATTTTCCTGACCCAAATGATAGGGCGACACAAGAATCTGAATTCGCTATGGAGCTACGCGCGCGTGACCGCGAAAGAAAGCTAATCAAAAAAATAGATGAGTCGATGGTAGAGCTAGAAGAAGGGGATTACGGTTACTGTCGCCAATGCGGTGTAGAAATTGGCATCCGCCGTTTGGAAGCTCGACCAACTGCCACACTTTGTATTGATTGCAAAACGCTAGATGAAATCAAAGAAAAACATATTGGTCGTTAGTTGTTTCTTAACTAATATATATTAATAAACAAAAAAGGAACCTTTCGGTTCCTTTTTTGTTTGCATAACTATTTATCAAATATTCTGAATTAAACTGCTGAACCATCACCTTCTAAATGCAAACGTAGAGCGTTAGATTGAGCAAAGCTCATGATATATTGATACGCTGCCGGGTTATCCGACTCTAAAGAAGGATCAACTATCAAGCATTTTTCGCCATTTACCACACCCGGCTTAACACTATCTGCATAGTGTAATCGATGATCTGGCCCGAAAGTGCCCATATTCGCCGATATTCTCTCTATCCAATCGCTGGGACGAAATTTTTTTCCATCTTCCCGAACACTTTCAATGACTAATTTTTCTGACATTTCTCATTTACCCACATGACTTATAAGAACCTAACCCTCAACCTTCATACTGTTTATCGACAGGTTCTTATTACTTTACATCACATTGCTAAACTCTTAATGTGATCAAGTTAACAGTTTCTTCTGATTGACTTTTTTGACAATTTCCATCTCAACAATAATATCTAGATTTCTCCACAACGTGCTGCGAACACAACCTCATTGGGTTTTATCTCAAACACCAAAATATAATTGGTTTAGGACATATTATCTAAAATCGCTTTTTTCACTGATTCAAACGTCACTTCAACCGTGCGTACTCCGCCCTTGAGCGATAGCAGTATCTGGATCTTTCAAGCTATACCCAGTGACAGCCATCGTCATTCCACGATCTATAAATGACCCGGCAGGCTTCAAACCTTCATATTTGACTTCGATATCAATATCTTTTTCTAAAAGAAGTGGGATATTGTTGAAACGAATAAGCGAAGTATTCCCCTCATCCAAGCTGATGACTCTTGTATCATCACGCACTAGTAATCGATCTCGATCACGATACTTATCAATTAGCCCGGTATAACGTTGTCTGAATGGCTTGGGATATAACCTCGATTAATCTTTATCTAATGACTCAACACGAATACGTGTTAAAGGACCGTGAATACTATCTAGCGCTTCAATCTTGCCAATTGCGCTATCCATTTGTTTTTCAAATACTCTGTGAGTAAGCATTATAATTTCTGCTTGCGTGTCAGCCTTTTGTGGCTCTTTTTGAATTATCGCTTCAATAGAGATTTCAGCATCACCCAAAATCTGAGTCACATGGGCCAATACACCTGGCTTGTCGTCAGCACTCATACGTAAATAGTAGGCAGCTTGAATTTCCTCAACTGGCAAAATTGGCGTGCCATCAATCGAATCTGGTTGAAATGCCAAATGGGGAACTCTATTCTCAGGATCGCCAGTTAATGTTCTCACTACATCAACAATATCAGCCACAACCGCTGAGGCTGTCGCTTCAGAACCAGCGCCAGCACCGTAGTAAAGAGTAGGTCCTACCGCATCACCTTTCACAAGCACCGCATTCATGACTCCATCCACATTGGCAATCAAACGACGCTCAGGAATAAGTGTTGGGTGGACTCGCAGCTCAATCCCCTTTTCCGTTCGTTTAGCTACACCGAGGTGCTTAATTCGATAGCCTAACTCTTCCGCATAAGAGACATCTTCACGGGTAATATTGGTAATACCTTCTGTATATGCTTTTTCGAACTGCAACGGAATACCAAAAGCAATAGAAGCAAGGATTGTCAATTTATGAGCGGCATCGATACCTTCCACATCAAATGTGGGATCAGCCTCTGCATAACCAAGGCGTTGAGCTTCTTGCAAAACATCCGAGAAATCACGGCCTTTATCCCGCATTTCAGTCAGAATAAAATTTCCTGTGCCGTTGATGATACCAGCCAACCACTCAATGCGATTTCCCGACAAGCCTTCTCGAATCGCTTTTATGATTGGAATGCCGCCAGCGACCGCTGCTTCAAACGCAACCATGACACCCTTTTTCTGGGCGGCATTAAATATTTCATTTCCATACTTTGCGATAAGCGCTTTGTTGGCAGTAACAACATGTTTGCCATTAGCAATTGCCTTCATCACCAAATCACGTGCGAGTTCTTCGCCACCAATTAGCTCAACGACAATATCAATATCTGGGTTTGAGACAATATCTTGTGGATTATCAGTTAGTTGAATCTCGCTGGTATCACAACTTCGGGCACGATTGATATCCCGAGCTGCCGCATGAGTCACCTGAATACCGCGCCCAGCTCTGCGAAAAATCTCTTCAGCGTTACGCGAAAGCACATTAACCGTTCCACCGCCGACTGTTCCTAACCCTAAAATACCAACCTTAACCGGGTCCACTCTACTCTCCCTTCAATTCTTCAATTCGAAACATCTCACGAATGCCTCGTATAGCTTGTCTTGTTCTATGCGCATTTTCGATCAACCCAAATCGCACATGATCATCACCATATTCACCGAAACCAACACCTGGAGAAACCGCTACTTTAGCGTGCTTTAACAGTAACTTGGCGAACTCCAAGGAACCATGATGACGATATTCTTCAGGTATTCTTGCCCATACAAACATGGTGGCTTTGGGCTTTTCTACTTCCCAGCCAATATTATTCAAACCATCACAAAGCACATCTCTGCGGTCTTTATACATTTCTCTAATTTCTTCCACACACTCTTGTGGCCCTTCTAACGCGGCAATAGCTGCAATTTGAATCGGGGTAAATGTGCCGTAGTCCAAATAGGATTTCATTCTTGCCAACGCGCCTACCAAAATCTCGTTTCCACACATAAAACCTACACGCCAACCAGGCATATTGTAGCTTTTAGAGAGTGTGTAAAATTCTACCGCAATATCTTTCGCACCAGGAATTTGCAAGATAGACGGCGCTTTGTAACCATCAAATACAATATCTGCATAAGCGATATCGTGTATGACCCAAATTCCATGCTCCTTCGCTATCGCGATCACTTTTTCAAAAAACTCTAAATCGACACACTGTGTGGTTGGGTTACCTGGAAAATTGAGCACCAGCATCTTTGGCTTTGGCCAGGTGTCTTTAATCGATTTTTCTAATTCTTGAAAAAAATCTACCCCAGGGATCAATGGTACGTGACGAATATCCGCACCAGCGATAACAAAGCCATAAGGGTGAATCGGGTACGCAGGATTAGGAACAAGCACTGTATCACCCGTTCCAAGCGTTGCGAGTGCTAGATGCGCAAGCCCTTCCTTAGAACCAATGGTGACAATCGCCTCTTTCTCGTAATCGAGCTCAACATCAAACCGATCTTTGTACCAATGGCAAATTGCTTTACGTAACCGGGGGACGCCCCGTGAAACCGAATAACGGTGTGTATCTTTTCTTTGCGCAGCCTCAGTTAGTTTATCTATTATATGTTGCGGTGCAGGCTGGTCAGGATTGCCCATACCGAAATCGATTATATCTTCGCCACGCGCACGGGCTTGTGCTTTTAGTTCGTTAACTATATTGAATACGTAAGGAGGTAGTCGTTTAATGCGCTGAAAATCTGAAAACACGGTAGCTTTGGCCTAATTCATCTATTTTTTTGAAGCATACACAAAGGCGGCAACATTACTTGCGGCCAAGGATTGTGTCAATGCCATTCGACGGATATTTTAATCTAATTTAGAAATATTGATAGCTTGCATCCACAATAGACATTCATTCGATTACAATGTTTGAATACTTTTTCAGAAAACGATCATAAAAGATGCAAATAAATCCAGATTTTAATAGTAGTGCATTTACTATACGCTCTTACCGCGCACACGAAATAGATGTATTCAAACCAATAAAAATAGAAGAATTACAAGCGCTTGAAGAAAAAAGCAACGAACCAGTCAAAACCTATGTAACGCTAAACAAGAGCTTCGTAGTGACACCCGAAAAACTAATTGAGAACTGGAGCTTAGAAAACCCGCATATACTTGAAGAGCGGCATTTTCAAGAGCTCGCTTCGCTCAAACCCGAGATTATTCTCATTGGCACTGGCAAAAGAATGCATTTTTCGGATCCCCTTCTCACTCTACCTCTTCAACAAGCAGGCATCGGTGTGGAATTTATGGATACAGCAGCGGCATGCAGAACCTACAACTACCTAGTATCAGATAGTCGAAAAGTCGCAGCCGCCATCTTTATGATAGAAGATTAAGATTTGCAGTAGAAGCCAACAAGAGCTAATTTTAATTAAAAACGGCTTCTGCTGAAAAACCCTCACGCTCCATAATGTCTCGCAATTTAGCCAAAGCCTCGACCTGAATTTGCCGCACGCGCTCTCGTGTCACACCAATTTCGTTACCAACCTCTTCAAGGGTCGACATTTTGCTGCCATTCAAACCAAACCGACCTTCTACAACCCGCTTTTGTTTATCATTGAGTTGCTTTAACCAAATATCCAAGTGTCGATTTAGATCTTCATCCTGCAATAAAACGGCTGGATCACCATTGTTTTCATCGGCTATACCATCAAGTACAGACTTTTCGGAGTCTTTATTAACGGGTGTATCAACGGAAGTTACTCTTTCGTTCAAACCAAGAATGCGCTTTACATCATCAATCGGCTTATCCAGATGACGAGCGATTTCCTCTGGCGTAGGTTCGTGATCTTGTGTTTGCGCAAAGTGGCGCGCAGCGCGTAAGTAAGCATTTAACTCTTTTACCACATGAATCGGTAAACGAATTGTACGGGTTTGATTCATTAACCCGCGCTCGATAGTTTGACGGATCCACCAAGTGGCGTACGTTGAAAAGCGAAAGCCTCGTTCAGGATCATATTTTTCAACTGCGTGAATAAGGCCTAGGTTCCCTTCTTCAATAAGATCAAGAAAAGCCAAACCTCGATTCATATAGCGACGGGCAATTTTCACCACCAGCCGTAAATTACTTTCGATCATACGCTTACGTGCGGCCTCCTCACCTTTTTGAGCAAGGCGTGCGTAATAAACTTCTTCTTCAGCGGATAATAGTGGGGAGTAACCAATCTCGCTCAAATACATTCGAGTTGCATCGAGCTGACCATCTGAGGCTTCATCTGAACGAGACTTACGTCTGCTTTTTTTTGGTGCAACCACCTCTTGCTCAAACTGTCCGTTTTCAGTTTCAAGAACACCTTCCTGATGATCTCCAGTTATTTCGTGAATTTCTTCTTCTGTTTCCTTACCACTAACATCACCGACTTCCTGAACCATCTTCCACCACCCTCCATAATTCAATGAGAACGACTCACCAAGAGACGCAACGGATCAACAGGCTTTCCATTTTTTCGAATTTCAAAATGGAGTTGTGCACGATTATCTTGAGCCTTACCCATATGTGCAATTTTTTGGCCTTGGCGAACGGTATCCCCCTCGCCTACCAAAATTCTTTCGTTGTGGCCGTATGCACTTAGGTAAGTTTTATTGTGCTTGATGATAATTAGATTACCAAACCCTATTAACCCGCTACCACTATAAACAACTTTCCCTGCTGCAGTAGCATAAATCGGCTGCCCTGGAGCACCAATAATATTAATGCCTTTTTTACGCTCAGATAGACTTTTTGACGAATTTTTCACTGTTCCTTTTGTTGGCCATTGCCACTTGGAAACCCGTGTATTCGGTACGGCATAATCTACTACAGACGTTTTTGACTTCTCTACTATAGGTCGTTTTAGTTTGTTATTGGATGACGACTTCTTGTTTTCGTTCGCTTCATTTTTAGAAGCGATATAGCGTTTCTCTCTCTCCCATGAATCTTCAGCGCCCGGTGGCGTAACTATCAACCATTGTCCTCGGGTAATCACATATGGTGCAGGAATGTTGTTCCATTTTGCAATGTCTCGGTAATCATGTCCATAGTAAAATCCAATTGAATATAAGGTATCTCCCTTTTCGACTCTGTGATGTACAAGACTTCCACAACCAGCCACAAACAGAGCGAGGATGGCACAAAAGCACAACCTGCTGATTGTTCGATTTGGGATTTGCCTGACAACTATGCACATAACATGTACCAAATGAATACGTAACGGTCTCCTGAAAAAGAGTCATGGCAAAGCAAACAATCAGTTTCTTAAAGCAATCAGATTCTTAAGATGTTGATACTCTGCTAACTCTTCAAAACAAAATAGAGGGCAATGACTAGTAGAACAAACGCCCAACCAACAATTTCAATGTATTTTCGCAGCATCGGCTCAAACTTTGGCCCACCCCAAGAA
>Ga0316204_10003162_pt1 | contig 34123 bp, 27 predicted proteins | sample 6monrhotite_MG_2_FD_205661 | JGI IMG/M metagenome (GOLD analysis project Ga0316204, IMG submission 205661) | Microbial mat bacterial communities from mineral coupon in-situ incubated in ocean water Damariscotta River, Maine, United States -... | ecosystem: Environmental > Aquatic > Marine >... | reverse complement strand
GGGTTAATCCCTCTGTTCTTTTCTGTATTTTTGATATGCATCAAACTAAATTCATTCGCTCTAGTGTAATTAATGATAAAGTACACCGCGTATGATTCTCTCTGTTTTATATAAATAATGAAATTACTACTACAACTTTTTCTGCTCATTTTGTCTGCGACAACGTCAGTATCTGCGCAAGAAAAAATCACCGTCAATACAGCAAACATAGCTGATGTTGCGAGCTACCCAGAACGCTCTGCGCCCGCAACCGTCATTAGTTTAAATGACAGTACGATTAGTGCACGTATCGCTGCACAAGTAGACGAACTACCCATACGTGTCGGTGATATAGTTGAGAAGGACAGTGTCCTCGCCAAATTAGATTGTTCTGATTACAATCTCGCCAGTAGTGAATCAAAAGCAAGGCTTGATGGACTTAAAGCACAAATTGAACTTGCTAAACGTCGTCTTGAACGGACGAAGAAATTAACATTAAAAAGATCTGTCTCAGAAGAAATCCTTGATGAACGTGAATCTGATCTAGCTGTGCTTAATACCGATTACCGTGCCGCCATGTCTAAAGTTAGGATGGCAAAACTAAATGAGTCTCGATGTATCGTAACAAGTCCCTTTCGTGCTTTAATTAATGAACGCTCAAGCGCGATTGGTCAGTATGCGAACACCGGTACAGCACTCGTCAAGATCATGGATATTGAACAATTGGAAATCTCTGCACAAGTCTTCAATCGTGATTCTGAACAAATCAGTCTATCGGAAAAGTTATTTTTTGAACATGCGGATACCCGTTATCCTGTTTCTCTAAGAACAGTTATCCCGGCAATTAATCCTGAAACACGCAACCGTGAAGTACGCCTCTTATTTATCAATGGACCGGCTCTACCTGGATCAGCAGGAAAGCTTATATGGCGTGACAAACGCGCACATATTCCTGGAGAATACCTGGTACGCCGCAATAATGAATTAGGAATTTTTACTATTGAAAATGATATAGCACGTTTTATAGCCGTCCCATCAGCTGAAACCGGACGTGCTAGTCCAACGTCACTAGCCATTGAAACACCGATTGTGATTGAAGGTCATTTTTCTTTGAAAGAAGGTGACGCCGTCACTGTTGTTAATTAACTATGAGTTGGTTAGACCGTTTTTTAAATAACCATGTCTTGGCAAACCTAACATTTAGCCTAGTGTTAGTTATCGGTTTTTTATCTTACGGACAGATGCCCCGTGCGAAAGATCCTGAAATAAATTTCAACTGGGTCAACATCACCACCTTCTTGCCCGGTGCGTCATCAATCGATGTTGAGAAACGCATTACTGATCCAATAGAAGACACTATCCGGCGTTCAATTCAAGATATTCGTTTTATTTCCAGCACCAGTCGTTCAGGCATCTCAAATATCCTGATTCGTTTCAACCAACTTGATGAACGAACCTTTGATAAACGTCTAAACGACCTGCGCCGTGAAGTACAAAATACATATACAGACGAATTACCTGATGAGGCAGAAGATCCCTTTATCTTTGAAGTCACCACTTCGAATGCTTTTCCTTCAGCCAGCGTTGCTGTTACCAGTGCTGGTGATGATGAAAACTTAAGACGACAAACACGTAATATCAAAAAAGACCTTGAGCGCGTAAAAGGTGTCGATCGAATTAATGATTTGGGATTGAACGACCCAGAACTGCATATCAAATTTTATCCGGAACGCCTGGATGGTTTAGGCATCACACCCGCAGATTTGGCTGATACAGTAAGAACTTACTTTCGTGACGTTTCTGCTGGAGATGTAAAAACAGATGATGGTCAATGGATAGTCAGAATAGAAGGAACAAATGCCGATCCCGGCACACTGGCAAATTATCCGGTCGTCACAGCTGAGGGTATCGTCCCATTAGGTAATCTTGCTGAATTAACGCGTGCGACTGAAGAACCAGCTGAGATTGTCCGATTTAATGGAGAACCCGCAACCTTATTAGCGATCACTAAACAAGCCGATACAAACGTCCTTGATTTGGTTGACGATGTTTCAAAATACATTGAACAACGTAATGTATACAGTGACGCAACAGGCGTGAGTTTACTTCTAGTAGACGATCAAACTATCAGCACACGAGAAGCATTAAACTTAATGCAAAACAATGCTTTAATTGGTCTTGCTATGGTGCTATTGGTCACTTGGGCATTTTTAGGAACGCACATAGCACTCCTTACCAGCATAGGTATTCCATTCACACTAGCTGGCACATTCTGGATTTTAAACTCCTTTGGCTTATCACTTAACAACATGGTTTTGTTGGGTGTCGTAATTGCCCTCGGCATGATCGTAGATGATGCTGTCGTCGTCGTTGAGTCTATTTATCAACGTATACAAAACGGTGCGACTGGTTTAAAGGCTGCAACGGGCGCATTGAATGAAGTCTTTGCGCCAGTCACCACCTCCGTAATGACGACTATGGCAGCATTTTTACCATTGATGTTGTTACCCGGCATTCTTGGTGAGTTCATGAAGGTTATTCCTATTGTTGTCACCTTAGCGCTTGCGATTAGTTTGCTTGAAGCTTATTGGATGCTCCCTGCTCATGTTATAGCAGCAAAATTAAACCTATCAAAACCCTCTTGGCAACAACAAAAAAGAGAGGCTACGACACACTGGATCCGAATTAAGTACACGCGACTTTTACTTAAAGCACTGCGTTATCCAGTTCGTTCAATTATCACTGTATTATTTGTATTTGGTCTTGCAATTGGCACGATAGCGAGTGGGCATATACGTTTTAATTTTTTTGAAGCAGATGCCCTGCGTTTATTTTATGTCAACATTGAAATGGCACGTGGCACAACGCTGGAAGAAACCAACCGTGTACTACAAAAAGTTGAACTAGAAACACTTAAACAAATTGACGAACATGAATTACGTGCCTCAATCATTTATTCAGGGCAACAATTCACCGAGACTGAACCTTTGTTTGCCGATACCGTCGGCCAAATCATGATAAGTCTCAATCCAGATGATGATAGCAGTCGTAGTGTCGATGAAATTGCTGATGCCGTTGAAGCAAACGTCCTAGATATTCCCGGACCAACGAACATATCTTTATTACGCATGAAAGATGGTCCGCCAACATCAAGGCCTATTAGTGTAAAGGTTCGCGGTGATGAGTTTGGGGAAATTAGAAATGCTGCAAATTCATTGGTCAGTTTTCTCGAAGCTGACCCTTTATTTAGTAACGTCACACTCGATTATCGGCCTGGGAACCCCGAATTAGTACTACGCTATGATGGTGAAGCAATAAAACGTGCTGGTATTGACCCAACCGTCTTGAGCCGCAGCATACAAGCCTTTGTTGACGGTGAAATTGTTAACGATTTTCAGGACCAAGGCGAAGAAGTTAAGCTCCGTGTGTTAGCCAAACAAGATGACTGGACTGACATTGAAGAGCTGTTACGACAAACTATATCTTTGCCCAACGGACGCTCAATTGCGATAGGTGAACTGGTTATTCCAGAACATGGTTATGGCCAACACAATATCCGACATTATAATTTCCGTAGAACCATTACCCTCGAAGCCGATATAGATAAGTCACAAATAGATACTGTCGCTGCTAATGATTTGATCGTCGAAGAGTGGAAGTCACTACAAAAGAAATTCCCGAGTATAGATCTGGATTTTTCTGGTGTACTTGATGACATCAATGAAAGCATGAGTGCAATTGGTACTTTATTTCTGTTTGGCGTTGGATTGATCTATATCATTCTCGGCACACAATTCAGGAGTTATTGGCAACCACTTTTAATTCTGGTCACAGTGCCATTGGCATTCACCGGGGTTGTACTTGGCTTATTAGTAACAAATAACCCGATCAGTCTTTATACCTTATATGGCGTAGTCGCCTTGGCCGGCATATCTGTCAATGCCGCAATCGTACTTATCTCTGCCGCAAATGCCCGCTTACACGCGGGCATGAGTCTACTCCATGCGACCGTTTATGCTGCGCGTCGTCGCGTCATTCCTATTTTGATTACATCGCTCACAACCATTGCTGGACTTTTTTCCTTAGCCACAGGTTTGGCAGGCTCGTCTCTTATCTGGGGTCCGGTAGCAACAGCTATCGTTTGGGGTTTGGCTTTTTCGACAATCTTGACACTATTTGCAATTCCAATGCTTTACCGTTTGTTTATGGGTGCAGCAAGTAAATCGATTGCGCAATAATAGAAACTAACTACTTTGGTTTCACATACAACACAAGGCTATGTTCTATAAGGTCGTAACCATGTTCCTTCGCAATTTCTTTTTGCAATCGTTCAATCTCTTCATTTTTAAATTCGATGACCTCACCGGTATTTAAACAAACCATGTGATCATGGTGCGCACCTTGATCTAGCTCAAAAACAGAATGGCCTGAATCAAAATTATGACGAATGACCAATCCTGCCGTTTCAAATTGGGTCAACACTCGGTATACCGTCGCCAATCCAACTTCTTCACCTAATCCTAATAATGTTTTATAGACATCTTCAGCACTCATGTGCCGTTCACTTGAGTCTTCAAGGATCTGTAAAATTCGGATTCTCGGTAAGGTTGCCTTAAGACCGGCTTTTTTTAAGTCTGTCGCTTCCAAGTAAAGCCTCCCGGCAAGAATAAAGAGTAGAGTTTCAACACTGTGTACACTGTAAATTGGCGATAAAGTATACTTTAAGTCATAATAAATGTCGTTGAGGAATTCCACTGCAACAGTTATCCTGCCTGATATTTCTCCTTACTTAACCGGTCAAAACATTAAGTCTTTGCATGAACAAATTAGCCTTATTCCTTATATCCCTTATTTTTCTTAGCGCGTGCACCAAAAGCTTCGATGGTGGTTACGAAGTACCCTTACTCTATAAGGTTGATATTCAACAAGGTAATGTTATTGAGCAGGAGATGCTCGATAGGCTTAAACCCGGTATGGATAAAAATCAGGTGAAATTTATTATGGGCACGCCTGTGCTAATAGACCCTTTTCATAATAACCGCTGGGAATATATTTTTAGCTTCCAGAAAGGTGGCGGTGTCAGGGAACAGCGTCATATCACACTACACTTCGATGAAGACGAAGAAAAACTTACTCATGCCACTGGCGATATTACAGCTGCTGATGGAAGCCGGGATGTAAATAAAATTGTCGAGGCAGATGCCGTCGTCGTACCTAAGTCAGGCAAAAGTGAAAAAGGCTTTTTTGGTCGCCTACTTGATACAGTCAACCCATTTGATGATGATAACGCCAATCCATCGAGTAGCGATAAAACCGAGCCATTGGATGACAACAAAATCGATCCGTTGGGCGATGAATGAAATTACTTATTTTTAGCTCGCCGGCGTCTAGCTTCTTTTGGATCAGCCATTAAAGGACGGTAAATCTCAATACGATCACCTTCGCAAAGTAGCGTGTTTAAAGGTTGAATCTTGCTAAACACACCAACTTTATTAACCTTTAAATTAATCTCGGGAAAGTGACTTAATACGCCTGAACGATTAATGGCCTGATTAATATTACTACCTTGGGGTAATTTCAGAATTAATCTATTTTGACTTCCGGGTTTAATATAAATGAGCTCTACACTGATCTCCTCTTTCTCAACCATACACATCTCGCGCTCGCTTTATAAAGGCATCGACCAGGGAATCAGTAATTTTTTTAAAAGCCGCACCGAGTGTATGTTTTAATAATTTATTTTTAAACTCAAATTCCATTTCCAGCATCACCTGACAACCACCATTATCATTTTCCAGAAACTGCCAATTGCCATATAACTCTTTAAACGGTCCTTTAACAAGTCTCATAATAACGGATGTGTCAGGCTGAATTGTATTAGCTGTTGTGAATGTTTGTTTTAATTTGCCGATTGCGATTGAAACAGAAGCTACCGTAGAATTGTCTTGAGACTCAAGTATATTGGCGCCTGTACACCAGGGAAGAAAATCCGGATAAGATTCAACATCACAAACCAGAGAAAACATTTGATGTGCACTATAAGTAACTTGCGCTTGCTTGTTTATTTTAGTCACTACCTGAACCAGCTACTCAACAAAGCCTAATAATTTAAAAACACCAATTGCATTCAGAAATATAACGACCACACCAAATGGTGCGACATAGCGAACGGCAAATCGCCAAGACTGATAGGCAAGACCATCACCCAAACCCAATTCATCTACAGTTGATGATCTTGACATCAACCATGCTGCAAATATGGCAACCAACAAGCCGCCTATGGGCAACAGAATGTTTGAGGTTAGAATGTCAAACATATCAAAGAGTCCATTTTCTTTTATCACTCCGGCAAAACTAAAAGAGAACGCCCAGTGGTTAAATGACAAGACAGTCACCAAACCAAGTAACCAGGCAATTATCCCGGCAATCGATGTCGCCTTAACACGCGTCATATTTCTATTTTCAACTAGCCAAGTCACAGCCGGTTCCAAGAGTGAAATAGCAGATGTCCATGCAGCAAATAGCAGCAAGACAAAAAACAAGGTACCGAAAAAAGTCCCAAATGGCATTTGCCCAAAGGCAATGGGTAGCGTAATAAAGATTAAACCTGGGCCACCGGCTGGTTCAAGCCCATAAGTGAACACTATAGGAAAGATTGCAATGCCGGCTAGAAGAGCTACGGAGGTATCCGCAACTGCAATCGTAAAACAATTAAATGTGATTGATGACTTATGCGACAAATAAGAGCCATAGATCATGATTGCACCCATGCCGATACTGAGACTAAAAAACGCTTGCCCTAAAGCAGGCAAAAGAATATCAGCAAAAAAGTTCTTGTCTGCTAATCGTTCAAAGTCCGGAACGAACAAATAGGTAATCCCCTCCATGAATTTCTCAGTACTCATTGCGTAGCCCACCATCACGAGTAGCAATATCAAAAGTGCGGGCATTAAAAATTTAACGGCTCGTTCCAGACCACTCTTTACGCCACGAGACACAACCGCAACACTTATCAGTATGAATATTGTATGCCAGGCCAATAATTTTTCAGGATCAGAGATTAATTCGGTGAACATCTGTTTGGAAAAACCAGCATCTGCATCGACAAAAGCACCCGCACCGGTTCTGAAGATATAAGCCAATGTCCAACCAGCAATGACACTATAGTAAGATAGGATAATAAATCCGGCCACCACACCCATCCAGCCTAATAATTGCCAGTAGCGGCTTAGTCCTTCTTCTGCAGCCAGAGTACCCATTGTATTTATCGGGCTTTGGCGTCCACGGCGGCCTAATAATATCTCAGCCATCATTATGGGAATCCCCACCAAAACGACGCAGACCAAATACACCAAAACAAAGGCTCCCCCGCCATTTTCGCCAGCTAAATAAGGAAATCGCCAAATATTACCGAGGCCAACAGCAGAACCAGTCGCAGCAAGAATGAAGGCCCAGCGGGATGACCACTGACCATGAATGGAAGAACGTTTAGCAGTCATGTATTGAGACTCTTTTTTGTTTCATTTTCCGCGAATTTGTCAGTTCCTACAAGCAGGCAATATTTTCCCGAATTGTCTCAAGATACTGACAGATTTGCCGCTACTAATTAAAGAATTATTTGGGAAATATCATGGGCGCTGTAGCAGCAAAAAAAATAACAAATACTACCTTACCGAGAGAACTGGGCCGGTTTGAGCCGATCGACGTATTAGGAAAAGGCGCACAGGGGATTGTCTATCTAGCGGAAGACACTCAGCTTGGTCGAAAGGTCGCTATAAAAACGCTAGATAAAAGCCGGCAAGATGCGGATCAATTAAATCAGGAAGCTAAAAATGTTAGCAAACTGAGTCACCCACATATCATCCCACTTTATGAAATTGGCTTTCATCAAGAATCGCCTTTTCTCGTCTATCAGTACTATGAAGGCGAACAACTCAAAGAACGATTACAACGCGAAACCAAATTAAAACAATTTGATGCTGTAAAAATCACGGATCAAATACTGGACGGTATTGGTTACGCTCATAAAAATAATATCATTCACCGTGATCTCAACCCTTCAAACCTGCTAATTGATAAAGAAGGCAATACCAGGATAATGGATTTTGGTATTTCAGTTATTTCAGGAACTCTCACTTCAAGTACTGAAGTAACCGGCACGGTAAATTATCTTGCCCCAGAACAATTAACAAATAGTGAATTGAGTCCAGCAATCGATATCTTCGCCAGCGGATTAATACTTTATGAAATGCTGACGGGACATCAAGTCTTTGCGGCCAATAACTCTATGGCCGTCATGTACAAGATAACAAATGATGTCGTAGCGCCACCCTCGAAACGTAATCCGGAAATAGATAAAGATCTTGATGCGATAGTCATGAAGGCACTGGAGAAAGACCCCGCCAACCGTTATGCCAAAGCTGCTGAGATGCAAGCAGCACTAAAAAAATATCTTAAAGTTGATGATGGCGATGGAAAGGAATCATCAGATAGTAATACCTCCAGCACTGTTGAATTTCTATTACGTCGTATGAAACGTAAACAGGACTTCCCTGCTGTATCAGCCCATATTACTGAGATAAATCAAAAGTCCGCTACTTCAAATATAAGTTCGGCAACTGAACTTTCAAATGTAATCCTTAAAGATTTTGCTTTAACAACAAAGGTGGTACGTTTGGTTAATTCATCGTTTTATGGTCAATTCGGTGGTGAAATTACAACGGTTTCCCGAGCTATTGTGATATTAGGTTATGAACAAGTCCGTGCAGCCGTACTGAGCATCATCCTATTTGAGCATTTACAAAACAGTGAACAAGCTAATGAATTAAAAAATGCAGCCTACACAGCATTAATGAGCGGCATTATCTCTCGAGAAAAAGCCAAACAAATGAAGGTCCTCAATGAGGATGATGTAGAAACATCATTTGTTGCATCCATGTTCCACACACTAGGAAAGTTATTAACTATTTATTATTTCCCGGAAGAGTTTGAAGCCATGAAGACTTCGGTGTTGAATAAAGGCGTTGATGAAGATCAGGCTATGCGTTCAGTACTGGGAGTAAGCTATGATGAACTTGGTCGTGGCATCGCAAAGGAATGGAAACTTCCCGATACTATTGGCGACAGTATGAAACGCATACCTGAAGGCACTGTTCCTGTCGCGAAGACATCAAATGAGTCCCTGAGACAGTTGGCATGCTTTTCAAATGAATTATGTGCGATTAACAGTAATGATGAAGACACAACTGATGCGTATGAAGCACTGGCCGCCCGCTATAAAGATTCATTAGGCGTGACCAAGGACAGTATTGATGAACTTTTAGAGTCTTCTATCAAGGAAGCCGAGGAATTCACCCGAATACTAAATATCGATACTAGTAAAGTAACGGTATTCAATAACATCCGTAAAAATACAGATGAAAAGAAAGAAGGTGAAAACTGGTCTACGGAAGTTGTTGAGAAAAGTGGCGATGCCGTTGACGGTGTATCAATTGAGACTGTTAAAGCTGAACCAAAGACACAACAACAAAACCAGCACGATATATTGGTTAATGGTATTGCCGAGATCACAAACTCACTGTTAGACGATTTCAATCTCAACGAGATTCTGACGATGGTATTAGAGACTATCTATCGCGGCATGGGATTTAACCGCGTTTTGTTCGCCGTACATGACGCTAAGAACAAGCAAGTCATAGCACGTTTTGGTCTAGGTAAAGGTATTGACGAGATTATTCCAGACTTTCGCTACAAGATCACCGATGCGGAAGATGTCTTTGTATCAACAATTAGAAAAGGTAAGGAATATATTGTTCTGGATGTGAACTCTGATGAATATAAAGACAAAATTCCACCATGGCTTAGAAGACTAACAATGCCAACTACTGTTGTACTTTACCCCTTGATAGTAAACAAACGTTGCCTTGGATTGATCTATGCTGACAACGATGACGCGAGCATCAAAATATCTATGGAAGCCCTTGGTTTTTTTAAGACCTTACGCAACCAGGCGTCATTGGCAATCCAGCAGGTAAAAAAATAATTCCGGTAAGTATCGATGTTATCTAGTCTTCGAAAAAAAAATCCCATTGCAGAAGTAATTCCAGGAAAAGAATATATCGGTCGCTTTGAATTAATCCATGAATTGGGTAAAGGCGCCCAAGGTGTTGTTTATCTTGCCCAGGATATTAAATTAAACCGGCAAGTTGCGGTTAAAACGCTGCTACACAAAAACAAAGATGGAGAACAAATATTCAACGAAGCTAAAAACGTCAGTGCTTTACAACATCCGAACATTATTCCTCTGTATGAAATTGGTTCACAGAATGAAAGACCTTTTCTAGTTTACCCCTATGTCAAAGGCAAAACCTTAAGCGATTATATTGTCGCTACTGATAAGCTAACCATTCTACAATCTACTAAACTCATTTCTGCCGTATTAGATGGTCTTGCTCATGCACACGAGAAAAAAATCGTACACCGTGATCTGAACCCATCAAACATCCTTATTGATGAAGATGATAATCCTCGAATTATGGATTTTGGTATATCAACATTCGCCGGACACAACACTTCGGAAAACAGTGTTGCTGGTACGGTAAGTTACATGGCACCAGAAACACTCAATAGCGACCTCACCGGCCCCTGGTCTGATGTATTTTCAATTGGCGTTATATTGTTTGAAATGCTTACAGGTCATTCCTTGTTTAAAGCGGATAATTCAATGGTCTCGATCTACAAGATTTTGAATGAGAATATCTTACCGCCATCAAGTAGAAGCCGCGCTATTGATAAAGATCTAGACCGAATTGTCCTTAAAGCATTAGCAAAAACAAAGGATGCAAGATATCAAAGTGCGATTGAATTGAAACAGGCACTTGATGACTACATGGATGAAGAAACAGGTGAAGCTATAACAGAGTTAAACGCGTCAACGGATGATAAGGTTGTCAGAGAACAAGCCACGATGATGTTGTTAAAAAGGAGTCTGGCAAAAAATAAAGAATTTCCAGCGATGGGAAACAGTATTGCGCAAATCATGCAGGTTGCAGAAGGACAAGGATGTGCTGAAAAACTAGCTGAGATAATTTTAAGAGAGCAATCACTCAGCAGTAAAATTCTAAGTATGGTTAATTCGAGTAGTTATGGTCAGTTTGGTGGAGAGATAAAAACTATTTCTCGCGCCGTAGTTATCCTTGGATTGACTCAAGTTCAGAACATGTGTGTCAGCATTATGGTATTTGAAAAGCTAAATAACGGGCCAATGGCTGAAATACTCAAAAGCAATACCTGCCAATCTTTTTTAAGTGCCATATTCGCAAAAAAACTAACCAAAAAATCATCTTCAGTAAACTCGGAAGAAGCCTTTCTCGCCAGTATGTTTCACAACCTTGGCAAACAAGTCACCATTTACTTTTTGCCGGATGAATACAATGACATTTTGGATTTGGTTATCGAAAAAGGCATTGATGAAGACAAAGCGAGCCGAAGAATACTGGGAATTAACTTTGCCAGTATCGGACAATTTATTGCGATTGAATGGCAGTTACCGAAAAATATAATATTAGGCATACAACCCAAACCACAAAGAATCACTCAGAAACCAGTCAAAACGGAAGATTACCTCGCGCAAATATCTTCTTTAACCAACGAAATTGTTCAGGCTGCCGCTTGCGGAAATAATGAACAGGCAGAAAAAGAATTAAAACAGATTATCAACCGATACAAAGTCAGTTTTTCCTTAAGCTACGAAAAGGTGACACAGATTCTTGTTATTCTTTTTGACGAATTAATTATTCACTGCGAAGCATTAGGCATCGATCCACACAAGAATACATTCTGTAAAAAATTTATTTCTTTTACCAAACATGACTATGATTTCAATGATGATAATGAAAAGGAAGATGACCCAGCAGAAAACTCTATTGCCAAAAAACCATTCCATGAAGCGGCTTTAACCTTTGGCATCGCCAAAGCAACGGGCATGATGTTTAAACCGTTTCAACTGCCTGAATTGCTTAACATCATGGTTAATACCTTATATCGAGGGCTTGAATGTGAACATGCCATTATCTTTCTCGAAGATAATATTAATGGTGAAATGAGAGCGCATGCTGGTGCGGGTTCAAGCACAGATCCCGATATATCCGCTGTAATGAAACGTTTTCATTTTCATAGCAGTGACAGTGATGACATCTTTAATCAAGCCATAAAAAAACAGGCTGATATATTTATCCCTGATGTTGCCCACTCGTCATTCATCAATAATATTCCAGATTGGTGTAAAAAAGTGACCCACCCAAAAAACTTACTTATTTACCCCATATGCTCAAACAAGAGGTGTATTGGCTTGATCTATGTGGATAACGCCCGCGTATTATCGTCCAAAACCAAACAAGCATTTGGATATATAGACACCATGCGCAAACAACTCGCTGTTGCACTCCAGAAAAAATAATAGCCAGGCATTTAATTCAGTCATACTTATATATAAGCAACTCCTGCTATAATCCGCCGGATAACTAACCCGAGCAGGATGAGATGAGTAAAGACAAAAAATCTGGCGGCGGCAAAACCATTGCCCTAAATAAACGAGCCCGCCACGATTATTCCATCGACGAACGATTTGAAGCCGGTATCGCCCTAGAAGGATGGGAGGTCAAGAGCCTGCGCGCGGGTAAAGTTCAGATCGTCGAAAGCTATATCCTCTTGAAAGACAGCGAAGCCTTCCTGTTTGGTGCTTTAATAACACCACTGCCTACAGCATCGACACATATCAGCCCCGAACCGCAGCGTAGTCGCAAACTACTGCTACATCGTACTGAATTGAATAGGTTGATTGGTGCAGTCGAGCGTAAAGGCTTTGCCTTAATCCCCACTGCACTCTATTGGAAAAACAGCAAGGTCAAACTAGAACTCGCCATCGGCCGTGGTAAGAAGTCACACGACAAGCGCGATGCTGAAAAAGACCGCGACTGGCAAAGACAGAAAGCACAAATAATGAGACATAAATAAGACTCACTCCTTCTTATAGTCCTCTAGCGTCACTCTCCTCTACGAAACTTTCATTACCCCCCACACAGTCAGTCACTTGAACATTCAATGTTTAATTGATGACAGTTAGTCTATAATCCAATCTTCTTCAAGTGAATAAAACTCGGGGGCGTACTGGCTTCGACGTGGATATGAAACCTGAGGGGCATGCCGAGGTGCAGATTACCTCGTAAATACTTCTGCAAAACTTTTAGTTGCCAACGAAGACAACTACGCACTAGCAGCTTAATAACCTGTCATAGTGCCGTCTGCCCACTGATGTGCTTGTGCACGGTGGAATCAGGCGTCGACTCTCACAAGACCGCGATGAAACTCGTCCGAGGTGGATTCGTTAAAACTTAATCGGGATCGCTCATTGTCTTCCCTGCCGGTCGGGTAGCATTGAGTTAAATTAAAGATTCGGCTAAGCATGTAGATCCGATGGCAGAGGATTTGCGGACGCGGGTTCGATTCCCGCCGCCTCCACCAAATATCAAAACCACCTTCGGGTGGTTTTTTTATTTGTGGTGCCGGTGCGGATGAACCCGAGTTCTCGCGGCGTTAAAAATGTGATGTTTTATGTCACGGAGGTATGGATGGCCGTGAGAGACCTCTACACGCTAACTCAACCTAAAATAGAACAAAACCCTCAATCCGTACTAGCAATAATCACACGAAAATCATTCCTCATATCAGAGATCTCACTTAATAACTTTCCTCGCTGCTTTTCACTAAGTTGATTAATCACATCCGCAATCGCTTTATTTATGATATTCGTATTGTAGCTTAAATATTGCTTAAATCTTTTGGGTTGTAATCCTTCTCGTTCTTCAAAGGCAGTTACAATTGCTTGTTGCCACCCAGCTTCTCTCATCAGTAAGCTTTCTATTTTTTTCAGCCATGCTCTGCGGTCTTCTAACCAGACATGATCAAATCGCTGCATGGAACTTGCTGCATTATTAAGTCGTTCTTTTTGCGTATCACTCAATCGACCGACATATTTCCCTAGATTGTCAGCTAAACTTTCAAAATTGTCCTCAATGTATTCTTCATTACTGCGACTTAAATACTCATCCTCAAGCTCATCTTGTCGATCCCAAAGGTTTTTTACAAATTCGGTCATCTGTTCTTCGGTTAATTTTTCGCCCAGTTCTATAGCTGAGGGCAAAATATTAACTTGGATTCGTTTTCCTGCAAAAAGTACCACATCAAACCATGTTTTCACCGTCTCTATGGTGACATCTTCCCTAACGTCCTTTTCGATGTGGTTTAGTATTTCAATATAGCGTGATAATTCTTCGCCCCGATGCCATTGCAGCAACATCTCGACCTGCTTATCTAGATTCTCTTTTTGTACAAAGGTGAGATCGACATAGTCATCAACATACCAGGGAATCAACCAATCGAGTTGGTTGTAGAAAAACTTATTACTACAAGCTGTACCTAGAAATAAAAGAACGACCAGTATAAAAAATCGAATTCGAAACATAGTTAAATCAATCTGTGATTATGGCTAAATCGATAATTCAATAATAAAGATATTTATTCTGCGCGTCATTCTGGAAAAACTCTGCGCGCTTGAACATCAATGGAAGCACCTGATATATAGCAGATATCTTCATTTATTGTTTTGCCCCCTACAAGATATAAAGCATCAGCCGTTAATTAGAAACCTGCATTATTGATTCAACTTCTTCCAAGAAAGGTTTAGAAATGAACCTATTCTGACGCAACCTCTAAATACCTAAACAATTCAATCTGTTACAACACTATGAGCAGCTGAAACTATGCCATTGAACCCTCAAGTATTTCATCCCAATTGCCGATAACCCGTCATAAGGTTGAATTCGGATCAGGTTTTAATGTTGCAGTCGTATGAGAACGTATTTCTTCCGATGGCCTTTATGGAATTAATTAATGAACGAATTTTAACTGTGTACTTTTCGTTTATTAAAATATGAACATCTATTACTGCTTTAGATTTAACGGGTTCAAAAGTGAACCCTTTCCAGATTGCATGATGGAATTGAGTAACTAAACTTATAGACAAAAGATGATGCCAGTAGAAGTTATAAATTTACAATATCGCGAAGGCGAACTTGAGAACTTGTTAAAGGTTAGAAATGGCTTCGTTGATTTGATTGAAAAGTATTCAGTTGAATCTGGTGTACTGAACAGAAGCAAGATGCTTGGATCAATTTTTGACACTGTTTTTTTTATTGGCATTTGTAATTTACGCGAACATAAGCCTTCAGTAAAAGAAGTTTATTTAAATGTTGGTGAATCGCGTAATCGGTCGCTTCGTAATCTTGAGCTACTTGAAGAGATGAAAGTAGTAACACGAGTTCATGACACGAATGATTCACGAGTAAAAAGATTAGGTTTGACCGATTCGTTTAGAAGGGATTTTGAGAGTTTTTTAGAACAATGGGTAGATTCGAGGAAACCGTCTGTTGAATCTGCTTAAGATTATTTTAACTTGGTGTTTAATTTATTGGAGACGATGAGATGAGTAATAATGCCGCTGTAAATATGTATGCAGGTAATGATGAACCTGGTAACTGGATTGAGAGAGTCACTGAAACTTTTCTTAAAAATAAAATTAATCGCAGTCTAAAAAAAGCTACTAAAGTCCATCCCTGCATCATAAATAACCATAGGGTGTTGGTTCACGAATATGGGTTAATGGAAAAGAGTCCAGAAGCCTATGAACAGCTCAAGGCTTACGCATCACAAAACTCATTTGCGATTAAAGAAGACCAGCGAATAAAAAGTAATAAGCCCGTTAATTTCGAAAGACGGCTTGCTAAAAGCTTACCCCTATTGTTCCTGGCCAGTGGCATATTCATGTCTGGTTCAGCGGCTTCGGCTGATATTTCTCCAAACTCCGGGATTAGTGTCATGTCTGATATCGAAGTAACCGGGACGTATGACCGTAACGACCGTGCTTACACACAAGAAAATGGTAAACGCTTTATCACAAACCCCTACGGCGAAACAGAATCCATACTCGCTGTAGCTGCGGAGGCTAAGGCGCAAGGGAAACTGAAACGCGTTAGTACTCGCGGCATTAAAATGCCACAAGGTTATGTTGGTGGCTATATCAACCGATATCAGCACACCTTCGCCAATGGTGAAACCTTCAGTTACTACGAGGCTGATGGCTTTGGTGCATTAGGCTATCACGCTGGTGAAGGAAAAGTTGTATTGGACGTCTTGGTCGGCGGCGGTGCATTTGGTGCGCCTAAGTTATGGGGTCCTTATGACCAAATCCTTGGTGATAAGGATAACTCTTCCATGCAATTGATGATGGGCGATGGTTCTAAAGACGGCATGGGTCTATTAAAAGCATCCTATGCAATCGGCTACACCGCAGTCATGGCAGAGGAAGATTATTCTACAGTTGGTAATGCCTACGGTACTGCTATTAATGACACAGTCGGGAATATGATAGCGAGTGGAGATAATCCTGATATGAATATTGCATCGGCAAATGATATCAGCGGCGGAAAGATCTAAAGCACACGTTAAAGCCTATTAACTAAGGATAACAAGCGAACATGACTGAGATAACAAACATTCTGGATAGTCTTCGCAAAACTGAAGCGCAAAAAGCCCCGGCCAACTGGGTTGACCGGGTGATGCATTCGATGAAGATGAAAAAGAAAGAACAAGCTATGGTTCACCCATGTATTATTAATGGACAACATACACTTGTTTATGAACATGGATTAGAAGAGAAAGCCCCGGCTTCGTTTCAACAGGTAGTTGAATTTGCCAAAGCAAAGGGCTATCAGTTAAAACAAGATCAACGTTCTGACTTTCTTGAAGGCATTAAGCGTGTTAATAATCGTCGTCGTGCTAATGTCGTGTCTGTAATGATGCTCACTGCCGGACTTATGTCTCAAACCGCACAGGCAAAGTCAGGCGATGGCATTGGCCCTCAAACTATGCATATCAGTAGTGATGTCACGCACACAAATGTGCAGGCAGGCTTTGACCTCGATCTAGATTCATTTAATACAGAAGAAGAACTCGCCGCAGGACTACTCGGCTGGATAAATAGTCACTCATCGTTTTCTTATGATATTCACAATATCCCGGACATAAAAAAAGTCTCTTCCAGAAAAATAGCTGAAGTCGCCTTTGGTGGCGAACTGCCAAAGGCCGTTAATCCCGATAGTCTACAAATATTTGGGCTATACAATTTTAATGAGAAGGCGGTTTACTTGCTCGATTCTATCGATCTTGAAACTGATGAAGGTAAGGGAATACTGTTGCATGAGTTAGTCCATTACCTGCAGTACCAGACCGGTGTAGATCAAGGCGCTAAATGTAAGAATGAGCTGGAATCCCTTGCTTATGTATTGGAAGCAAAGTTTCTTGATTCTCATGATCATGATCACAATATTAGTAGCTCTCATATTGACAAGGTCAGTCAATGTAATTCGGCCTGATGATATAAGCTAATTGATTATCTATAATAGGCTACCCACGCTACTGCCTGCCTAAAGTTTTACTACACACCTGTCGATAAGATCTTATAGGATTAATATCGGAAATTGCAGATGAAAGATAAACTTAAAAACCTTCTATTCTTTTCTTACTTGCCCCACGGACAGATGGATAAGATCATGTCTTATTTTGAAACGCTAGAATTAAGCTCAGGAGAGATACTATTTAATGAAGAAGATGATGGAGACTATGTCTGTTTCATTATATCAGGTTCGCTAGAAGTCATTAAAATGACGAGCTGGCGCAATTTCACTACCGTTATAGCGACCTTGTACGAAGGTAGCTGTATCGGCGAGATGGCCTTAATTGATCATTCCCCTCGCTCTGCTACCATCAGAGCACACGAAGATACAAAACTGGCGGTACTGACACAACGCGCCTTTGACGTAATGGTAGGTTCAGAACCCGAATTAGGCGTAAATATACTGAAAGGTCTCGCTCAAACCTTGAGTGACAATCTACGTTCAACAACAGACAAACTGGCCGATGAAGTCGCTGCTTAATTTTCTGTGTTTTTAAATATTAAACTCGCAATTATTGTTTTAATACGATGTCCATGCTTAATAGATGACTAGAATTAAAAGTGCCACAGAATTACTGACACTTTTTGGGTAAATATTCTTTCTCTAGCGTGCCCTTACATCCCCAAGCCAGCCGTTCGCCCTTGGGCTCGGGTATTAACATGACCTTAGTACCGTCAATTTCCTTTGCAAGTTTTATCGTTTCTTTATTAGTAAAATAAACTGATATTACACCGGCTCCATCAACACCTACTTCAATGTTTTTAACCAATGACTTTGATAAATCAACCTCTATTTTTTTTCCTGACTTTTGCCATACATCAACATCAGGCAATGAACCAGTATCTTTCCAATACTCATTTATCGCAGTTTTGTATTTCATTGCCATAGATAAGCCCTGTAATACCTTTGCAGAATCAGTTAATTCGAGTTTTTTTGAATCAGTAAAAATAAAATTCCAGCTCAGCACAATGACTGCGAGTATTAAGATAATGAGTGTTTTATTCATATTTAAGCCTTTGCCATTTCAACCAACGCTTTACGAACCGCACCTGCTGTAGTGACTGGTTCTAAAAAATTTATACGATGAATCCTGGAGCCACTTCGAAGATTAAAACCTTCGCTATCGATGCCAACCATCTCAGGTAACTGTGTCTCCTTATAATATATAGTACAAAGATCGCAATAATGCCTAATTGCATCAAGATGATCTGCATTCATATGATTAAGCATCTGATTTTCTTCATCAAACCTAAATGAATTAGCCAAGATAAAATCATCTTTTTCGATCCAGTAAATCTGGCCAAACCCTTTTATAAACCTGACCCGAACGGGTTTAATAACATAAAAATTAAAATCATGTGTTAAGTGATAGTCGCGAGATTGTGGGAAAAAATTATAGTAGCGCTCGAAACCATCGCTATCATCTTTATCCATAAGCTCGGCATCCCCAAGATAGGTCACTCGTCCTGCAGTTTGCGAATCATCAATATCGCTTTCCGTAACCGTTAACGAAACTTTAGGATCTGCTAAAATATTTTTAGTATGTTGCGCAATGGTACTAATGAGAATGATCGGCAAACCGTCATTACTGACACAATAGGGAACGACTGAACCGAAAGGATATCCTGGCACATCAACTGAATGTGTACTTAAAATACCCTGATATTCAGATAAAAATAAATCTCGTGAATTTTTTTCTTTTTTACTTTTGTTCATACAATGATGTTAACAGAATTAAATAAAAGTCGTATAATTTCACTTGTATGAATTATATGTAGTTCTATTTTATTATGAGCATTGATTAATGGGACAAGAAATAGAATCCAGTCACTTTTCCAATCATGACTTCAATCTTTTTAATTCCTATCTAAAAGAAGAAACTCTCCTGCTTTCTGAACTACTCAACAATCATAAGTTTTCTAATAATGGCAGTATCGTAGGATTCGAGATTGAAGCCTTACTGGTTAGTTTGTCTGGTGCGCCGGTACCCGTTAATAAAAGCTTTCTAAACAAACTAAATAATCCGCTCGTTGTACACGAACTTGCTGCATTCAATGTTGAGCTGAACAGCAACCCGATAAATCTAAAGAATAATGCACTATCGAGAATGGAAGCAGAATTACAAAGCACCTGGGATAATTGTTGTGATGTGGCTAAGGAATTATCCATCGAAATGATGATGATCGGAATATTACCTAGCCTCCAGGAACATCAACTAACACTTGAAAACATGTCTAAATTAAATCGTTATAAGGCATTGAATGATCAAATTCTTAATCTTCGAGATGGGAAACCCCTCAAACTTGATATCAACGGAATAGATTCGATCCAGACTGCACATCAGAGCGTCATGCTAGAGTCGGCTTGCTCTTCATTACAATTGCATCTACAGGTACCCTGTGATGTGGCAACTCAATTTTATAACGCGTCAATTATGCTATCTGCACCGATTATTGCGGCTACTGCAAATTCACCATTTTTATTTGGCTGCGATCTTTGGAATGAAACACGCATCCCATTGTTTGAACAGGCCGTTGAACTGGGGAGCGAAGATTTTCGTCGTGTCACCTTTGGCAGCTCTTATGTAAAAGAGTCAATGTTTGAATGTTATCAAGAGAACCTGCAACACTATCCTGTGCTAGTGCCATTGAAAGAAGAGGAAGCTATTAGCCAACTGAGTCACTTACGTTTCCATAACGGAACGATTTGGCGTTGGAACCGACCCCTAATAGGCTTTGATCAAAATGGCACACCGCATATACGTATAGAACACCGTGTTATTCCATCCGGACCAACCACAATCGATAGTATTGCAAACGCCGCATTTTATTATGGTCTAGTTCATGATTTGGCTGAGAACATTGATATATTGATAAAAGAACTCTCATTTCTAGAGGCTAAAGATAATTTTTATAACTGCGCTAAACACGGTTTATCAGCGATGATAGATTGGCCCAATCAGGGAAATATTCATACCAGCGAATTACTTTTACATACACTAATCCCTGCTGCGCGACGTGGTCTGAAAAAACTTGATATTTTAGAAGAAGATATCAATAAATATATATCCATCATCGAACAACGGATTGAAACACAACAAAATGGAGCAAACTGGCAGCGAATGTGGGTGAAGAAATACGGTAAAGATTTCCATCGCTTAACACGCGCCTATCTGGATAGGCAAAACAGTGGCCTCCCAGTACATCAATGGACAATATAATGCTAAAAATTCTGAATAAACTCTCTGATAAAATATTGGCCTTACCATCACACCGTCTATATGAAGAATTGCCAGACCCCACATTGGTTCATATCAAAGGCAAACGTGAACCCGCATTATTTTTGACTGTGTTATTACATGGAAATGAGAATAGCGGTTGGGAGGTCGTGAAAAATATTCTCAATAAATATAAAGAAGAGAAATTACCACGGTCATTATCTATCTTTATTGGAAACGTGAAAGCCGCGCGCTATAAAAAACGAAAACTCGAAACCCAGACTGATTTCAATCGAATATGGGGTACTGGTGAAACACCGGAGCATATAATGGTGCAATCTGTTATCAAAACAATGCGTGAACGCAAAATTTTCGCGAGTATTGATATACATAACAATAATGGATTAAATCCTCACTATGCCTGTATTAATAAACTTGATAGTCGGTTCCTGAAACTTGCACGAGAATTTAGCCGGATAGTGATCTATTTTATCCGGCCTACCGGTGTACAGAGCCTTGCATTCTCTGAACTTTGCCCATCCGTCACTCTCGAGTGTGGTCAACCCGGTGACGAATATGGAATTCAGTTAGCGACTCATTATGTCGACAAGATACTCCACCTTGAAAAACTAAAAGCAGAATCAGGAATAGAAGACAAAATCGATCTCTACCACACGATTGGCATAGCAAAAATACCTGAAGATCTCGATTTCAGTTTCAACGGTAAGAAAGCGGATATTGAATTTATTAAAGGAATAGAAACATTAAATTTTGAAGAAATATCTGACGACACTTTGTTAGGAAAAGTCAAAGACAACATTACCAAGCCACTTATCGTTATTAACGAAGAAGGAGAAGATGTTTTTGATAAATATTTTTCAATCAATGATAACAACATAGTGACAAAATTAGCCATTGTCCCGGCAATGCTCACAACAGACAAAAATATTGTGCGACAAGATTGCTTATGTTACTTGATGGAGCGATATGATCTTAAACAAGGTGAAAAAACATTAAAAGACAATGCTTCCTTATGGGCATAATCAACTTTGTTTACACGATGTATTATTGGGGATTAAGCTTAGAGACATGATCTATCTTGAACAATTAACATGACCAGAAACAGGACACTAGGTAACACTAGCATTGAATTTTTCCCTATTGGTTTGGGCGCCATGCCCATGTCTATTGAAGGCCATCCCAATGAATCACAAGCATTAGAAGTATTTAATACTTTTGTGAATGGCGGTGGTAATTTCATTGATACTGCAAATGTTTATTGTGTTGATGATTCTGATGTAGGTCATAATGAACAATTAGTTGCAAAGGCACTAAGGCAATTTAATCATGCCAATGATATCTTTGTTGGCTCAAAAGGCGGACTAAGACGACCCAAGGGCAATTGGACAGTCGACGCCAGTCCTGCATGGTTGAGGCAATCATGCGAGAAAAGTTTGCATGACTTGAATTGCGATTCAATATTCCTGTATCAATTACACTCTCCTGATCCAGACATCCCGCTGACAGACTCAGTTGGCGAATTATCAAAACTACAAGAAGAAGGTAAAATACAATACATTGGTTTATCAAATGTTACTGTTGAGCACATCGAATTAGCACTCTCTATCACCCAAATCATGTCCGTTCAAAACCGATGCAACCTATTTGAACGAACATCATTCAAAAATGGTGTAATTGAATATTGCGAGAGCAATGACATCACTTTTATTGCACACAGTCCTGTAGGAGGTCATTACCAACACGCACAACGTAGCGATAATGTTTTGTTGAAAAAACTGGCTGAAAAACATAATTCGTCGAATTATCAGATTATGATTGCCTGGTTATTACTTAAAAGTAAGTCTATATTTCCTATTCCCGGCGCAAGTAAAACCAGTAGCATCATGGATAGTATTCAAGCAGTTAATGTGGAATTAAATAATGAAGACATGCAATTACTGGAAGCAATAATCAACTAATCTCTAGTTTATTGTATTGCCTTGATGCTTATCCTGACTTGACTCAAGTACCTTAAAGATATCACGCCAACTAAGTATTCCAACCGGCTTATAGTCTTCATCAACTATTGGTACACATGATATTTTATGATTATTAAATATTTTAATTGCATCATGGAGTCCTGCACGCGGGAACAAAGTCACAGGTTTTCTTGTCATTATTTGATGCGCTTTTTTATTAAGCGTAGCCACATCCTTGATAGTCTCAGCAACAGTGCCGATGTTAGGGCTCAAGGCTCTTAAATAATCCCTATCTGAAATGACTCCTACTAATTCATCTGATTCGATAACAAGTAAATGATGAAAACCTGTATAATCAAATATTTCTTTTATTACCTTCAACGAGTCATCCATTGCAATCGTCACAACAGTCTTACTCATTATGTTTTCTACGACCATCAGTTTTCATCACTCCTCAACAGGTCATTACAAATAATCTTTTTCCTATCTAATTATCGACCTGTGAATTAAAAACTGAAGTGTAAAAGTCACTCGAACACTACCTCCCAGACAAATAGCTCGCTAAATAAATTCGCTAATTTGCCGCCATTTCTTTGTATTTTCTTTTTGTTTGCATATTTATTATATCTTTGAGAGTCCAGATAGGCGTAACCTTCAGTAAGATTATGTCCGTATTTCTCTATAATAAAATCGCCTGAAGCAGTAACCCATAAAACCTTTTTATTAGTATATTTCACCTCATCACCCAGAACGACAGGTTCTTCAGTTGCAGCATACGGAAACCCCAGATACTTATCTTCATAAACCCTTACTAGTTTGGGAAAGGCTTCTGAATCAAAACTTAAAGAAACAGTAACAAGCGAAGCATCATAAAACAAATACAATACCGATACAGGTACCCCATCGATTTTATGTTTCCGTTTACATTCTATTTCTCTTTTACCGCTGTCACTATTTCTACAGTATTGTTCGGAAAATTCTTCAGTTAAACCATCACCAATATTCAGTCCATCAATATCAAACTCAGGTATCTCGCTGGCAGAGACAGTCGCTGTGACAAGTAAAACAGGTAAAAAGAGCAAGTTTTTGAGTGTCATGAATATTCCATATATCAAATTTAATCTGTCTGATAATACTAGAACATTTTCTGCTAAACAGTGGTGCTTTTGGGTTCATATTTGAACACATATTAGTTATGCGCAATCTGTTTTACTGTTTAAAGTCCCATTCGCGCCATCCTTGTAGCAATGGGAAGTACAAGCCCAACTTAATGTCATTTTCTCCTAATCTGCTCATCAGTAATCCATACTTGTTTAACTGATCTTGGTATCGCTCCTGTTCATGGTCCAGAAAACCATCACGGTTTTTGCCTTCGTGCCGACTTGTCTTGTAATCGATTATCCAACGTACACCTTTTGTATCAATAAAAGTTCTGTCCAAAATGGCATTAACCAGCTTATTATCGACAATGCCACTGATAGCGTATTCATTTTCTTGTGCTGTATGTTCATTTGAAAGTAACCACAGCCCACGTTCATCGTTTAACATTGTTATTAATGCCGCGTTAACCCGCTTTACAGCATCAGGCCTTTCTCCTTCTGGTACACCAAGATGACATAGCGCATTATCAAAACTTTTTGATTCTGCGTTAACACGCGCATTTGACCATTTAGATACCCCTTCTTCTGCTATCCATTGGATTGCACTATGGACAACTGAGCCAATATGTTTAATTGTTTCTCCAGCCCATTCAAACTCGATTAACACAGTTTCCTGCTCGGACTCATCTGATATTGATTGTTGCCATTGAAATTTGGCAGGAAGTTCAGGTAAGACCCACTCTTTCGTTAGTCGTTTTGTTTCCTGATTAACAATTACTGATAATTCTGCATCATCTTGTGCTGGGGTATCTGGCATATATTTTTTAAAAACAGGATCGACTGTCGCCCAAAGATGTGACAACAATGACCGTCCTTGAGGCTCGCAACTAAGTTCGTCTTTTTTCTCTTTAACACTGGCATGACCTAGCAAATGTAAGGTTTTCTTTGTTCTTGTCGTTGCTACATACAATAAACGTGCATCTTCAAAACGTTGTTTGGTCTTATCTATATCGTCTATATACTTATAGATAGCCGTTTTATCAGCGCCTGCTTCATGGATAGGTGCCAGAATCAAATCTTCTTTATCACCGCGCGTTCGGAGTAACCATGCCAATAACTCTGTTTGATTCGAACGTGGTGATCGTCCAAGCCCTGGCAGTATGACATGGTCAAATTCAAGTCCTTTTGCCTTATGTATCGTCATTAATTGCAAACGATTGTCTGCCCTACCATCAGGTGCTGCGTACAGTTGACTGACCTTTTCGATTAACTCTTGTAAGTCTTCAATCGTGCCACCCTGATCCAGAGTCTCAAGTAATGATAAATAACTGATACAGTTTTCGAGATCTGTCTTGTTTAAAAGTGTTGCGGGGCCACCTAATTGAATCCACAGAGACTCGATTGCATCACGGACAGATAGTCGTTGTCTTTCTGCTAGTGAATTTGAAAAGATTGCTTTGAATTTTTGCAGTCGTAATTGTTCATCTTTTTTTAGCTCTTTATTAAGCTCTTTATTAAGCTCTGGTTCATTTATACATTCCCATAATGTTTTATCTTTATTGTCATCACAAAGTTTATGCATCGACTCAAGCGATAAACCACACCATGGCGCACGTAAGCAAGCTAACCACGCCACACGATCGGCCTGATACAAATAGGCTCGTGTCAGAGCGAGTAAATCTTGTACCGAAGATTGCGTACCAAGACCTTCCAAATCGACTGCATTAAACAACATGCCTGATTCGCGAATGGCAGGAACAATTTCTAGTAAATGTGATCGGCCACGTACTAATAATGCAATATTATCTGCGGGATAATCTCGTTGTATTTCTTGAATAATGCTGATTACTTGCTGTGCCTCTTTCTTATGAGTTCTACCATAAAGCGGATAAATTTTTACATTATTTTTCGAGGTTTTTATATCAAAGGCAACCGCATCGCTATACGATACACCTCCAGTAAGTAAGTCATCTTGCTTAGGAAAGATTGATTTAAAGCTAGTATTGACCCATTCAACTAAACCGGGTTCTGATCTAAAGTTAATAGCAAGGCGTAATGTTTCAAGCGGGATATTTCCAAATGATTTTTCGTGAAATGTTTTCAAGAACAGTCCGACTTCTGCTTCACGAAATCGATAAATTGATTGCATTGGATCGCCGACCAAAAATAAACTACGACCGTCGTCGAATGACCACTCACGCGTTAAGCCTTGTAACAGACGATATTGGTTGACAGAAATATCCTGATATTCGTCAACGAGTAAATGTTTTATATGATAATCCAACTGCAATGCTAGCTCTGTTGGTGAATCGTCGGTTCCCAATGCTTCAACCGCAGACGCAGCAATACCAATAAAATCCATTTGATTTCGTTCGGAAAATATCAACCGTAATTGAACAGCAGATAATTTAAGTAATTCACACAAGGCATTAACAATTAGCCACTCTTCATCTGTAAACCGTGCATTAGGTAAATTACTAATCGTCGCCAAACTCTCATTTAAACCATTCTGCTCTTGTAGTTCAGAGATCAATGCCAATACTTGTTTTTTCTTGCTGCTCCGCTCATCAGCTTCAAGCTTGTTTCCGCTAGCAGGAGGAAAACCATTTTTCATTGTTAATTTTTTTCGCCAAGAACCTGACTTGGTTAATAGTAATTCACTTATGCCACGCCAATATTTAAGATCGCTTTCATTATTATTAGGCAATGATGTCATAGGCAAACAACATACCAGAGGATTATCAGGTTCTTTATCAGCGAGATGTTTAGCAGCGAACTGTATTACTTCAATTAGCTCATTTTCATATTTATCCGGAAATGCTTTTTTCACGAGCTGCAGCTGATCTTCTATTAGCCTGATTATTGCCCGCTCCATGTCTTTGCGATCATGTTCTTGAATGACATAGGCCAACCATTGATCACGTTTCTTTAACATATCCACGATCATGTTTTTAATGCGTGGTAAATCGTTATCTAAATGAAATACGAGGTTGGCTATCGATTCTGACCAACCTTCACCACTTTCAAGTTCTGCCAAAGTATTGATTGCTGCTTGTTGATATAAGGGCTCAGCATCTTCAAGCGTGTCTGGCTGTGTGCCGAGGCTAGCCAGTATGGGCATTTGTCGCGTTAATGATGCACAAAGTGAATCTATCGTCTGGATTCGTAATCGACCCGGATTTTGCCTTAATTGCCACCCTTGTGCCTTATCTCGTTCTAATGCGACAACAGCCAATTCGTAACTTGCCTTCTGATGCGGTGATTCAGCTTCAATTCCATTTCCTGCCATCTCTAATGCATCAAGGATTCGCCCTTGCATTTCTGCAGCGGCCTTACGAGTAAATGTAATAGCAATTATTTCTTCAGGCGCATCGACTAAAGAAAGTAGTCTTAAATAACGCTGAATCAATAAGCCCGTTTTACCTGAGCCGGCAGGAGCTTGAATAATAAATGATTGATCAGGAGCAAGAGCCTTTGTTCTGGCTTCATTGTCGACAAGCTGATTAGTCATTGACGACCCTCTTCTTGCTGCTCATCATCAATTTGATTATCTATGCGTTCATGAATACGGCATAAAGAATGAAGGTCACAATATCGGCAGGCTGTTGTTGTTGGTTCAACTATGGCCTTGCCTCTACGAAAATCATTAGCAAGTTGTATCAACACCTGCTCCCAATTTTCAAACCTGTCTTGCCATATAAAGTCAGTATCCTGTTTGATACCCGGTAAAATGTCATCGCCATCAGTCTGTCCAAAGAAACCGAGTTTCCCACGTTTCAAACTTGCAAAGGCTATCGCCGCGACCTCTTGTTTGCTAGTCACTGCATAGAGTGGCATTTGCGGATCATTTGGATTGTCAGACTCCCAATCATTCTTACTAGCAACACCAGTCTTATAGTCAATGATGACGCAACGACCATCGACGAGTTCATCAATTCGATCAACACGCAAATGTAATTCAATATCTTCAAACAAGATGGTTTGCCACTCTTCTGTAGCTATAACCTTAAAATCATTTCTATCGCTTTCTATTTGTAACCATTGTTTTAGCAATCGTTCTAGTCGAAGTTGCTCTAGTTCTGTAAAGCGATCGGTGAAGGTCTCTGGCTGTTGTGCTTGTTGCTGTTTAATGGCTTCCTGTACAACTGAATGAATTATCTTTACAAGTTCTGATTCCGATCGATATTGTAAATTCTCAGAAGTCTTTATACGTTGCCATAGAAAATGTAAGGCTCTATGTACCAGAGTACCTCTCTCAGCAGCACTCAAACCTATATCAGTCTGTCGTAAAGACTCAGCATACAATCTATGTCTTGCAAAGGCCTTAAATGGACAACCCGCTTGGTCTTTAAATAAGCTACTACCACCATTTGCTATTTTACCAATGGGTATTTCAGGCGCATCAACGTCAATAAACGTTTCGATATAGGCAGATTCAAATAAAATATTCTTATAATCTGTATAGTCTTCATTTCCAGAATATATCTTTGATCCGTCAATCTTGATTAATGGGCTGGGACGACAAACTCTATCTCCCGACTGATTGGTATAGCTGATTACAACTTCTTGTGCCGATGTAATTAACTTATCAGTCATGCTTTTAGCCAATTTTAATTGTGCGTCAGCGCTTGCAGTTGGAATTGAAAAGTCACGCTGGCATGCCTTAGGTATAAACGCATTGGCTGATTTTAAATCAGGCCAGGTATCGTCTTGCATATCCATGACCCAAAGATAATCAAATTGCATTCCAGCCGCACCAGTCATACCAATGATCTGGATAGGTGTTTCAATAGTTTCCGACTGAAAACGGGTTTCTACAAGCAATCGGTTCAATTGAAATAAAGCCGTACTAAAACTTACCGGCTTTGTTATTCCATCAAGACTACCCAGCTGCGTTAATGCGGTTTGCCATGCTGTTACCTGTTGATGTTCGTCGCTATTTAAAGAACGCTCTCCTGGCCAACCAAAACCTGTCAGCCATTCAGAAAAGTTTATGGCCCACTGTCGCAGTGCTTGTTTTTTCGCGTGGCTTAAAAACGATATTTCAAATGATTTTAATAGCTGAATGAACTGCGTACATTGTTCATGCGGTTTACAACGTTCTTCAGCCACCCAGTATAAGGTTTTGAAACCCAGGTGACGTTCACCCAGTTGCCTGATAGCCGCATCGAATTTTGCACGTGTAGCAGACTCTTCATCTGCTCCTTGAATAAACGGCGAATGCAGTAGGGTACTTAAGGAATTTATTGTGACTTTGCGCCTGCCCAGAGAAAGAAGATTGGTCGCCGTCTGTATTAGAGGATAACTGGATAACGATGTGCCTAACGATATTGAGTACGGCTTTTTAACTGCATCCTCTATATTGAGCCACTTATCTGGTGATAATACTGAAGCAAAGCCATATTCAATATTGTCACGAAGTGCTCTCAGGTTTGGCATAACGATACCAATAGTTGCATTAATATCAGATTCAAGATGTTGCTTGGCCCAGTTTGCTGCTGCACAAATTTCTGATTGCTTATCTGACTGTTCGCTGATGCTAATTAACTTATTGCGACTCGTTATTTCCAATATTTCTAAATTTGTATCTTGCTCAGCTAATGCTTGTTTTAGATTGAGTTGTTGTGTCGTCAGTTGATCGAAACCATAGAACACTATTTTCTTTGGACTCTCTCCAAAATCAGCGGCATGTGACATGATATAATCAGACAAGCTTGCATCATCAATCCAGGACTTATCTGTTTTTTGTTTTTCATAACTTCCTGTCCAGCTTTTAAAGGCCAAGGCATCTTCAGATAACCAGGTATCTTCTGGAAAAACAGGCACGCACCATTCTTTGCATAAACGATAGGCCTGTAACGCCTGCTTTGCAGTTGCTGATATTTGTAACAACTGACTTTTATATTTTGATGAACTGATGATATCTTGCCATAACCATTGCTGCTGTATGGTATTCAACAAAAAATATTTATCATCTGTGCGTAATGAAAGAGATTCAAAACTACGTTTACACCATGCTGTCCAGGGCAGACAATCGGGTGTCTGCCAAACCTGCTTTCTTAGCGCAAGCTGATCTGTCGCGTACAGGTAACGAAGATGACGACTCAAGCGTTGAGTCGGCGTAATAATCGTCGCTCCTTCTGTGATTAACTCGCTTAGACGCTTATTCATATTTGATGAATGTCACCGTATGTGAATTTAAATAATGTTAAACTTATCTGGCATCTATAAGTCACATTGGCATTATAAACTGACAATGTTAATCTTGCGTCCTAAACCTGACTAAATTATTTCTCTTGCGACTTGCAGAGAACCTTATGCAAATATCTAATTACAAGACAAAACAGGAAGAAGTTGTCTGTACCACCATCATGCCGACACGGATGATTCCGGATATGGTGGATGACGTCCGTGCATCACTGTTAAAGACACCACGTAGTTTGTCGCCAAAATACTTCTATGATGAACGCGGCTCTGAATTATTTGACCAGATTTGCTCAACACCAGAGTATTACCCGACGCGTACAGAAAATCATCTGTTATCCAGACACGCAGTAGATATTATCAATAAAACGACACCAGATCAGATACTTGAGCTAGGCAGTGGTTATGCGGTTAAGACAAGAAGGCTATTTGATGCATGTCAGGAGACCTCTCAAAGCTGTATATATGCACCATTAGATGTATGTGAAGAAGTCTTGATTGAAGCAGCTCAAAAACTATCAGAAGAATATGCTTGGCTAGGTCTAAATCCATTATTGGGTGATTATCATGGTGGATTGGGAAATTTACCTGCGACTCAAGGCTCACACTTGTTTGTTTTCCTCGGCAGTACTATTGGCAATTTTGAAAACGCTGATGCACTGGACTTTATAAAAGAAGTTTATAAGGCGATGCGATATGGGGATCATTTATTAATTGGTGTTGATCGTGTAAAAGAAAATCATGTATTACATGCCGCTTATAATGATGCCCAGGGTATTACTGCAAAATTTAATTTGAATGTCTTACATGTATTGAATCGAGAATTAAATGCGAATTTTAATACCGAAGAATTCACTCATTCAGCAACCTTCAATGCCGATAAAGAAAGAATCGAGATGCGATTAATTTCCAATACTGATCAGCATGTCCATATCGATGAACTAGGTGAATCCATTCAATTTGACCGTGGTGAAGAGATATTGACAGAGATCAGTCAGAAGTATACTTATTCAGGTATTGAGGAAATGCTTGAGCAGTCTAATTTCACTATTGCTGATCATTACGAAGATGAGAACGCATATTTCTCTTTGGTATTGGCATCAAAATAACACCAATCGAATCAATTATTCTTCAGCCAACCACTTACTCGATATCTGTTCTGCCATAGAAGGGTTGTCAATAAATTTATTCCTATTACCTTGCAGCTCTTCGATTAAATTATTACGCAGCATCTCTTGATTACTTGGTGGATCGAGACGATTCCAACGCTTTAATTCATCCAGCATTTGCTTTGCTACAGGAACCCCATATTGGGTGTGCATATAAAAGATTGATCGGGCAATATTACCGCGCGCTATAGGTCTGGGTTCTGTGACATCATGATTACGTTCAAAATCACAATTTTCGTAACGCCAATCCTCCCCTTTGATCATACCAAAACTGCTATTGCGCCGTGCCACATCTGCATCTTGCCAGGCAGGGTAAAGGTTATGCATATCAGCTTCCATGCGTGTAAAGCGTGACTTTTCATTGAGTCGACATTGACGACGACTATCACATTGCATGTATCTCAACATCCAACTTGCCGGATAGATCTGTTCAATTACAAATAATCGATCTTCGGTTAATGCTAAAGAGGGATCGAAGCGAAAACCACAATATAAGGACCAGCCACCATTGGCATACAGTTCATTCCAGAAAGTATTGACGGCTATTTCATCGAAACTTTCGACAGGCAAATTCTCAGCATAACTAGTGTGGGAGACACTAAGCAGACATAAAATAGAGATTATCCGTAATCGGCGAAACACATTAATTATTACTATTTTTAAAATATTGTAGGCATCATGATATACCAGTCTGCTTTAGAATGTGAACATATAGAATATTAGACTGACTAATACAGAGAATTATTCATAAATAATTGAAATCATGGCCACCATCAATCAACCAATGCGCTTTCTCGCTACATGGCTATTTATCTGCCTATTAGCTATATTGAGTGCCTGTTCTGATAACTTATCTCAACTCGAACGCATTAAGTCACGCGGCACACTTAGAGTTGCACTGATTGCAACACCACCACTTTATTTCCCTGATGAGTCACTTATCAAAGGCTATGATTATGAAATCATAGCCAGTTACGCCGCGTCTATTGGTTCTACACTAGAAGTCATTCGTGCAAATACCATCAGTGAAATTATTGCCATGTTGAAACAAGGTAAGGTACATATTGGCATCGCAGGTAATTCACCTGACTATCCAGACGATAATATTCGAGGGAGCACCGCCTACGATGATGATGAATGGTATGTCATAGGAAATCGAAAAAACACATTACCCAATTCAGTCGATGACATTACACCCAGCACTGTCATCGTTGCCAAAGGCAGTAAACCTGCTTTAGTTTTGTCTCATTTGAAACCAGAATACCCTTCGCTATTTTGGTTGGAACTCCCCAATGGTAACAACAGACAAGTACTGGAACAGGTTAATAAAAATAATTTTAAACTCAGCGTTATCAGCGCGGATGTTTATAGATATTACCGCTACCTCTTTCCTGAGATTAAGATCGCGTTTACATTAACAAAGCAATACCCCTCGCGTTTGCTTAGCTATAAGAGCGAGGATCTCTCTCTTTCAAATTCTATAGAGGAATTCATTAACAGTTATAAAAAGAGTGGTCAATTAGAGCAGCGATATAATACTTATTATCGGCATCTCAATGTCTTTAACTATACTGACAGTTTCCATTATCTTAAACGTATCAAAGAAAGACTGCCGCAATATAGTTCGCTCTTTAAGAACGCTGCGCTAGATAATGAGTTTGATGAGCGATTTCTGGCAGCGGTTAGTTATCAGGAGTCACATTGGGATGCTAAAGCACGTTCGCACACCGGTGTTCGTGGGTTAATGATGCTAACCAACGATACAGCTAAACGTGTCGGGGTTGAAGATCGGCTGGATCCGGGACAAAGTATCATGGGTGGTGCAAAATACCTGAGCATATTAAAAGCGTCTTTGCCTGAAAGAATTAAGGAACCCGATCTCTCATGGATGACTCTAGCAGCATACAATGTGGGCCTAGGCCATTTAGAAGATGCCCGCATTATTACTGAATCGCTTGGAGATAACCCAAACCTTTGGATAGATGTTGAAAAACACCTACCAAAGCTTAGCCAAAAAGAATGGTATAAAAAAACCAAATACGGCTACGCTAGAGGGCACGAACCCGTAGCATTTGTCAGAAGAATAAGGCGTTATTACGATATTTTACGCTTGTATCAACAAGAAGAGATACTGGAAAAGCTCGATCAACCATTGAATCTGGACAAATTAAAAATCACTTCTCCGGCATTGTAGCTTAAGCCGTCGTTCTACTTTCTATCCTTTTATAAGCCTGACTAAACTCAGTGACTAGCACCTCAGCCTCTGACACTTGACCTTCCGATAATTTATCACGCACGCGCTTTAATGCCTCATGAATATCAGAACCACCCGAATCATTTGCCAATAATAACCAGGCATAGCCGCGGACATAATCTTTTTCAACACCGAGTCCTTTTGCATATCTCACACCTAACATGTGCTGTGCTTTTTGAAAGCCCTGTCTTGCTGCTTTTTCAAACCATGAACATGCGATTACTTCATCTTTGTGCACACCTAAACCATTGACATAAAGATGTCCCAACCGATACTGTGCCTTGACATAACCTGCCTCCGCAGCCTTGCGGTAATATTTAGCTGACTCTAATTCGTTTAATGGGATGCCAAGACCAAAGGCGTGGAGTTTTCCAAGTTGATAATTTGCTTTTGCGTAGGATTGTTTTGCTGCTGATTGAAAACATTGTTCAGCTGCTTTGAAATCCTGAGGTACACCCAATCCATTAATATAGAAAAGACCCATATTGAATTGCGCGCGTGCGTATCCTTGTTTCGCTGCGAGCTGGTGCCACTTAAATGCTTCTTCATCATCCTGCGGTACACCAAGACCGCCACCATACATTAAAGCCAGATTATATTGCGCCTTGGCATAACCCTGATTCGCAGCTTCTTGATACCAGCGAGCTGCTT
>Ga0316204_10003161_pt1 | contig 34127 bp, 31 predicted proteins | sample 6monrhotite_MG_2_FD_205661 | JGI IMG/M metagenome (GOLD analysis project Ga0316204, IMG submission 205661) | Microbial mat bacterial communities from mineral coupon in-situ incubated in ocean water Damariscotta River, Maine, United States -... | ecosystem: Environmental > Aquatic > Marine >... | reverse complement strand
ACAGGCATCAATCGCGCTTATAATAACGCTTTCCAATTCGTTAAAATTATTTATTTGTACGGTAGTTCCATCCCAGAGAATCACGGTGATCGGAAAATCAAAGGTCACGATCGTGTTCACATCTATGTCTTCTAGAAAATCAAATAATTCTTCGTCATTGTGAATCAAAATTGTGTCAATCAATTCATTATTTTGATTGTAGATAAAAGCAGTAATAGGATATTGAATATCAATGCATTCAATGTCATCATCTCCATTACTTTGGTCTGGGCAACTAAAAGCTGCCGCATTTAATTCTGCCTGGTTATTAATAACGACCTCAGTATAATCGTCCATAACTATAGTAATGGGGAAAATAATTTCTAAAGAATCGGTGTCATCAGTGAATTCATCAAAGATGTCCTCAATAATATCAATATCGTCTTCGTTTTCAATAACAACCTCAATACCATTTGCAATAACGGTTACGGGTAGTTTAATATTAAAGCAGCTTGCGCCATCCAAAATATTGTCATAAGAACCATCATTTGTAGCAGTGCGCGCTAGTAGATTTGCAACGGTCGAGTTCACTCCTAATATTTCATCATCAGGTGCTTCTATGATCTCCATGTCCTCTTGTCTACAGGCAAAAAGGGCAAGAGAAAGTAACATAAGTAATCCGAGTTTTTTCAAAATAGATTTCATGGGTAATAGTTTAAAATTAACTGTTATACTATAGAAACAACCAACCAAAGTAAACTCCTGATATTTTTTGGTTTTTTTAAAAAATATTAAAATTAGTAACAAACAAGATCCGTTGTACACCAAATAAATGAACACTTGCCTGTACTACTCCTAAGATAATAAAGGGAAATGGTAAATCTGGTAAAATTCCAATTGACTTTCCCATGCATCAGAGTTCATAAGGAAGATATATAATTGAGTGATTGTTATTTTATCTCCTCACAAAATGCACGACCTACGAATAAAGAGCTGCATCTTAAAATAACCATCTTCATTTAATTATTCTTTTCTATAAATAAAACTTTGAAAGGCTAAATTTATTTTTATTTGTACTTTTAGTAGTATCTAATTACGAACTCATTGGAAAAAGAAATTCATCAGGACATATGCGAGAAACACGTATTTTCTCAAGTATACGAGAAGCATGCAAAAGATATACACGATTTTCTTTATTATAAATATGGAGAACAACTAAATCCAAGTGACAAAGCGCAAGATGCTTTTATCAAACTTTGGGAAAACTGTAAAAAGGTGACCCTTAAAACGGCTCGTTCTTTTTTATTGACCGTTGCCAATAACATGATGTTAAACGAGATCAAGCATCAAAAAGTAGTTTTGCGCCATCAAAAAGTGAAGCCAAAGGACTATACTCATGAAAGTCCAGAGTTCGTGTTAGAAAAGGAACAATTTCTTCAACAATATCAGAAAGCTATGAGCAATCTTACCGAAGACCAACGTGTTGCGTTCTCTTTGAGTAAAATTGAAGGAAAAAAGCATAGCGAAATTGCTGAAATGCTTGGAGTAAGTCAGAAAGTTGTGGAGTATAGGATATATGGTGCATTTAACAAATTAAAAAAAGAACTAAAAGGATTCAAAATATAATAGTCAGGAGATTTTCTAACTTGATTGTTATATAGGTAAGAAGACGATTATGGACAAAGAATACTTGATAAAAAAGTGGCTCAACAATGACCTAACAGACGTTGAGCAAGATGCCTTTAATGCATTGGATGATCGTGATCTAAATAATGAGATCATCGATAGCGCAACGTATTTTAAGGCTTCTCATTTCTCTCAGGTTGTATCCTTTGAAACTATGGCGTCTCGTTTAACGAAACCAACTCCTGTTAGAAACTTGAATTGGGTTCGACCCCTATTACGTGTTGCCAGTGTTTTTGTCATTGGCATCTGTCTTTATTTTCTTTTCTTCTCCTCCTCTTTAACCAATATAGAAACATTAGCTTCTGAAAAAACAACCATTGACTTGCCAGATACTTCACGTGTAACCTTGAACGCATTATCAAAAATTAGTTACCATGAAAATAAGTGGGACGAAAATCGTGAAATAACGCTTGAAGGTGAAGCATTCTTCAAAGTTGCTAAGGGCGAAGTTTTTGATGTAATTACTTCGGAAGGAACCATCTCCGTATTAGGAACTCAATTTAATGTTAAGCAACGTCAAGGATATTTTGAGGTTAAATGTTATGAAGGGATTGTTCAGGTGAAAACCCAAGATACCATCAAGAAATTATTAGTGGGTGACACCTTCAGGATCTATGACGGGATACTCTCTTTTAGTAACACGTCTTATGATATGCCTCAATGGACTTTAAACACTAGTACTTTTAAATCTATTCCATTTAAAGAAGTTATTAAAGAATTAGAACGTCAATATAATATCACCATTGAATTTGATAGCCCCAAATTAAATCAATTATTTACAGGAGGCTTTGCGCATGGTGATGTTGAAAATGCGCTCAAATCTATCACAGAACCCTTAGAGTTGACCTACGAAATGATATCGTCAAATCAAGTGCGTTTATTGAATCGTGAAAGATAACCTAACCTACATATTGTCATTACTTCTTTTGCTGACCCTAGCGCAGCCTTGTTGGACACAAGAAGATCAAGAATTAAAACCCTTGAAAGAAGTCATAGCGTCTCTTGAGGATACGTTTGATTATAAATTCAATTATCTTGAATCTGTGGTAGAAGATGTTTCGGTTTTACCACCAAATCTTACACTTTCGTTTGAAGATACTATTGACTATCTGGAAAAAGAAACTAAACTCTCTTTTCAGATTCTTGAAAATAACTTTGTCTCAATACGAAACCAAGATGAACTTATCCTTTGTGGATATCTGAAAGATAAGGAGACCCTCGAGCCTCTGGCAGCTGCCACAATACAAGGATTGAAAGAATCTACAGTTTCAGACTCCAATGGTTATTTTGAACTTCCCATAGGTTCAGATGATGAAATGATATCGATACGCTTTCTAGGATATAAAACCTTAAACCGATCGTATAAATATTTTAAAACCAATTCCTGTGCACCAATCTACTTGATATCAAAAGTAGAAGGGCTTTCTCAGGTGGTGCTTTCAAGTTATTTGGTCGAAGGCATTGACAAATTGGATACGGGTGAGCTCGAAATAGATTTTAACAAGTTTACTATTTTGCCTGGCCAAATAGAGACTGATGTATTACAAACGGTATTAGCATTCCCTGGTATTCAGAGTGTCAATGAAACTGTATCTAACATCAACATTCGTGGTGGGACTCACGACCAAAACCTCATTCTTTGGGATGAGATCAAGATGTATCAATCGGGACATTTCTTTGGGCTCATTTCGGCTTTCAATCCACAAATCACCCGAAAGGTCTCATTGAAAAAAAACGGCACAAGTGTAGACTATACTGACGGAGTCTCTGGCACTATCGCAATGGCCACAGATGAAAGCCTGAATCCTACGTTTGACGGGAGTATAGGTGTAAACATGATAGACGGTAATGCTTTTTTAAATATTCCTATCGGAAAAAAATCTTCTTTGGAAATTACCGGTCGAAAATCACTAAACGATGTGAATTCCTCTCCTACCTATGAGGAATATTTTAGAAGAATTGCACAAGATACAGAGGTAGAAAATAACCAAGGTTCAATTCTCAATACAGATCAGGAATTCGATTTTTACGATACTTCTTTGCGATGGTTATACCGTCCTAGCGATAAAGACGTTGTTCGGCTAAATTTCATTTATATTAATAACGAATTAATTTTTAATGAAAATGGCCTGATAGATAATGAAGAGACTTCTCGACGGAGCACGGTCAACCAAAGTAATATTGGAGGGGGTGTTTTCTATCAACGGGATTGGAATGATCGATTTAGAACAGCTTTTCAAATCTATGAAACTGATTATAAATTGAAGGCCGTTAATGCCAACCTTCTTGCGTCACAGCGGTTTCTTCAGGAAAATATAATTTCAGAGACTGGGGCAAAATTAAAGGCCTCATACAAATTGAGCGGTTCATTATTATGGGATCTTGGTTATCAATTTACGGAAATTGAAATAACCAATCTAGATGAAGTTGATGTTCCTCTTACTCGAATACTTATCTCCAAAGTGGTGCGTTCGCATGCGGGCTTTACGCAAATTGATTATCAATCAAAAGATCAAAACACAAATATGTCCGTTGGGGTGCGCTATAACTATATAGATAAGTTTCAAAAAAGCATTATTGAACCGCGATTTAGTTTTCATCAACAATTTTTAAAACATTTTAGTCTAGAACTCGCAGGTGAGTTTAAGCATCAAATTACATCTCAAGTTATTAATTTTCAAAATGATTTTCTTGGGATAGAAAGAAGGAGGTGGCAACTCTCAAACGACAGGGACATTCCTGTAATACAAGGAAAACAGGTTTCGATTGGACTCAACTATAATCGAAAAGGATGGTTGCTAAGTGCCGAAGGGTATTACAAAAATGTAGACGGAATTACCACTCAGAGCCAAGAGTTTCAGAATCAATACGAATTCATCAAATCTTCTGGTTCTTATGACGTTGTTGGTGCCGATTTTCTGATTAGAAAGCGCTTCCGCAATGCCAATTTATGGTTGAGCTATTCTTTTATGAACAATGACTATACATTTAGCGAACTTCCTGAACAAGAGTTTCCCAGCAATTTAGATATTACACAGGCTGTTACTTTTGGTTTTACTTATCGTTATAAAGGATTAAATTTTTCCTCGGGATTGAATTGGCGTACGGGAAAACCTATTACCCGTCCGGTAGTCGATAATGAAATTCAGAATCAAGAAATAAATTATCAGTCTACCAATACAAACAGGCTTAAAGACTACTTAAGAGTTGATGTATCTGTACTCTACCAATTCAACATTGGAAAAGTAAAAGCTCGCACTGGAGTTTCCGTTTGGAATGTTTTGGATAGGGAGAATACTATAAATAATTATTATCGCATCAATGAAGAAGGTGAAATCCAAGAATTTATTCAAAATTCTTTGGGGCTAACCCCACAAGCAACTTTGAGAGTGTTTTTTTAGGGTATTCAACCCTCTGGCCACCTCAACCACTCATTTGTCCACTTCACCTATTTTCAACTCCATTCTTTAAAGGTCTAATTGTAAGTTAGCAGTAAATACTAATACATGAAGATATTATTTTTGGCAATTTTATGTAGCCTAACTTTCGGAATATGCCATGCGCAAAACACCTCTGTAGTGCAAGGCACTATGATTGACGATCGAGATGACCAAACCTACCAAACTGTTACCTACACTCGGGTCTTACCAGATCCTGCAAGGACAAAGGTTGTCTTTACTTGGATGGCAGAAAATCTCAACTACGATATGGAAGGAGCCGATTGTTATAATGACTCAAACGAGAATTGTGAAACCTATGGTCGTTTATATACTTGGGATGATGCCATTAAAGCATGTCCACTAGGCTGGCGCTTGGCAACAGACGAAGATTGGTACCTCCTGTCGTTTGCTTATGGGGGGAATTGTTCGTCTGGCAAGGCATTGAAAAGTGATAGTGAATTATGGACAAGTACAAAGAGACGCGGAACAAATACAAGTCTGTTTAACGGTCTTCCATCTGGTAGTAAAGGCTCTACTGGGGGATATTTTGGATTAGGTAACAGTGTCATTTTTTGGTCGGCCACAGAGAGAGATGAAACCACGGTGTGGGATTGGAAATTTATTCGAGAATCCGAATTGCAACGCTGGTATGGGGGAAAAATGGGTAAACACTGTGTACGCTGTGTTAAAAACGAAGCAAGCGTTAAGTAACAAATAGTATCTATGATAAAGATTAGTCTCATGCTTAGTATGCTTATTGCGATGAGCTGTGCACAATTGAACTTTGGACAAACCTCAAAATTATGGGGTGTAACTTCATCGCATGGGGCACATAATTCGGGGACCATATTTAACATAGATACGAACGGTTCGAATTTTACAAAGGTTCATGATTTTGACGGATCTACTGGATACCCATTTGCAAGCCTTACCTTATGTAATAATACGCTCTGGGGTATGACACAAGGAACCGACAACAAAGGAACCATCGGAGATCACGGAATTATCTTCAGCATCAAGACCGATGGCACAGAATTTACAAGAGTACATTATTTTAATAGCCTAAACGGAGGTGCCCCATTGGGTGAATTAATAGAACACGATGGCAAGCTCTGGGGTATGACCTACAGAGGAGGAACATACAACAAAGGTGTCATTTTTTATATAAATATAGACGGTAGAGGTTTCACTAAGGTGCATGATTTTAATGAAACTGAAGGAAGCCATCCTCGAAATAGTTTGTTGCTTCATAAAGGTAAGTTCTGGGGAACTACTTCACGTGGTGGGTCAAATCAAATGGGCGTAATTTTTACCATTAACCTGGATGGAACGAACTTTACAACCAAATACCATTTTGACAAAACCAACGGAGGAAAACCAGAAAGCGGCTTAGTATTGAGTCAAAATAAGTTATGGGGAACCACCACCCGAGGAGGTATTCACAATGAAGGAAGTGTTTTCTCTATAGATACAGACGGAAAGGCCTTTACAAAGGTAAGCGACCTTATTTACCCAGTACTTGGAGATTTAATTGTGAGCAATAACAAATTATGGGGCATGGTCGCGCTTCGAGGAGATCATAACTGCGGTATCATATTCACAATAGATCCAACAACTAATGAATACAAAGACGTACATCATTTTGACCGAATAAATGGTCGTTTTCCAGAAGGAAACCTGATGGAAAGCAATGGTACATTATGGGGCCTAACTAGGTTTGGTGGCAGCAATGATATTGGAGTAATTTTCTCCATAGCTATGGATGGAAGTGAATTCTCAAAAGTATTCGACTTAAATATTGAAACTGGTGGCGTTCCCTATGGTACTCTACTGGAAGCTCCTATCAAAAATTAATGTAAAATGATAGGTGAATTACTATCTTGTTATTGATTTTAGCAAATTGATTAGAACACATTTCTCTGTATGTCAAAAAAAGTTCACTACCTCTGGTTCATTGTCATTGCCGCCGTAATCATCACGATACTGGCGAATATAGGCCTCATTGGATTTTTCTATGAATTAGCTCAAATTCAAGGAGTTTCGGAAGAGAGACAAGCAGAGTTTGCTTTGAAACTCAATCTTCGATATAAATCGGCTTTTTCAGAATTGATGCTCCTACTAATCATCGGTTTCTATAATTTTTCATGGAAAGATTATATAATTCCGAAGAATATAAATCACACTAAACGCGTCACTGTGATTGTTCTAAGTAATATCTTAGTGTTTGTGGTTCTTATGTTTTTCGATTTTATTTCTGAAAAGTATCTCGACTCGAATTTGTCGTTTGTGAGTTTCTATCTCTTCAATTACTTTCTGAAACATTTCCCCGTTCTTGTAATTGCGTATATACTCCCCTATCTTCTATTGCGGATGTACACGATAAAATTAACCGAACTGAATCTCATTAAAATAAAGGAAGAGAAGGCTAAAGCAGAACTCTCTGCCTTAAAAGAACAGATTAGTCCCCACTTTTTTTTTAATACATTAAGTACGCTTAGTACCATCGTAAGAAATGAAACTAGAGAGACTGGGTTAGAATTTATTCAGGACATGTCCAATACCTATCGGTATACATTGACGTCTGTTAGCGAGGACTTGGTTCCGCTTAAAAAAGAAATGGAATTTATAAGATCCTATGTTTATTTATTGCAAAAACGCTTTGGTAAGAAATTACAATTTGAAACGAATATACCCGAAGAATATTTAAACATTCCCATTCCGCCTATGTCTCTACAGCTATTGATTGAGAACGCCATTCAACATAATGTCATTACGCAAGCTTCTCCGCTCAATATTTCAATATTTGTTGAAAAAAACATGCTCTGTGTGGCGAACAATTTACAAGAAAAAGAACAAGTAGAAAGCTTTGGTATTGGGCTTAAGAATTTAACCAATCGGTATAAATTGTTAACAAAAAAGGAAATTAGTATTCAACGTTCTCATTCATCATTCATCGTTAAACTTCCATTGTCATGAGGGTATTAATTGTTGAAGACGAATACAGCGTGGCACAAAATTTACATGACATCTTGCTAGAAATTGACCCTAGTATTGAAGTAATGGCCATTCTTGAAACCGTCAAAGATACTGTGGCATGGATAGCACAAAATGACAGTCCCGACCTTGGTTTTTTTGATATTCAAATCGCAGATGGAAATTCGTTTGAGATTTTTGAAAAAACCACAGTGCATTTTCCCATTGTATTTACCACCGCCTTCAATGAATTTGCCCTAAAAGCGTTTAAGGTAAACAGCATCGATTATTTAATGAAACCCATTAAAAAGAGTGAGCTTAACGCGTCATTAGTCAAATACAATACTATTTATAATAAACAAGATCTCATTGACAATAACAAGTTGCTGCAGGTGATTCAGGAGCTAAGAAATGAGAAGCTGAAGAAATACAAAAAGAGCTTTCTGGTATACATTAGAGATAAAATAGTACCCATTACTACGCAAGATATCGCCTATTTTTATGTTGACCACGAAATGGTGTATTGCACTACCTTCAAAAATGAAAAATACCGTATAGACCAAGCCTTAGACAGAATTCAAAATCAACTAAATCCAGACGCATTTTTTAGAGCATCTAGACAGTATTTAGTATCCAGAAAGGCAGTTGTTTCTGCATCTGCACATTTTCACCGTAAACTTACATTAACCGTTGCCCCAGCCAGTGCTACGGAGATCATTATTAGTAAACTTAAGATTACTGAATTTAAAAATTGGTTGGCAGGCATATAAACCCCGGCGTTAAAAGAGAAAGGCCCTAGAACAAGTTCTAAGGCCTTATGGGTTGTTGTTTAGTCCAAATCAGTTCAATGCTTGTATTAAAACTGCCAAAACACCAACCTTTTCAAAAGAGTATAAGTTCATTATCATTTACAACGAGGTCATAAAAACCATCGCATGATTCTGTTTATGCTTATATGAATTAAAATTGGGGAGTACGGCTTGATTTTTTCAAATCAATTAAAAAGAGGCTCATCTATTTTAATAGTATTCTATCGGTCTCAGCGTGAGATCTACAGAACAACAGTTTCATAATGTAAAAGGGAGGGAATAGGCGATTGTTGTAAACATACTAAGGTTTCAACCAGCTTATGTACGTTCTATCCTACAAGATACTAAAATTTTAGTAAAAACGTAACCAACATTCCAATATTTTCGAGTCGCTTATGAAGCAACCATTAGGCGAAAGATGAAATTCTCTTCTCCCATTTTTCGTATCCTTTTGCTTTGAGTGTATGTAATGCCTTTGGTTTTTGCCATTGCGTTAATTCTAGAAATTTCGCAGTCTTGAGATAGGATCATGAATGTTTGGTTTCCGGGAGTAAGATACTTAGGAAGTTGATTAAACAAGGCTTCAAAATACTCGAACTCTACGCCACAAAACCATGCCTGTTCTTTAACCGACTTAGGTTCTTTGGGATAATATGGTGGATTAATGATAATATAATCGAACTGATCTTCTGCAATATTTTGAAAAAGATCTGAATGTACACATTGTAGGGCAAGATCATTTTTTTCGGAAGCAGATTGAAGGTATTCCAAAGCGGTTTCGTTAATATCTGAAGCTGTCACCTTGGCTCCTCTCTTTCTTGCGACCAACGAAATAATGCCGCTTCCGCAACCTAACTCTAAAAAAGTTTTATCCTTCAAATCTATTTCAGAAATAAAATCCAAAAGAATCTTTGTACTCAATGTTAAATGAGGGGGAAAAACATCCGGGTGTACCTGAACCGTTACACCATCGTATGAATATGGTCGAGGCTTTCGGTAATAGTAACGCAGCCACGCTTTAAAGAAAGGTGACGTTACCCTTTTAACAATGGATCTTACGGTTGTCATTACTCTGAATAGAATCCTTGAATTTCCGGCTGTCGATACTTCCATATCTTATGCAGTACCTTAATCTCATAGGGGAATTGGTAGATATCATTTTTGTATCGAAGTGCAGAAACAGCTCTCAACAGTTTCTTTTTCATTCCTTTCACTCTAAAATCTGATGCTGTGGGATAATAACCATTCAATACCGTTTCAAAGTTTTGAATCTTATCAACCATGGGCGGAGTTAGCCAAGGTGTTAGTGGGTTTTTCCGAAGGTCAAACTTCTCCCAGGCTGGAGACAACCAATCCTCTAAACGCTGAGGAAAGCTAAAACCAGCTTCTTGGATTTGTTCGTAAAGCTCCGATCCCTCTGTGGCAACGGGGCTGTATAGATAGATAATAATTTCGGCATCAGGATTAATCTCCTTTATCTCTTTGATAAATTTAATGTCGGCGTTAATCTGACTCATCACTTTTTCAGGCGTTTCGGCCGGCATTCCGAGTACAAAAGAAAATTCAGGAATAATACCAATAGGATACAATCGTTTCGCAAAGTCTTTAATCCCTTGCCCCGTTTGTGTTCCACCCTTGTTCATTTGTTTAAGAATATCATCATTTCCGGTTTCTGCACCTAAGAAGATCATTTTACAACCTGCTTCCTTCATTAATTTCAAATCTTCATCCTTATAACGATCTATAGTGTCTATTCTTCCTTCCCCCCACCAGGTAATATTATCGTTCATGATAAGTTTAGAGAACTCCACCACTCGTTTTCGTGAAGTGAAGAAATTATTATCATGAAATTCTATGGCATCAATATTATATTTTTCCTTAAAATAACGAATATCTTGATATACCGTTTCGGCAGATTTAGCCTTCCATCTCCCTTGATAAATTGGGACTACAGCACAAAATGAACAGGTAAAAGGGCATCCCAAACTGGAGTGATATGAAAATGTTCGATCGCCCAAAAATGTCTTTCCAAGGTAATTCTTAAGATTATAAAAGCGATCCAGGTATGTATAAGGCAACGGTGGTAACGAATCTTGGTCTAGCAGCGCTTCTTTAGGCGTCATAACCATGGTGCCATCATCATCCAAATAGATAAGATTCTTAATACTCTTTATGCTGTCTAATTCACCTCCTTCAAGTGCATCTAATAAGGAAGGAAATGCAACATCCCCTGGGCCGTTTACAATGTAATCTACAAAGGGCGCTTCTACGCAAACCTTATATTGATTAGAAGCGAAATATCCACCCCAAATAGTAGTACTATTAGGAAACTCTTCTTTAATTCTCTTTGTAATAGGAATTGCTTGCCGGAGCTGAGGACCTGGCATAACCGTGCTACAAAAATATTTAAAATTTCCCGTGTCAAAATACCCTTTGATGGTTTCCCAAGGATTTTCTTCTAAATTACCATCAACAAAGACAAAATCATACTTTCCATAAATGGAAGCTCCAACCTGTAGAATTGAATTAGGAACACGTTGTTTTGTGTTCGCGCTTCTTGGATTAAATATAACGATTTTGTTTGCTGAAATCTCTTCGATGTCTTTTTCTTTAAGCAACATATACTAGTTAAAAATTATACAAATTGCCATAGCCTGATAGCGAATTCTTGAATAAAGATACTTCCTTTTCTGTAAACTCTTCTTTCCAATTGCCATGTTCTCCTTTTCTCATGAGTTTTCCCAAATAATTGTCGTTGGTTTCTTCGATTGCTTGCTTTTGTTTCTGAAAAGATTGCTTGTCAATACTTGTCATTATATGCTCTGGAGTTGTTTCTATTTCTAAAAACGTCAACATCTTCTCGCATTGAGTATTAGGATCTTTTAGCAAGTCTTCATATTTAACAAACAATACTTCTTGATCTTTATAGCTATTATAGTGATCTTTCCAAGATGTCTTAAGCCAATAATCTACTTGACTATCCCCATGTAAAATGGCTTTGATCATACGTTTCTTTTTGGTATTTTTTGAAAGCAATCTATTTAATGCCTTTCTCATTAGTTTTCCCAATCCAAGCATCTTAAATTTATTTATAAAAGAAAACATCTGCGGAATAAAAATGAAGTAATGAAGCCCAGAAATCACCACATCTCTTGGATCCCTTAACACATAAATCATTTTATAAATAGGGGTCGTCGAGACTCCATGTATTTCATGAGCGGTGTGATGCGATTTGGAAACCTTAAATTCAGAATCTCGTTGTGTTCCCTCTTTATATGGAGCATTGATATGGGCATAGCCCCAATCACCGGCGAGGGGGCATTCAGCGAGCTCTGCCACCAGTTTTGACACCCAAGTTGTGCCGCTTTTTGGGTACCCAACTACCACAATATTCTTTCTTTCACTTCCGTGCATGCTGCGTCTGGATCTAGTTTCCGAACATCCGAACAAAATAAGGATATTACGCTCCATTTTCGGTAAATTTATTGAATAATAATTAGTCAATCTTTTTTGTACTTTTCGGTGATGAAAAAAAATCTGATTTTATTTTGTGTCTCCTTGACTTTCACATTGTTACTCGTGGAGATTGTACTTCGGATTTTCTCTCCGCAAATTTCATCACACGACGCCATGTTTATGCAGGACAATTCCTTAGGGTGGAAATTTGTTCCAAACAAAACAGGTACCATCATATATCCAGGGCTGGATAATCAAACTATTAGAACAAATAGTATTGGATATAGAGATGGGGAGATCGAAACCAATAATCAATCAAAAAAAATCATGGTATTAGGCGATTCTTTTGTCACAAATGTTTCGGTAGACGACCATGAAGTTTTCACGGAAGTCATGGAGGCTTCGCTAGATGATACAGCCGTACTAAATTTTGGTGTAAATGGTTATGGAACCATTCAGGAGTTCATGGTGCTTAAAGAATGGGTTCCCAAGGTTAATCCGGATGTAATCGTCTTTATGATTTATTTGCGCAATGACTTTACCGACAATGTAAAAAGAGGCGAATGGCTCTATCCAAGACCTACCGTATCGTTGTCGGAAGATGAGACGGAATTAATTATGAATCCGATGGAAGCGTTATCTCAATCAAAACCAAAAACTGCTTGGAAATTTTGGCGTAAACTGCACTTATTTCATTTTGTGCAAACACGTGTTAATGCTATGAGCAGTTCTCAACCCAAAGATATAGAGCATCAGTTTACAAAATATACACCACCAGAATTGTATCTATGTAAAAAATCACTTTCTGAAGAAACAAAACTGATGTACACAACTCTTCAAAAATTGCTCATAGAAATCTCTAACTATACTGCCCATAAAAATATTTCAATCGTATATGCGCTAGCTCCATCCATTCTTCAAGTTGATGATACGTTATGGTCCACAACTATTTCAAAGTACTCAGGTAATCCAAACCTCTATGATCCTGCTCTTCCCAATAATACATTAATGAATTTTGCGAAAGACAACGATTTGATGATGATTGATCTCTTACCTATTCTGCAGGAAGGTACTAGAGAGGGAAAGGTCTTCTACAACAAGCACGAACATCATTGGACACCCGACGGGAATGCTCAAGTTTCAGAAATCATTCTTAGCTATCTCGAAAGTAAATCCTTAGTAAAATAAACTTACCACGTTTTTTCGAAAGAGGCCTTTTCAAAACTCTTGACCCGCTTTTTAAAGGTACTATCTGAAGTGTTTTTAAGGTGCAGGGGATCTTCTTTACTAAAAACTCTGGACAAAAGTGCCACAGGAAATAATATCACAAAAAACACAAGGGTAAGTAAAATGTTAGGAACAATAAAACTGAGTACGTGGGCAAGTTTCATCCACAAATAGTCTATTACCTTTGCCAAATAAAGGGATACGAATCCAAGTAAACCAATAGAAAAGGCTACCCACAACGCCCAATACCTTTGGGTTAGCATAAAAATAATAGAGAAACCTATGGTAATAACCAATACCGTAACACGAGGGTTTGTAGCTTTCTTTTTAATCATTTTAAAACAACGAGTAAATAAATGGTCCTAAAGCTGAACCTCCACCAAATACAATGAGTACTCCCAATAGTAAAAGCACAATTATGATGGGTGTAAGCCAGAATTTTTTTCGCTCTTTCATAAAAAGCCAAATGTCCTTTAAAGCCTCCATTGTTCTGTTTAATTCATTTCAGTTATAAAATTACTATAATATTATAAGATTGGCCTCAATTAATTGTCTTAGTCTAATGCAAAGGCAACTTTCCAACGCTCTTTATCTTCCCAATTGGGCTGTTCTGTTTTAACATACAAAAAGTCTCCTATGACAAGATAATCCATTTCTGTACTCATAAAACATCTATATGCGTCATAGGGTGTACACACAATAGGTTCACCACGTACATTAAAACTGGTATTCACTAAAAGGCCATAACCATTAATCGCCTTGCTTGCATTAATCAACTCCCAAAATCTCGCGTTGGTTGATTTACTCACTGTTTGAATACGTGCAGAAAAATCCAAATGAGTAATTGCCTGCATGTCACTTCTTGACACATAAAGTCGTTCTTGCAGCGGCAACTCATAATAATTCTGCGGAAGATCATGCCTCTGTTTATTATTAATAGGGGCAACAAACAACATATAGGGTGATGAAGATTTCATGTTGAAATAGTGCAGGGCATCTTCCTCAAGAACCGAAGGGGCAAAAGGCCTAAAGCTCTCTCGATACTTGATCTTCAGGTTTAATTTTTTCTGCATTTCGGGATTGGTTGGATCTGCCAAAATACTCCTATTTCCCAGGGCCCTCGGGCCAAATTCCATTCTACCTTGAAACCACCCTATCACATTGCCCTGAGTGATTTTTTCGGAGACCTTTTGAGCTAGTACTCCAAAATCATCAAATTTAGTCGCTGAGGCTTCTACCTTTTCATTTAGTTTTATTGTTTCTGCATTCGAAAAACTGGGGCCTAAATAAGAACCTTCCATAGCGTCGGGTGACCGCATCTTTCTTTCTTCTTCGAAATAAATATGGTGAGTAGCTAGGGCGGCGCCCAACGCGCCTCCAGCATCACCCGCAGCTGGCTGTATGTAGATATCTTTGAATATTTCCTGTTCCAATAATTGGCCATTAGCCACGCAATTGAGCGCCACACCACCAGCCATACATAAATAGTCTGCTCCCGTTAGACGTTTGGCTTCAACAGCCATTTTCAAGACGATCTCCTCAGTAACCTTCTGAATTGCCAACGCGAGATTACAATGGTGCTGAAGCAATTGCGATTCGGGTTTTCTTCTTGCAAAACCAAACAACTGTTCCCATTTCGAATCCTTGGCCATTCGCAATCCTGTTGCATAGCGATAATACGATTGATCCAACCAGATAGAACCATCTGTATTAATATTTACCAAATGTTCTTTAATGAGCTGAATGAATCGCTTCGTTTCTTCAGATTCCGGATTCCCATACGGTGCCAATCCCATTAATTTATATTCTCCAGAATTTACTGTAAACCCTAGGTAATAGGTAAAAGCACTATATAAAAGTCCAACCGAATGCGGGAATTCCATTTCCGATAAGAATTCAATAGTATTTCCGTCGCCAACTCCTATGGAAGCTGTACACCACTCCCCTACGCCGTCAATAGTAAGAATGGCTGCCTTTTCATACGGGGACACATAAAATGCGCTTGCCGAATGTGACAAATGATGTTCCGTAAACAAAAGTTTGGCCTTCTTCTTATCATAACTTTCTACTTCTTTCAGGCCCTTGTAGACCAATCTTTTCAGAAATATCTTTTCATTAAGCCAAATTGGAATTGCTTTTAAGAAAGATATCAGCCCCTTAGGCGCAAAGGCATAATAGGTTTGGAGCAAACGCTCAAAGGTTAATAATGGTTTGTCATAAAAAACAATCGCATCCAAATCGTCAATACTAATCTTTCCTTCGGCCAAACAATAGGCGATAGCATTTACAGGGAAGTCAGGCGTATGTTTTTTTCTAGTAAATCGCTCTTCCTGGGCTGCCGCAATTACCTTTCCATCTATGGTTAGTGCCGCCGCAGAGTCATGATAAAAGGCAGATATCCCTAGTATTTTTTTCATTTATGCGACTTGAGATTTATGAGTATCTCGTCTTTTTCTAATCCACAACCACAGAACAATAACAATACTCCATTGGCCAAGTATCTTTAAAATAAGCGCACCATCTATTCCTCTAGATTGAATTAAAAAGTAACCAATCACTATTTGGAATCCTATCAAAATTGATGAGAAGATAGCTATGTTTACTTGTTTGTTTCTTTTATAATATTCATTGACCAAAGTGGTATGTACCATTAAAGGCACCATAAATAGGAAGGCAAAAAGATACTGCTTCATGGTGAACTCCAATTGATATACATACGTTATGGCAACATACATCACAGCCGTCATTAAAATAGCAAAAAGCCACCCATAGGCAAAAAACTGCTTGTGTAGTTTGCGTACTAGGGCATTTCCTGACCGATAGAAGTTTTTTAAATACGGGTTTAGAATAAACGGTCCGGCCATTTGTGCCAGCATCAAAAAACTAAGAAATATTTGGTATTTACTTAGATCGTTTACACTGAAGAAATAGGTGCCGTAATAGGCATCTACCTTAACTCTGATGGTACCCACCGCTATCGGCACAAAAAAAGGAAATGATAGCCATAAACCACGTAGATTAATTGACAGTTTAACCTTTCTAAATGTGTTTCGGTAAAAAACACAAAAGCACAATGTTTTCACACTCTGACCCAAAATTATAATAAGTAACAGACTTCTTACGTCCAAGGAATCCATAAAGAAAAATAGGGCACAAACCACTAATACATTATAGATTACTTCAATCCAAATGTTTACTGTAAAATCTCTATGAAAAAGCACCAATACTTTAAAGGAAGCACTTACAAATTGTACTCCTATCAATGCGAGCATCAAGAACTCAACACCCCTAAACATGGGTACTATAAAAACAATGGCGGCGGCAGGAAGTACTAATAAACTCCGAGTCAAAAAGTTTGTGATCCAATTCTGGGCTGCAGCCGCTGGATCCTTACTAAAAGTTCTCAATAAGAAGTCATGACTACCAAAATTCAAGAAAAGCAAAATAAAGTTACTCCATATTAATATTTCGGCATAATGTCCCCATAGTTCTGTAGAATGATAGGTAACTATAATTAGCGAAATAAGCAACACAGACGCCACACCCAATATCTGACTCACGCCATATAAAGAAATAGTCTTTAACCTATTTGCTATTTTTCCCTTCATTAAAATGTCTTGTCAGATTGAACATCTATGGCTCGTAATTGGTAGAAGCCTATACCTCTTCCGTCATCAGAAAAATAAACAACGGTATTTCCATTTATCAAAGCGGGTTTGTGTTTGTTTCCATCTTCAAAAGTAAGTTGTTCATTTTTATAAAACACCTGATTGTCTATTAGAGTCACTGACAGTGAATCTATACTCCTAACGGATAATTCTGTGGCCCCTTCATTACGACCCTTCTGATTCCAATAATAGTAAACCAATGTGCCTTCCTTAACCGAATAGTCATATTTTAAAATATGCTCATCAGGTGTAATGACAGTAAACTCTTCTGTCTGTTCTTTTGGGGTCTGAAAAAACCCGTAGATGATTCCTGCAGGTAACAAAATAGCAACGACCCATTTCCAGGATACCTGTTTGAGGTTATTCCGAAACAATATCGCTATAAGTATCAATAACAAACCTAATCGTGGAAACGACCATGGGAGTGATAATTCTGAAAATCGATCCACAGGAAGGTTACAAATAAGAAAGAAAACACCAAGTATAACGAACGTTTTTGGGGTCAGCCTCTTACCTCTTACAAAGAATAGCATAGGGAACAGCAATAAAATATTGGTATATGTACTCCCATAGGGAGACAATAAAATGCTCAACACCATCCAAAAAGAAAACAGTTTGAGCAAAGACCTTTCTTTTCTAGTTACAAAATAACTAAGGATAAGAAGTAGCATCTTGAATACAAACAGTACCATGGTGAATAGAAAAGCATCTGAAGCGAAAACTCCTTTCAGAAACATAAACACCGATTGGTAATTCTGAACAAATTCTAAGGTGATCTCGCCATTACCCGCTCTTGGTAAAACAGCACTAAAATAAAACTCCCATACCTCCACACCCTGAATCAATACCGAGACTGCTAATAGCACAATACAAACTAGAGCTAAATACATAATGGCCTTGTACTTTTTCTTAAATAACAAGAAACCGAACAGCAGCAACGGAAAAACCTTTAAAAGGATAGCGATACCCCAAAATAGGCCCATTTTTATATGTTTTCCCTTTCTATATGCCAAAAACCCTTCAGAAAGCAAGAAAAAAAGAAGCAAATATACCTGTCCAAACAGGAAAGAGTTTCGCAATGGAATTATAAAAATGATAGGAATAGCAAAAAGGTAAAATGTCCTTATTTTAAATGTACTAACAAGTCTATAGGCACTATAGACAAACAAGAAAAGGCTAAGAAGGTTAAAAATTATTTTGGCGGCCCCCAAAGAAACATAGGTAAAGGGAGCGAAGAATGTGGCTAAAAATGGCGTATTAGGCGCATAACTACCAAAAACTCCTTCATATCCCATTTGTGCAATTTCGGTATTGAATACATGTGGAAAATAGACGGACGTAGAAAAAGCTCCATTCTTAAGTAGTGTAGCACTTAGGTAATAATTAGAAAAATCGTGAGGAATAAAAGTGATTGCTTCAACAAGGAAGGCGCCACAGACAAGTGTCAAAAAAACATATCCAACGGCGGGGTTTGATATCATCTTATTGAGCAACTTCATCTCCTATATTCATATAATTAACTTCAACTTCTGATGGTTCCCTAATACTTCCAGAAACGGGCAATCCCTTAAATGGAGCATGTGCAGCGACATCTTTTCGGTAGTACAAGGCTCCTAAGAACGGAAATTCATGATGAACATGTGTCTTTAAATGGGCAAGTTTCTTTTTAATTTCAGTTTCGGGAATACCCCATTCTAGGCTCAACCGATGCGCTGATGGTTCCATAAAAGAAATGTACAATAACTCGGTGGTTGTATGACGTTGCTTTTTAGCATAGTTCACACCATCATTCAAGTCCTCTTTAAGTTCGTTGTGAGATGCTTTAAACGCCTTTAACGTATCTTGAAGCTGTGGATAGCTCAAGTATCCAGAAACACTTCTTTGTGTCTTAAATAAGGGTTGAATTCCAGATTCGTGGCACCAAATACACTTTGATGGTTTGCCTCCATTAGAGTGCTTAGGATCTGAGCTTATTTTCAGGTTTCCTTCTAGGTCAAAAATTCCAAACCTAGGTTGTCCATTGGGTAAAATATCAACAGTTTCGTATTCCAAAATCTCTCCGCTTATTGAGTCTATTTCAGTAGAAAGAAAAAGTTGATGAAAACCATTTTGTTGTGAATAGCTTATGATTCGATGTTCGCGAGAAACCCCCGAATTGGTCACATAGCCCTTAAATGATCCTAGTTTGTAACTGCCTAGCAAATCTTCAAACGTATTTGGCATTCCTGTCAAAGCATAATAATGTTGAGAAGACCCTAAAAGTAGGCTTACATATCTCCCCAGGTCAACATGTTGATTGGTTTGGTATTCGCCTGATACTTTTATACTATCGTGAAGCTGTCTTAAATGACGTTGAGCTTCAGAAGTAAATCCTAGTTTTTCAATGTCTATGGTAATGATATTATCATCTATGTAAATACCTGGGTCTCTTTTTGGAAGGGTGGCACCCACAAAAGACAGGGTCCATTTAAGACCATATAGTCCTTCTTTTACTGAATCATCATCAAAGGCTTTATTCCATTTAAGAGAGAGACTGGTTTCTGGGTTCAGTGTATCACGATATACACTACGGTCACACGACATGAACAACCCTAGCGTCAGAAAAACCAATATCCCGATAATCGAACTACTCTTCTTCATTGGCACGAATAATTTCGTAGATACTATAATCAACGTCCCTAATAACTTGCTCCTCCATTTTCTTTAGAAAACGAGCGCGAAGTCGAGGGGTCAAAGAATACCAAACTCCCTCCTTTGGATTTTCAATTAAATTACATTTGGCGATAAAGATCATATTCCCAATATAGTCCATTGTATCCAAGCCATCAATGATTTCTTCATCCGTTACCACCCGCCTACAATTTGAATTCCAATTGCAATAACTTAGCTCCTTCTGGCCACACATAAAGTATACTTTCCGTTCTAAATCTGTGCTAATAATCGTTCCTTGGCAAAAAGGTGTCACAATCTTAGTATCAAGCAAATTTTCTTGCTCCAAAAAAGAGGTGATGTCTTTACCACTGGAAAACGAATATTTAATATCCATACTATAGGCCACCACACTTGCCAGGCATTGAATAATAAGAATTCCATAAAGAATATACTTTTTTGAAGCCCTCAACCATTTTGACTTCCATTCCTGGGGTGATGTATTATAATGATCCAACCACAGAGCAATAACAAATATGATAAAGGTCATCCCAAAATAGCGTATGCTTGACAGTTTTGTGGCAAAGAAAAAAAGTTGCGTTCCAAATAAGGCGGTGTATATAAAGAACAATGGGACTTTTCGCTTATTGAATAGAACAATAGGAATAAAGTATACCAATAAACAAAACACTCCTGTAATTGGCTTACTAAGATTTACAAAAAGGTTCGAATTCCAAAAATGCACAGTTCTAAAATCCGATATAGGAGCCAAAGCCTTAAAAAAAGAAACGAATCCAGTAACTAGTCGATCTGCTAAAAACAAATCATCTAGCTGTCCATATAGGTAGGAATCGTTGGGCGGAATAATTTGAAAAAGCGCCAACACTACACTCAACAAAAAAAGAACACTCCCAAGTATAAAAGACGATGTTTTGTAAGAGTGCATTTTAAAAACCTTCTCAAGTAGCAGTGTTAGGAAAAAGGCAAAGGAGATAACAACAAAGATAAGATGCGTGTTTGCTGCAAGTGCTAAAAACGTACATAAGAGTATTATTTTTTTATCGCGTTGCCTGAAAAGACTACAGGCAAGAAACAGAAATAAAACACCTATCATGTAATTTCGACTTAGGATGTTGTATTCGTAAAACATAAAATACCCAAAGACAAACAATATTTTAAATAATAGTGTAAATGAAGTGTTCTTCAGGAATACCCACATGGCCGATGCAGCAATTAGAATATGTAATAACTGCATCCACATGGGATCTGAAGTGACACGCGTTATGAAATACAGTAGTATATTCCATAGAATAGGGTGCCCTTCATAGCGTGTGTTTTGAATTAGATCGGCAAAATCTGTACTATCTCTGGCCAATAACCAATGATGAGATTCATCCAACCAAATTTCGTGGTGAAAAATACCAACAAGGCTGGCTATAAAATAGACCCCAATAAGAATGAGATAGTTGCGGTTATTACTCTTGATTGATAGCATATGTTGTTGTAAACATAATCAAAGTTACTATTTCCGTAAATTATCTTGATACGAGCATTAGTCCGCTAGCCAAAACTGATTTCACTTTTAGCTTCAGCGCTTTAAATAAACTTCTATTCTCTTTAATAATCTCTCTATGATAATTGACCTCATTTACCACTTTCCGAACAGCATAATCATAGTATTTTCGGGAATAGGTTCGTTTAAAATCAATGTCTCGATCTGTAGAAGTTTCCCAATCTGGCTTTGCAGTAATATCTTTTTCAATTTCAGTGTATAATGACGTTCCTTTTATGGGATACGCAATTGTAATAGTAAAATGTGTTGGATTCGATTTTTTGAGGTGATCTATGGTCTGGGCAATATCCTTTTGATCTTCACCAGGGTACCCTAACATGATAAAAGTGCCTGTCTCTATCCCTATATCATTGGCATCATTTATGGCTTTCTGTACGGTTTCAACCTCCACCCTTCTGTCCATGGCATCAATGATCTTTTGCGATCCACTTTCGGCACCAATCCATATTCTATAACAACCCGATTCTTTTAATAATTGTAAGATTTCGTCATTCAATCGTTCGGCACGCGTAATGCATTCAAAGGGAATGACGGTATTCTGTTTCAATACTTCTTCATGAAAACTTCGCATCCATTTGTGACTTACCGTGAATACATCGTCTACAAACCATAAAGTATCGGGATTGTAGGTTTCCTTTAGCATGGTCATTTCTTCTACAACCAGTTTGGCTGGGCGGCGACGGTAACTTTGTCCATAAACAGCCGTGCTACACCACTTACAAGTATATGGGCAACCTCGCTGCGTACTCAGGGTCATTGAGCTCTTTCCGTGGTTGTCTTTCCAAGCAGCTAGATACTTTTCAATAGGAATTCCTTCACGGTTTGGCAACGGCAAGGCAGCCAAGTCTTTCATTTTTATTCGAGGCGCCGTCTTCACTACGGTTCCATTTTCTAGGTAGGCGATACCGCTTACTTCTGAAATTTCGGTTTTCGCTATCACCGCAGCATATAAGGCGGCCATGGTCTCTTCGCCTTCTCCAATAATAAGATATTGCGCTCCTGCATTTAGATAATTTTCAAGATTATAGGTAATATCTGGCCCTCCTAGAACAATCTTCGGAAAACCATAAAGCGCTTCGGTTTTTAATATTTTAATGAGTCTAATAACCTCCACCTTGGTCATTAAGTTGGTATAAATCGCCACTAAATCTGGTTTCTTATTCGCGATAAATTCTAACTGGGCCGCTTTACTTGAAAATGTAGTATCAAAAAGATGATTCTCGACACCATGTTCATTAAGATATCCAGAAACATACAATAGTCCTAAAGGAGGATAAGGCTTCATAATCTTGAGCTCCTTTGGATCTTCATATAAATAATATGCATGGGTTAAAACAATGCTCATCGTGTTCGAAGTGTAATTATATAATGATCGGCGTATTTTGCCCAAAACGAATAGTAAAACAATCGTTCTACTTTCTTCAATGTCCTCAGCATGCCTTTCTTAGATTTGAAGAAAGGTTCTAGGTATGAAGGAGGTATCGCTATACCTATGGGTTTTAAGTCCGTTTTCTTAAAATTATCTCTGGTTAAAGTTACAATATCTTGGGGATTGTAATACCATGTTGGCACCGATACTCCTTCAACATTTGCCAATATTGGTTTGGCGGTCTTTCTTCTGAAGGCCTTTTTAAAACTCCCTTTGCTTATAAAGTAAAGTTGTTCCCACAAACAATGTTTTGGCATAATAACCATAACCAATAAACCTTCTGGGTTTAGAAGTTCTGGAGCTTTCTTTAAAAATTCCTGCAATAGTTTTGGTGACAAGCAGTTGAAACCTCCAAAATTAGAAAAGATAATATCAAATTTTTGAGGAAACGTTTGAGGCGTTAGTTCATTAATATCCATGGTGACAAAGCGGATGCCCTTTGCTGAGTGCTTTGCTTCGGCCTCGTTGATCATTGCTTCTGAAATATCCGTCGCGATCACTTTGTGTCCTTTTTCTGAAAGAAACACCGCGTCCTCTCCGGTACCGCAATTAACCTCTAAAATGTGCAAACATCTGTTCTCTTCGGAAACTTCTTCCGAAGAAAAAATAGTGCTGTTTAGAAACTGATGAACACGATGTCGTTGTGCCTTTCCTATTTCCGAAAAAGTGAAAACAGTATCATAACTCTTCGCAGCTATATCAAAATCGCTAGGCATTGGTGTGCTGCACTTTTTTTAGAAACATTCTATCAATAAGTGCGCTAGGAACATAGTAAAAGTACAAGACCATAGACCTGAGAGCATTTTTGGAAAGAGAGAATGGGTTTTTGAAAAAGCTCTTAAAATTAGCTACTGCCTGACTCTTTCTATACTCTTTATGTACGTAGCGATGTAGTTTCTTGTAGTATGCCGAATTGAACGTCCCCTGAAACATCATGGCAAGATCATCTGAATCTGTCCAATTGGCTTTCAGCTGAAGATCGTCTTTTACTTTTTCATAAAACTTGGTTCCTGGTAAAGGATAGGATACCGAAATTCCTAAGTTGTCTGGCAACAACTCTTTAATCATCCGTACCGTTTTTTCAATGTCTTCTTTGGTTTCATCCAAATACCCAAACTGAATAAAGAAGGCCACTTTAATTTTCTTTTCTTTTAAAAGTTTTGTGGCTGTATAAATCTGTTCTACTTGGGTTCCCTTATCCATGGCGTCTAGGATTTTCTGAGAGCCACTTTCGGCACCCACCCAGACTTCTTCCAATCCTGAGGCGGCCAATGCATCTATGGTATCACCTTTGAGCAAGAGATCTACTCGACTCTGAATGTAATAAGAAATAGTTAACTGTTCCTCTTGTAAACAGCTGTTAAACTCCTGTACCCAATTTGGTTTTAAGCCAAAAATATCATCACACATCCAAAATTTACGTACTCCAAAGTTTTCTTTCAGAAAGGCTAGATGTTTGGTTATGTACTGTGGTGAATGTGAGTTATACCTGTTCCCATAAATAGGCTTGGCACACCAATTACATTTATAAGGACAACCGCGGGTGGTGGCAATATTCAAGGTAAACTCTTTATGCCCCGAACGCCAAACTTCTTTATATGCGTCTATATCAACAAGATCCCATGCTGGCATAGGAAGCTCATCTAGGTCTCTTAAAACCATTCTTTTAGGATTGGTTTTTATTTCCTCTTCATCTCTAAAAACAAGCCCCTTGATGGCATTGGGCGAATCTTCTTTATCAACAGCCTGTACTAGCTCTAACAGGGTAATCTCACCCTCTCCCTGAATGATAAAATCGGCACCGGCTTCTATATATTTTTCAAAATGGTCTGTGCTATCAGAACTACAAACAACAACAGTACAACCGTGTTTTTTGCCAAGAGCAATCATTTTGAAGGCCGCTTCCCTCATGGTTGTCAAACACATTTTTGTAAGATAGTTGAAGCCATCATCGTAGATAGCTAGAAAACGGGGTTTGTTTTCAATGATTTCGCTTTCAATGGCTTCAGAATCACTTCTTAAGTTGGTATCAAACAAAGAAACCTCATATCCCTTTGACCTCATTAATGAGGCCGCATAGAGTGTTCCCAATGGTGGATAGGGAGTTTTATTATCCCATTGCTTTTTATCCAGTGGGTAATAGTACGAATGTGAAAACAATATATCAAGCATGTTCCTTAGGTAGGTGGATGTTATATTTTTCTTGATACTCTTGGTACTTTTCGTTCAATCTATCGATCACCTTCTTTTGAAAATTTTGAGGATGGTGTTTGGATACGTTTTTTGTTGACTTCATAGCAACTCGGAAGCTTTCTTGGTCCAGTTTACTAAACTTTGTTTTCCACTTACTATAGGTAACTTTTAAAAAGAAAGAATCTAATGCGTCCCCAGCTTTTGTGTTCAAAATACGTTCAATAAAACGAATAAACAGTGATTTTTTAACGGGTTTTAGTTGCATCATTCCTTCTGCAAAGCTCTTATTAGGAAGGATGGAATACGCCCATTTATTTTGTTCATAGAATTCTCCGAAGCTTCCATTACCATACATAGGAATCATGGTTACCAATTCGGTTGCGGTGAATCTATTTTTTTCTTCTATTTCTAAAGAATCTGCACTCACAAAATAGTTTACGCAAAAATATTTCTTTGAATTCAGTAAAAACAGTTTTTTATATAATACTAAGAACGTTCTGGTAATCCAGAGCCTTCCCGGAGCGGCTATGATAAAAAAGTCGATATCTCCATCTTCGTCAAAATATCCTTTAGATAAGGACCCAGAAACAGCTACGCCTTCCACAAAAGGAAACCTCGAAATAAATCTGGAAACTTTTTCGGTTTTAGAAAATATTTGCCGAGCTCCCTGATTACCCTTGCGTCTTCGTTCAACAAGCGCATTGTTGTTTTCACACAAATAAAAATCATCAATGTTATACACAATATTATCTCGAACAAGTTCATTGAGTTCGTATAAAAAATCAGCCTTATTCTCCGATTCAGAAAAAGCAAAAATTTCGTCTTGGGTAAGAGGATACCTAAATAGCGAAAAATACAAAAGAGGTTTTAATGGAGTCAAGGCATAAGTTTTAAGCAGGTTATAATGCGGCTATAAAGTTAGTAATTATGATATAAACAATCTACTTACCATAAATCCTTTAAAAATACCCAGATAATTACGTTCTAAATAGCAATTTTCTTGATTTGACATAGGGTTATTCGTTCTTTGGATTTTATTTTTTGGTACGGGGGGCTCTTTTATATCGTCCCTTCTAAATTAACCAATTTAAATGATCAATTATAAAAAATGAAAGATTTCTATTAACAGTTACTGTTCATTCTTTATTTGTAAAATCAATAATACATCCACAAATACCATGCTGAAATTTCATCTTTAAACTATCATACTTTCATCCTGTCATTTATTTATTCCAAGTAAATAGTTCCATTAGTACGTGGTAAAGGTACTTCCCTTATATAGAAAAATAAGTATCCCAGGGAACAGTATGCTTTCAGAATAGATTAAAAAAGCTCAACTTCTACACAGAAAAGTTCACTCCCTTCCTTTTTTTACCCGGTCACAATGAAAAAATTGTGTTTTTAAAATCCATATAGGGTTTTTCCTAAAAAAAAAGGGTGATATACCTAAAGCCTTTCTAGAATAAGACAGTATCTTTAAATTATTCATTTTAAATACATTACAATGTGGTATAACGACTTACGACCAAATCAAGAATTGATTCCTAATAAGTACTCCTTGGTGTTTATTCAAGAAGATGAGGACGACATCATCCTTTCAGAAGCTGACAAGCAGCGAACTCTTGAAAATATGATCGAACTAAAAAAGGGGTTGTTGGAGAAGGTTCCACAAAAAACCGTGGATAGAAATATTCTCTTAGCCACTTGGAATATCAAAGAGTTTGGACATATCTCAGAGAGATTACCTGAATCACACTACTATATTGCAGAGATTATTAATGCATTTGACATCGTAGCTGTTCAAGAAATAAAAAGTGGTTTGGATGGTTTGGAAAAAGTCATGCGGTTATTAGGTAGTGATTGGTCCTATATTATCACAGATATTACGGAAGGCAGTAGCGGAAACAAAGAACGCTCTGGTTTCATTTTTGACACGCGTAGAATACAACATTCAGGGCTCTCTGGTGAATTGGTGATTTCTCCTGAAGTTAATGAAGATGCCATCGTAAAGCAATTAAAAAGAACGCCTACTATTACTGGTTTCACCTCAGGTTGGAAAAAATTCTCAATAGTGAGTTTGCATCTCCATCCTGGTGAGAAAAATGCCTCTGGAGATAAACCCTCTGATCACGATTTCAGAAAAGAAGAGGTTAGAATGCTTATGGAAATTATACGAGACAAATTGGATAGTAATCTGTTATGGAGTCAAAATTTGATGATTTTAGGAGACACCAACTTATACGAAGATGACGATGATATTGTTGAGCTTATCACTGATGAAGGGTTTAAAGAATGCACGGGCCTCATTGGAAAGCCTACCAATACTAGTGGTAATCAAATCTATGATCGCATCTTTCTCAATGTAGATGACTACTATAAACTAATTGAAGACGAAAATGGTGTTGAAAAAGGAGATGTTTTTGATCTCTTTGAATATGTATTCACAGATGAACAACGACCGCAATATCATGATTTTATGTTAGCGCACAAAAATGATCCATCTAACTTAACTGATGACGATGCCTTTGACAGCTACTATCATAGATACTGGAAGCGAAATCAAATGTCTGATCACTTACCAGTTTGGATTGAAATTGAAGCTGATTCGTCGGTTAATTTTCTAGGTAGTAAGTTGAATAAATTTAATTAATGAAACCGGGGGTCCAGACCCCAATTATATTAATCGCGCTGATAATTCTTTAAAAGAAACTTTGTCCTGCTCCCCCGTACTCATATTTTTCAAGGTATAGGTTTGCGATTCCATTTCTGTAGCTCCTGCTAATACAGTATATAGAATACCTCTCTTATCTGCATAGCCCATTTGTTTTTTCATCTTGGCCGCATCAGGGTATAACTCGGCAGTAACTCCCGCTTTGCGCAATTGAGAAATTGCCTGCATGGCGTATAACGATTCTTGCTCGCCAAAGTTGATAAAGAGCACTTTAGTATTTTGAGTAGCCGTTTCAGGAAATAAATTGAGTTCTTCCAACACTAGGTATATTCTGTCCAGACCAAAAGAAATACCAATACCGCTCATGTCTTTAAGTCCAAAAATACCTGTAAGATCATCATACCGACCTCCGCCTCCAATACTACCCATATTAACGCCTTCGGGTGCTGCTACCTCGTATATAGCTCCAGTATAATAATTAAGTCCGCGGGCCAGCGTAACATCAATTTCTAGTTTTGCTGAAGTAAGTCCTAAGGTATCCATTGTGTTTACAATAAAATTGAGTTCTTCAATACCTTCCATACCAATTTCTGATGTTTTCAAAAGCTCACCAAGCATGTTTAATTTACTTCCAGCATCACCTGTACTTTCAAACAAGGGTTGCATTTTTTGAATGGCCTCTTCGGAAATTCCTTTCACTACCATTTCTTTTTTAACGCCCTCCTCGCCTATCTTATCCAATTTGTCCAGTGCCACCGTAAAATCAATTAGCTTGTCTTCTGCTCCAATCACTTCGGCAATACCGCTCAATATTTTTCGATTGTTAAGCTTTATGGTTGTTCCTGGTAAATTCAATTTAGAAAAAACAGCGTCATATAATTGCACAAACTCAACTTCTTGCCAAAGAGATTTAGAGCCTACCACATCAGCATCACATTGTCCAAATTCGCGATAACGTCCACGTTGTTGTTTGTCCGCCCGCCAAACCAATTGCATTTGATATCGTTTAAACGGAAAGGTGATATCATTTTGGTGCTGTACCACATAGCGTGCAAAGGGAACGGTTAGGTCATACCGAAGGGCTTTCTCTGAAATTTTTGGTGTTAGGACAACACTATTTCTTTCATTATAGACATCGTCATTTACCTTCCCTAAGTAATCTCCACTATTTAATATTTTAAAGATTAGCCTATCACCTTCTTCACCATATTTCCCCATAAGGGTATCACTCTTCTCAAAGGAAGGTGTCTCAATAGGTTGAAAACCATAGGTTGTAAAACAACTACGGATGGCGTCCTTTATATAATTACGTTTCACTACTTCGGCAGGAGAGAAATCACGTGTTCCTTTGGGTATGGATGGTTTTTGAGCCAATCTTTTAGGTATTATACATTAGTATTAGGGTATTCACTTCAGAATAACCTCTGCAAATATCACAATTTCTGTTCGAAATAGTAACTAATTTTAAAATATTGGTAACTTTATAGGCTCATGTTAGTCTAATGATAAAAACCAGACCACCCTATCATGTTTTCACTCTTTAGAGAAAATGTTCGAATTGCCTTAGATTCTATTAAAAGTCAGATGCTTAGAACGGTACTTACCATCGTTATTATTGCGATAGGAATTTTTGCGCTGGTTGGGATTTTAAGCTTGGTAAAGGCATTAGAAAACACGATTTCTAGTGACTTTGCGTCCATGGGCGCAAACAGTTTTAATTTACAGCGATACGAGTTTAATGTACAGAGACAGCAAGGTGGCGAAAAGGAGAAGATCAATCCCGTTATAAGCTATGATAATATTAGAGAGTTCGTAGACAAATACGATTATCCGTTTTCACAGACATCGGTTTCCTTTCGAGGAACAGGCGCTGCGGAAGTTAAATTTGAAGATGAAAAGACAGATCCGGAGGTGCAGATTTACGGTGTGAATGAACATTATTTAGAAAATACCGGAACTGAAGTGGATCGAGGGCGTGACTTTACCGTTTTTGATATTGAGAATAACAATAAGGTATGTATCATTGGTTCTGACTTCTTAAAAAGCCTCTTCAAAAATGATAATCCACTCAACAAAACAATTAGTGTTCGTGGGGTTAAGTTTAAAATCATAGGAATCTTAGAATCTAAAGGGGCTACTTTCGGAAATAATCAAGATCTTAAAGTGTTAATTCCAATTAAGGCAGCTCGAGGTATTTATACGCAACCCAACATTAATTACACAATAAGTGTAAAGGTGGATGACAAGGAAATGTTGGCGGGAGCGCAAGACGAAGCTATCCTAACGTTTAGAAACGTACGAGGGTTGAGTCCGGTAGAAGAAAATGACTTTGGTATTGAACGCAGTGAGGATCTTATCAATCGTATTGCAAGTATTACCTCTGTTTTAGAAATATCAGCCTGGATTATTAGCATCATTACTATTTTAGGATCTTCCATTGCCTTGATGAATATTATGTTGGTTTCCGTGACAGAACGTACTCGAGAGATTGGTGTGCGTAAAGCATTAGGAGCAAAACGTTCTACAATTTCTACACAGTTTTTTATAGAAACTATTGTTATTGGGCAATTGGGAAGTATTTTGGGTATTATATTAGGAATTGGTGCTGGTTTTGCCGTTTCCTCCATTTTCAGCTTCAGTTTTTCATTACCCATAGTTCCTATCATTTGGGCTACCGTTATTACATTCTTGGTAGCTATTATCGCTGGAGCTTATCCGGCAACCAAAGCCGCCAAGCTTGATCCTATTGAAAGTCTTCGGTATGAATAGCTCCCTAGCCCCATGCCATTAACAACCTTTGCTTCAGAAAGATTGATTTTCAGAAAGTTAACACTGGAAGATGCGCCCGAAATCTATTTTCTACGCTCAGACAATGCAGTAAATAAATTCATAAAAAGAAATAAACCGAAGCGCATTGAAGATGCCAGACAATTTATTCTAGATAGAAATAGGGATATTGAAGAGGGCAAACTATACTATTGGGCTATTTCAATAAAGAATACCACAAAACTCATTGGTAGTATTTGTTTGTGGAACCTCTCTGAAGATGGAACCACCGCAGAAATTGGCTATGATCTCCATCCTACCTTTCAGAAAATGGGTTATATGTCTGAAGCCATGAAAGCCGTTATGGACTATGGTTTTTCAGTGCTAAAGCTCACTACTATTGAGGCGTTCACACATAGAAACAATAGAGCGTCTACCAAGTTGCTAGAGAGCCATCATTTTATCTTGGACCTGAATCGCGTAGACGATGGTTTTCCCGATAACATTATTTTTACCTGTGGTATTAAGGATGTATTGTCCGATCAAAAAAGTTAAACAATTCTCCTTTAGTGATAACGGCGCCTTGCTGAATTAATGCAAAAACATCACCGTTTCTGTCATCAGAATATTCTTTGTTGGCTGTTAGAAATTCCACATCATCCGAAGCGAAGTTTTTCTGCAACCATCGATATCCTTCGGGTGTGGTAACATCTTGCTTGGCATCTGTTATTTTAAGCACGATAAGATTCATAGAGGTTTCTCCCAATTCGAAGAGAAAAAGTTGTTGCGGAGCAATGTTCTCCAAATAAGAAGCATTTTGCAGGACTCCTTCCCAAACAAGGTCGCTAAAGACGTCCAATTCTTGTTCGGCTACTTCGGGGGTAGTTTCTTTTATTTGTTTCCATTCTTCACCTGTAATGGACTGTGCGGCCAAAAAAGTGATAAACTCTTGTTCCAGAGATTCAAATTGTTCTTTTGTAAGTCGTGTGTATTTCATTACTAAATAAAAAGAAAAACCCCGACAGATGCCGAGGTTTTATATCATTGTATTATTGTATTTACTTCGCTTCGGCTACTACGTCAAATGCAAAATTAATAACCACATCTCTGTGGAAACGAATTTTAGCTTCGTATTGCCCAGTTCTTTTTATAGAACCTCCTGCAATAGAAATAAACTTTTTCTCAATAACCACTTCCTTCTTAGCAAGTGCATCGGCTAGATCGGCATTAGTGACAGATCCAAATAATTTGTCACCTTCTCCTGTCTTCGCAGAGATTTTGATTGCAAGGTCATTTAGTTTAGCCGCTTCTGCTTGTGCATCTTCGATTATTTTCTTCTCCTTGTAACCACGTTGCTTTAAGGTTTCTGCTAACACTTTCTTAGCAGAAGGTGTTGCCAAAACAGCAAATCCTTGAGGAATCAAAAAGTTTCTTCCGTACCCATTTTTTACAGTAACTAGGTCATCTGTAAAACCAAGGTTGTCTATGTCTTTCTTTAATATTAGTTCCATGTCCTATGCTGCTTTTATTTTAACAAATCTGCTACATATGGCATTAAAGCCAAATGACGCGCTCTTTTAACTGCTACAGCTACCTTACGTTGGTATTTTAACGAAGTACCTGTTAATCTTCTAGGCAAGATCTTTCCTTGCTCATTGACAAACTTCATCAAGAAATCTGGATCTTTATAATCAATATACTTGATTCCAGACTTTTTAAAACGGCAATATTTCTTAGCCTTCGAAGTCTCTATATTAAGCGGAGTAAGATATCTGATCTCTCCGTCTTTTTTTCCTTTTGCTTGTTGTTCTATAGATGCCATAGCTTATGCAGTTTTTTTGTTACGGGTTCTTCTTCTTTCAGCCCAAGAAATTGCATGCTTATCGAGTGAAACAGTTAAAAAACGCATGACACGTTCATCTCTTCTAAACTCAACATCAAGATCATTGATAGCTTCACCTACAACGGTGTATTCAAATAAGTGGTAGAACCCACTCTTTTTGTGTTGAATTGCGTAGGCCAATTTCTTTAGCCCCCAATTCTCTTTTGATATCATCTTAGCACCTTTAGAAACAAGAATATCTTCGTATTTCTTAACTGTTTCCTTTATCTGATCTTCAGATAAAACGGGATTTAAGATGAAAACAGTTTCATAATGATTCATAAAAAATCTTTTAATTATATTTGTTTTATACATTGGCTCTCTGCCAAGAGCGTGCAAAAATACTACTTTATTTCCTATTTTCAAACCTCTTTTTCACTTCATAATTCTTTTCCTACATAAAAAGATAAAGTGAATGATTTTCACGACAAAAGTTAAAAAAACTTGCCATTCATCGATTTTTTCGCTATAATTGCCTTAAGATTAAAACGTAAAACGCGTGGATAAACCTATTCTTAAGTGTGCCATAGTTGATGATTCAACTTTACAGCGACTATCCATTGTAAAACTTATAGAAAACCACCCTTCGCTTGACCTCATGGCCGAATACAACAACGCCATTGAAGCAAAAATGGGGCTGGCAACCGAGCAAGTAGACCTCATCTTTCTCGACATTGAAATGCCAATTCTTTCTGGATTTGACCTTTTGGATGATTTGGCTAACAAACCTCAGATAATTTTTGTTACTGGAAAAACCAAATACGCGTTTAAGGCTTTTGACTACGATGCTGTTGATTATTTGCGGAAACCCATCTCTAAAGAGCGTTTTTTAAATGCCGTTCATAAGGCTATTACTAATTACAAATTGAAAAATGATGAAGGGTTTGATGATGAAGACTTCATCTTTGTAAAAAGTAACCTAAAGAAGCGAAAAGTTTTTCTCAACGAACTACGTTATATAGAAGCACTTGGAGATTATGTTAAATTAGTCACAGAGCATGACGCACTTGTTGTGCTATCTACCATGAAGGCATTTGAAGCCCTACTCCCTAGTGATCGTTTCTTACGTATTCATAAATCATACATTGTAAATCTCGATAAAGTAGAGCGTTATAATAGTAAAGTTATTGAGTTAGACAAGGAGCAACTCCCACTGAGTAGAAATCGTAAGACGGATCTCGTGGAAGCGCTTTCTGCAACCATGCGTAACTAGTAGTTATCTACATCCAAATTTACCTTTACCCTTGAAAACTCTTTAATCGCATTAAAGCGTTGCTGCACTTTCAATATAAATTTCTTTGTCTTTATAAGCGATTGCTTTTTGGGAATCTTGACCAGAATATTAGAAATATACTCATTTCGTATTCGTCCTACAGGCGGAGCCTCTGGCCCTAAAACATGATCTGTGAGTTGTACTTGCAACGCCTGTCCAAACCATCTAGAGGCGCGTTGCATTTTTTCCAAATTTCGATCGCGAAATGTAATTTTTATAGTTCGGAAATACGGCGGGTATTTGTACTGATATCTTTCTTCCAACTGTTGATCATACATACTCTGAAAATCATTGACACTCACCTGCTGTAGTATCTGATGAAATGGGTTATACGTCTGTATCAACACCTTACCTCGTTTTTGGGTACGCCCTGCCCTGCCCGAAACCTGTTGTAATAATTGAAAGCTTCGTTCGTGCGCTCTAAAATCTGGGAAATTGAGTAAGTTATCCGCA
>Ga0316204_10003160_pt1 | contig 34134 bp, 30 predicted proteins | sample 6monrhotite_MG_2_FD_205661 | JGI IMG/M metagenome (GOLD analysis project Ga0316204, IMG submission 205661) | Microbial mat bacterial communities from mineral coupon in-situ incubated in ocean water Damariscotta River, Maine, United States -... | ecosystem: Environmental > Aquatic > Marine >... | reverse complement strand
ATTGGGCGACCATCTCAATTTCCTTGCCATGCAACTTTGTCATTTGGTCTTGTTCTACTTGCCTGGCGCTGGCGTCAAATATTTCTCCGCCCCGATTCTGATCCAGCTTTGAGTGACTGGTAAAGGCTGACCCCGTTAAAACGGCCTGCTTCTGTTTGTCATCCAGATTCAATTCAAATAGCCGGGAAAGCGAATCTATGGCCATGCCAGGCTGGTTGAGAAAACTCTCACTGTCGAGTGTCTTTACCCGCTCTGCGCCGATAGTATCTATTATTTTCGCAAAGGCCGCATGTTGGGATAGCCAGCCAATGGCGGCGACTTGTAGATCCGTCAGTTTCAGGAGATCATCGCCCGTAAATCCGTCGATAAGATATCCATCCTGCTTTGTTCCGATCAGGACATCGCGAACCCAGATGCGCCCCCACATTTCTTTTTTGGCGATTGAACGGAGAAACGATTCTATCGGGGCATAGAGCAGCAGTGCTTTCGCCTCCGGTCGTGACATTAACATTGGTATGGCGAGTGGAGTGCAAATGTTGGATGGCTTGATGATCACTGCTTTGTCATCTGAAAAAGGTCGGCCGAGCAAATTCAGAGATTGATCGAGGACCTGTTTCCATTTGGCAGGATCCGCACCACGCCTTCTCCAGCCGATCATATCATTCAGCACAACCGGCTCTTTCAAGCCCATAGATACACCTTCAATATCAAAGGTGCGGGCCATCATGGTTGAACAGCAATAAGCCGAATGGAAGATGAAATGCACCGGCGCAGTTTCGGGGTCATGTGCCTGAAGTTCTGACCGTCTATGCAGGCTATAATTTTCAATATCCGGCAGATGCTCATCGGTGATGAACGTGCATTGCCGGTGAACATCTCGCGGTACTGGCAGAAAGCGAAAGGCATCTGCCATTTCATCATAACGATGCGCCAAATATGACGCATCGCCGATGACTTCAGCGAGGTTTCGAGAAACAGCCATTTACACTATCTGCCGAAAGCTAACTTACTGCGCAAGGTTAAGATGCCGCTTCTGGTTTCATCTCCAGCGCGCCATCTCCTTCTTCAATTTTCACCACAGATCCGTCCGGCACATCGCCGCGCAATATCAAGTCGGCTAGAGGATCCTGTAAGTATTTTTGGATGGCTCGTTTCAAAGGGCGCGCTCCATAAACGGGGTCATAGCCAACGCGGCCAATCCAGCGTTTCGCGGCGTCGCTCAGGTCGAGCTCGATCTTCCGATCTTTCAGCAATTTCTGGACACGTTTTACCTGAATCTCGACGATTGGCGCCATATGTTCTTCGGCCAATCGGTGGAACAGGATGATTTCATCCAACCTGTTCAAAAATTCGGGCCGGAAATGCGCTCTTACAATGTCCATCACCTGTGGTTCCACATCCTTGACCTTCTGGCCATCTTCCAGGTTGGCCATGTGCTGGCTGCCCAGATTGGATGTCAGGATGATCAGCGTGTTGGAGAAGTCTACCCGGCGGCCTTGACCATCGGTGAGCTGCCCGTCGTCCAGTACCTGAAGCAAGACATTGAACACATCACCATGTGCCTTTTCCACTTCATCAAACAGGATGACCTGATAAGGGCGTCGCCGCACTGCTTCGGTAAGGACGCCCCCTTCATCATAGCCAACATAGCCGGGAGGCGCACCGATCAGGCGTGCCACACTGTGTTTTTCCATAAATTCGGACATGTCGATCCGGACCATGGCTTGATCATCATCGAACAAGAAACCTGCTAACGCTTTTGTCAATTCCGTTTTACCGACACCCGTGGGGCCGAGGAATAGGAAGCTACCCAAAGGACGGTTGGGATCTTGCAAGCCCGCACGACTGCGGCGAACGGCAGACGATACAGCTTCGATCGCGTCTCTTTGACCGATAACCCGTTTGCCGATCAGTTCTTCCATCGCGAGCAGTTTTTCACGCTCGCCTTCAAGCATTTTATCGACGGGAATACCGGTCCATTTGGACACGACAGAGGCGATATCTTCACTGACAACTTCTTCGCGGAGCATGGCCCCTTCGGTTGCGCCGCTGGCCTCTTCTACTTTCTTTTCGAGATCCGGAATTTTCCCGTAGCTCAGTTCACCTGCTTTGGCGAGATCACCGGCACGTTCAGCCTGTTCAAGTTCCAGACGCGCGGCATCCAGTTCTTCCTTCAGATGGGCTTCGGCATGAATTTTATCTTTCTCTCCTTGCCAGCGCGTTGTTAACTCAGTCGACTCTTGCTCCAGTTCGGCGAGGTCTTTTTCAAGCGCTTCCAACCGTGATTGGGACGCGTCGTCATTTTCTTTCGACAAAGCTTCGCGTTCGATCTTGAGTTGAATGATCTTGCGATCAAGTGTCTCAATCTCTTCCGGTTTGGATTCTACTTCCATACGGATACGCGAGGCTGCTTCATCCATGAGGTCAATTGCTTTGTCGGGCAGGAAGCGATCGGAAATATAGCGATGGGAAAGCGTTGCAGCACTTACCAAAGCGCCATCGGTAATCCGTACACCGTGATGCAGTTCATATTTTTCTTTCAGCCCGCGCAGGATTGATATTGTATCTTCAACCGTTGGTTCGCCAATGACAACTGGTTGAAAACGTCGCTGAAGGGCAGGATCTTTTTCAACATATTTTTGATATTCATCAAGTGTGGTTGCTCCAATACAATGCAATTCACCGCGCGCCAGTGCCGGTTTCAACAAGTTGGAGGCATCCATTGAACCTTCCGAAGCACCGGCTCCGATCAATGTATGCATCTCGTCTATGAACAAAATAATCTCGCCATCGGCGCCGCGCACTTCATCGAGTACACCCTTGAGACGTTCTTCAAATTCTCCACGATATTTTGCACCAGCGATCAGGGCGCCCATGTCGAGCGACATAAGGCGGCGGTCTTTCAGGCTGTCAGGTACATCACCATTGGCGATCCGAAGTGCCATGCCCTCAGCGATAGCGGTCTTGCCCACTCCGGGTTCACCGATCAGGACAGGATTGTTCTTTGTCCGCCGGGCCAAAATTTGAATGGTCCGGCGTATTTCCTCGTCACGGCCAATAACAGGATCGAGCTTACCATCACGTGCAGCCTGGGTCAGGTCACGAGTATATTTTTCCATGGCTTCATAGCTGTCTTCGGCAGAGGCGGTGTCGGCGGACTTGCCTTTGCGCAATTCATTAATCGCTCCGTTGAGGCCTTCGGCAGAAACCGCTGCTTTTTCCAGAGCTTTTCCGGCGGCAGTGTCTTTGGATAGCGTCAATGCCAGCAATAGCCGTTCAACTGTTACAAAGCTGTCGCCTGCTTTCTCAGCTATTTGCTCCGCTTGATCCAGAGCGCGAACGGCATCATTGTTCAGGCCCGGAGTTTGTTGTGCACCGCTACCCGAAACTGCCGGTATTTTGGCCAAAGCCGCATCTACCTCTTTATGCGCCAGCTTTGGATCACCGCCTGCCTTGACGATCAGGCCAGAAGCCATACCTTGGTCATCTTCCAACAACGCCTTTAGAATATGCGCTGCAGTAATCTGTTGGTGGTTCATGCGAATGGCCACCGTTTGCGCGCTTTGCAAAAAGCCTTTGGCGCGATCTGTAAATTTCTCGAGATTCATCGTCCCGTTCCCTCAATTTATGTTCCCACCAGATATGGTGTGATGAATTTACAACACAAGGGATGGAGGAAAATTATTGTTCTTAGACTATTCCGCTTCCCAGTCGCGGGCGAGTTGGTCGAGCAATCGTACGCCAAAGCCAGACGCTCCTTTGGGTGTCAAAGGCTGTGAAGTCTTGATCCAATCCACGCCGGCAATATCCAGATGCGCCCACGGAAGCGACTTGTCGATAAAGTAACCGATAAAATGTGCTCCGGCACTAGCGCCGGGGGCATTGGTAACGCCCGAATTTTTAACATCTGCAATGTCTGACCGAATGGCTTTTGCATAGGCAGGGTGCAGCGGTAGTCGCCACAAATGCTCACCGCTAGTTTTGCCAGCATTGATCAATCGGTCCGCGACACTATCTTCGCGTGCGAATAGACCGGCATATTGATTTCCAAGTGCGCGCCCAACAGACCCTGTAAGGGTGGCAATATCGATGAGTGCAAAAGGCTTGTAGCGGTCTGCGACATATTGCACGGCATCGGCGAGCACCAATCGACCTTCCGCATCCGTACTAAGAATCTCAACTGTTTTCCCGCCATATGTCCGCACGACATCGCCGGGGCGTTGGGCATTTGCGCCGGGCATATTTTCTGCCAGCGCAGCAACGGCAACGATATTGACCGGAGCGCGGCTTTTGGCGAGCGACAATGTAGCGCCCATGACAGCGGCGGCTCCCGACATATCGGCTTTCATCTCCCACATACCGCTGTTGGATTTTATGGAAATGCCGCCGGTATCGAAAGTAATACCTTTGCCTGCCAGTGCCAGAGGCGCGCCGCTGCCGCCGCTATAGCTGACAATCATCATCCGTGATCCGCGCGGGCTGCCCTGACCAACGCCAACGATTGCGCCCATCTTCATTTTCCGCATTGCTGCTTCATCAAGCACTTCGATCTTGACATTGGCAACGCCGGAAAAAGCAGCCCGCGTTCTTTCAACAAAACTTTGCGGATAGATTGTACTTGCCGGTTCGCTTTGCAGATCGCGCGTAAACCCGACACCTTCGGCCAGATACTTGTGTCGGCTATTCCAAAGTGCCTCTGCTTCGTTTGCGGCACCTCCGACGAAGGTAACCCTTTGGCTAGCCGGTGCTTTTTCGATATCAAATTGATAGCGGTCGAACCGATATTGACCCAGTGATAAGCCCACTGCCGCATTGGACATTGCGACTGCATCGGGTGCTCCAACAATGGCCAGTTCGGTCTCTTCCTTCATTAGCTTTTGAACGGCACTACCTGCGGCAGATCGCCAATCCGGGCCTTTGCTATCGGACGAGGCCCCAGCAAGCATGATCAAGGGATGGCTGCCAATGCCCCGAAGTTTCAGGGTTTGCCCTTCATTCCCCTTGAAATTAGCTGATGCGATTGCTGTTTCTACAGCGCTGCGTTCTGTAGCGGTCAGAGAACTGGTTTCGGGCAACTCAGCGCTTTGCGTTAGAATGACGAGCCCTGCGCCTGCAGGTGCTTGTTCGGCAAAACTGATCGGCCTTTCCATGCTGTTTGGAACCGTCGATGCCGGCACGCCCGATCCGACAATAGACTGGGACATTGCGGGTGGCGATATAGCCAGCAATGGTAAGGCAGCGAGAAATGCAAAGCGGCTGTGTTTAATCATGAGCATGAACGATCCTTTGTAATGTCAACCGAACGGCGACGGTGCTTGGCTATCTGGTTGACCAATGTCGCAACTTTGCCCAAGAGTGAGCAAAGGGCAAGCCCTAGAAGCGATAGAAAAGGTAATCGAATGAGAGTGATCAAGCGGATCGGATGGGGTCTCCTGATACTTATATTGCTGACTGGACTAGCCTCGGCCGCTTGGGAACCCTTGAGCATTTCTTCCGCTGCCCCGCCACCGGACAAAAAATATGAAGTGCGTATCGTCCGCGATGGCTTTGGTGTTCCGCATATTTTTGGAAAGACCGATGCCGATGTCGCCTTTGGTGTAGCATATGCCCATGCCGAGGATGATTTTGATACACTTCAGGAAGTAACCGCCATGACCCGCGGGCGGATGGCAACTCTCAATGGGGCGGATGCAGCAGCCATTGATTATGTAGCCGCGTTGCTGGATGTAGATGGCACGGTGGACCGCAAATATGATGGCCTTCCCGACGATGTGAAGGCACTGCTCGAAGCGTACGCATCGGGCCTCAATCAATATGCTGACGAACATCCCGAAGAAGTGAAGCTGGCAAAATTATTTCCGGCGAATGGCAGGGATATTGCTCGAGGTTTTGTGCTGCGCTCGCCTTTTTTCTTTGGACTGAACGGACCGATAGAAAAACTGGTTGCGAACGCGCCACTCTCACGCGAAGGCGGGCCTAGTCTGTCTCAGGATGTTGATGAAAAGACAGTTCACCCGCTTAGCGAAGACAAGATGCTGACTCCGGTTGGGACCGATCCTGATGAAAATGGCTCCAATGCCTATGCTGTTGCACCTTCGCATACGGAGGATGGTGATACGGTTCTAATCTCCAATTCCCACCAACCGCTACGCGGCAATGTCGCTTGGTATGAACTGGTCGTGCATAGCGAAGAAGGGTGGGATTTCGCCGGAGCCAATTTTCCTGGGTCGCCCTATCCATTTCTGGGACATAATAAAAACCTGGGTTGGACCAACACGGTGAATCGACCCGATCTAATCGACATATATAAACTCAAACTCAATCAGTCCCGCAGTCAATATCAATATGATGGTGAGTGGCTACCGCTGCAAAAGAAACGCATCTGGTTGAAGATCAAGTTCGGGCCGTTTGTCATTCCCTATCCACAGATTGTGTACCGCTCGATCCATGGCCCGGTGATCATCAATGATGAGGGCGCATTCGCGATCCGGTACGCTGGCATTGATCAACTTGATATGCTGACCCAATATTATCGCCTGAACAAGGCTCAGAATTTTGAGGAGTGGCAGGCCGCGATGGCGGGGCAGGGTGTTCCGGCAACAAATTTTGTCTATGCCGATGCCAAAGGCAATATTGGCATGTTCTACAATGCGATGTTCCCGGATCGTGCGCGTGGTCACGATTGGCGCGGAATTTTGCCGGGCGATACATCTGCGGTGGTCTGGCAAAAATCGCTACCGTTTACGCGGGTTCCGGCTTTGATAAACCCGCAATCGGGATATGTAATGAATGCGAACAATACGCCTTATGTAGCCGCTGGTCCCGGTGATGAGCTGACCCCGTCCAATTTTTCGCCACTAATGGGAATTGAGGAAGACCAGACCAACCGCTCGCGTCGTTCCATTGTGCTGCTGGAAAAAGCCAATGAAGATGGCACTCTGACTGATGAAGAACTGCGCACGATCAAATATGATACCGGTTATGAAAAGGCCGGATATGCCGGGGCGTGGATGGATGAAATAGCGGCAACTGATCTCCCCAACCATATGAAGGACGGTGATCAATATACGAAAGCGCAGAAGCTGTTGGCGGAATGGGATTGGAATCTCGACGGCAATGGTCCCGCGGATGCATTGGCATTGATGGTGCTGCGTCCTGCCAACAAAGCCCATTATCAACGTGGCGAAAAACCAAGGCCTGAGGAAATACTGAAAGAGGCCGTCGATCATCTGACGAAATATTTTGACAGGATTGATCCTCCTATGATGGATGTGCTGCGGTTACGACAGGGCGATGTTGATCTGCCGATTGATGGCGGCAATGACACGATCCGTGCGTCGACATTGTGGGATGTGGAGGAGGATGGACGGCTATCCGTGCGTCATGGCGATAGTTTCATCATGTTTGTCGAGTGGGACAAGGCAGGCGGAGTGAAATCACGCTCGATTCAACCTTTCGGAGCTGCGACCACACGGCCCGGCTCCAAACATTATACCGATCAGATGCAACTGTTTGTGGATAAGAAGCTGAAGCCGGTACATTTTGACCCGGCGGATCTGGAGAAGCACAAGGCTAGCGAGAAAGTGGTACGGAACTAATTTACGATGGAAAGCCAATTTAAACTAGCAGCATTGGATGCGAAGGTAGTCATTTGCCCCTTATTTTTGAAAAGAAAAACCGATGGCTAGACTGTTCAAAGTGATACTGAGCCTTTTGGTGATCATCATTATCGGTGCTGTCGGAATCTATATCTACGCCGGTTGGACTAAACTTCCAATGGACGAAGATGCGCGCGCCAATGCACCGGGCAGTTTTTTGGAAACCTCCCAAGGCAAAGTTCACTACCAGTGGTATGGTAAGAAGGAAGCGCCTGTAATCGTCATGGTTCATGGCTTCTCAACGCCCGGTTTTATCTATCGTCAAAATGCCGATGCTTTGGCGGCAACTGGTTTTCGGGTTTTAACTTTTGATCATCTGGGGCGGGGCTGGTCTGATCGTCCGCATGTTCAATATGACGACCAATTTTACGAACGCGAGTTGCTGGATGTTTTGGATGGCCTGGCTGTGAAGGGACCGATAGGTCTTGTGGGGCTCTCAATGGGTGGTGTGACAACGTCTTATTTCGCAGCGCGGCATCCCGAGCGTGTTGACGCGTTGTTCCTGTTTGTACCAGCGGGTTTCAATCTTGCGACCGACCCCGAAAGCGTATCGACAAAAATACTGATGACACCGATAATTGGTGATTGGATATGGAGAGTTTTCGGTGAGGGGATTTTGTTAGGTGACGACCAATATGATGAATCCAAACTGGAACCCGGGAGCCGACTGCAGGGTGATGTAGCGGAGCAGATGAAATATGAAGGATATCTGCAGGCGTTATTATCCACATATCGAAACATGCAAATGTATGATCGCAAAGAGCTTTTTCGAAAGTTGCAGGCCACAGAAGTGCCCGTTACCGCGCTATTTGGAGCTGAAGATACAACAGTTTTGCCAAGTAGTCAGGGAGAATTTGACAAAGCCATTCCCAGAGCAAATAGTGTGATGGTTGAGGGTGGCGGCCATGGACTTAACTATCAAATGCCGGAACAGTCCAATGCGTATCTGATCAGTTTCTTTGAAACTCATCTCAAGAAGAAAACACAGTAGGCTGATCCCAAGCGCTTCCGGGCCTTCAGAATGCAGTGGATGATAATTGTTTCAAGGCTCCAAAACCGTATCACGTGCTTCCGGCAGCAGTTCCGGATAATCTGCAATGGAGTGCAGCCCGCGACTTTCTTTCCTTGCCAAGGCTGACTTCACGATCAAATCGGCAACCTCGATCAAATTTCGCAGTTCAATCAAATCCTGCGTGACGCGGAAGTTGCTGTAATATTCTTCCACCTCCTCGCGGAGCAGATTGATCCGGTTCTGGGCGCGTTCGAGGCGTTTGGTGGTGCGAACGATACCGACATAGTTCCACATGAAGCGCCGGATTTCGGTCCAGGTCTGCTTGATGACAACCTCTTCATCGCTGTCCGCGACCCGGCTCTCATCCCAAGGTTTGATCGCTGGCGGTTCCGGGAGCTCATCCCAGTGGGCCGCGATATCTCTCGCAGCCGCATCACCAAATACAAAGCATTCGAGCAGGCTGTTTGATGCAAGGCGATTTGCGCCATGCAGACCGCTTTCGCTCGCTTCACCGGCAGCATAGAGACCCGGTAAATCGGTGCGGCCATTCAGGTCGATGAGAATTCCACCGCAGGTATAATGCTGTGCCGGGACAACCGGAATGGGTTCTTTCGTCATATCAATGCCCAGCCCAATCAGCTTGTCATAGATATTGGGGAAGTGCCCTTTGACGAAATCCGGGTCTTTGTGGGAAATGTCGAGATGGACATAATCAAGACCCAGCCGTTTAATCTCATGGTCATTTGCGCGGGCAACGATGTCACGCGGTGCCAATTCCATGCGTTCCGGGTCAAAGCGATCCATGTAACGCTGGCCCGATTCTTCTCCGGCATCTTTGGGAAGTTTCAGATGTCCGCCTTCTCCGCGAACCGCCTCGGTAATCAGAAAGTTTTTGACCTCCAGATTGTAGAGGCATGTTGGATGAAATTGCATCATCTCCATATTGGAAACTCGCGCGCCAGCGCGCCAGGCCATGGCAATACCATCACCCGTGGCTCCCCGTGGTGCCGTAGAAAACAGATAAGTTCTGCCCGCGCCTCCACTGGCCATTATGGTGGCGCGCGATGTTAGCGTTTCAACATGTCCGGTTTCATTGTTCAGCGCATAGACACCCCAGACATTTTTGGAGCCGTCCGGTGTTTCTGTGTGCCGATCAACAATCAGATCGATCGCCACCATATGCGGTTGCAGTGTGATATTAGGGTGCGCCGCAGCGGTGTTTTGCAAGGCCTCTTGTACTGCCCAGCCGGTGGCGTCGTCCACATGGACAATCCGGCGATGGCTATGGCCACCTTCGCGGGTCAAGTGCAATGCCTCTTCTTCCTTGTTAAAGGGGACACCCATTTCGACCAGGCGTTCAATCGCGGCTGGAGCATTTTCCACAACGAATTCAACCGTTTCCTTGCGATTAAGGCCCGCTCCGGCGTTCATTGTATCATCAATATGATTTTCAAAAGTATCGCCGGCATCGAGAACAGCAGCAATCCCGCCTTGTGCCCATGATGTTGAACCGCCTGCCAACTCGCCCTTGGCCAGGACCAGTACTTTATGTGTTCGCGCCAAGGTGATCGCGGCGCTTAGGCCTGCTGCACCAGAGCCTACAATAATGACATCAAATTGTTTCACGCCGCTTTTCGCGTCAGGTTCAGGAAAACATCCTCCAGATCGGCTTCCTTGGTTGACACTTCAACAATTTCAAATCCCTGCTTCTGTATAGCGCGCATGACACCGCCGGCATTGGTGCGGTCTTTGTTATAGGTAACGGCAATGGTGCAGGGGCCGACAATCTCGACTTTGTCAAATTCGGAATCGGCAAAAGTCACTGCCTTTGACTCCTCGTTTATTTCGCGGTCGAGTGTAAGTTCTACCATCTTCTCACGAGCCATATCCACCAGTTCAGGTGTGTTCTTCAGTGCGATTAACTGGCCGTGATTGATTATGGCAATTCGGTCGCAAAGATTCTCGGCTTCCTCAAGATAATGGGTTGTGAGGACAATAGTTACACCGGCCTTGTTAAGCTGTTCGACATAGTCCCATAATTGCTGGCGCAATTCGATGTCCACGCCCGCCGTTGGTTCATCGAGGACCAATATCGGCGGGGAGTGCACCATCGCCTTGGCCACTAGCAAACGCCGCTTCATGCCGCCGGACAATGTTCGTGAATAGGAATGGGCTTTGTCTTCCAGGTGGACGGCACGAAGCAATTCCATAGTCCGGCGTTCCGATTTTTTGATGCCATATAATCCGGCGACAACTTCCAGTGATTCCGCCGGGGTAAAAAACGGATCAAACATAATTTCTTGCGGAACAATGCCGATAGATGCCTTCGCGTTGCGATGGTCCGTTTCGATGTCAAAACCCCATATGGTCGCGCTTCCGCTGCTCTTGCTGACCATTCCAGAAAGGATGTTGATAAGCGTGGATTTGCCCGCTCCATTGGGTCCTAATAGCCCGAATATTTCGCCTCTTCTGACATCAAAAGAGACGCAATCCAGGGCTTTTTTGCCACCTTCATAAGTTTTGGAAAGATTGTCTATAGAAATTGCTGCTTCGGTCATCGGCGCTGCATAGCCGTTCAGTTGCAGACAATCAAAAGTTTTGATGCCGGATTTCTGCGGCCGGTTATAGCAAATATCGGTTAACCAGTTTCATAAGCGCATTTTTTTTGTGCGCCTTCTATTTGTGGCAGCGTGAAACATGTGGGGATCAATAGACAGGCGATTGGGCCAGCCAAAACCGGTGCGGTTGCCGCTCTGGCGGCCTGGCTGTGCCTGTTATCGGTACAGCCCGCAAAGGCACAGACTGCCAGCGGACAAGCAAATGTCGACGTTCGCCAGCCATTGACAGTTGTCAAGAATAGCGATCTCGATTTTGGAGCGTTTGTCGCTGGAACAACGAACAGTGAATTTCGCATTGATGCCGTCACCGGTGTTATGGCCCAGTTAAATGGCAACGCAATTGCGATGGGTGGGACAACCTCCCGCGCATCATTCACCGCTACCGGAACACCTTTCCAGCAAGCCAATATTCGGCGCTCGCAAAACAGCATTGATATTGTTCGTGATGGTGGTTCGGAAACAATGCGCGTCAATGATTTTTGGCTCGGGAACAGGGCCGGTCTTAGAGACCAGGTTTTGGATGCCTCAGGCCAAGCAACTTATTTTGTAGGTGGAAAGTTGCGCATAGGTGCCAATCAAGCAGCTGGAATTTATCGCGGAACATTCAATGTTACGATAGAATATCAGTAAATCGTTACGGAATTTAGCTGTACAAATCACTGTATAGTTATTCAAAATGGTGATTAATATATTCTGGTTAAATTTAGTTTTACTATTATATTAAACTATATTTACGAGATTTCACTATATTTCACAAATTTCAATTACTAAAGGAACCAGAGGCGGATGATTCAGTCCAAGTACAAGCATGTTATTATAGCTGTGCCAGCTGCTTTTGTAGCCATGCAGGGAGCTCATGCTGCCAATGATGGTACAGAAACAACCGCTGATATCCGGCAACCGGTGACGGTGACCAAAGCAGCCGACCTAGATTTCGGCACGTTTATTCCGGGAACGGCAACCAGCATTTTCCGGATCAATCCCCGTAATGGTAATATGACGCAAAGAAGCGGCGATGCGATCGCTTTTGGCGGAACACCGACGCCAGCCAGTTTTGATGTTACCGGCACGGCTGGTCTGCGTGTGCAAATAACGCGCAATCAGAATCGCATTTTCATCACACGCGATGGTGGGACGGAATCGATGCGGATCAACCGTTTCACCTATGACCGTCGTCGCAAACGGTTAAATGCAGCCGGCGAAGCAAATTTCGCGGTCGGCGGCCAGATTCGGATACGACCCAATCAAGCCGCAGGTACCTATCGTGGTACTTTTGGTGTCACGGTTGAGTATCAATAACTGCTGGAAAATAGCCGTCTCCGGCCAAAATTGTTAATATCGATTAACCAGATCAAATAGCATTTCTTTACCTTTGGACTAGTAAAGCAGTCTGCATGAAGACCAGAGACCAGATATATTCGGGCGTGATCGCCTGTCTGCTCATAGTGTTGGCCGCTCTCACCAGCGCGCCGGCCGCATATGCGCAGGCCGATGATGCCGACGCGACGGCTGTAACCATCGGCCCTATGTCGGTCGTAAAAGTTGAAGACTTGAACTACGGCAATCTTATCGCCGGAACATCGGCGGGAACGATGACCATTGATACCAGAAATGGCAATGCCAGCACGACCGGCGGCATTGTACGTGCTGGTGGAGTAACAAGCCGGGCCAATTTCATTATTTATGGTCCGCGAAACCAGATTGTTCGGATTCGGATTCCCTCAACCATTTTAATCAATCGTAACGGTGGTGGAGCGAATATGCGGATTGACCGGATGTCGGTCGGGAATGCCAACCGCAGCTTGGGAACCAATGTCTTGGGTAGATTGAGTACCACTGGTGTGTTTAATTTGACGGTCGGTGGCCGGTTGCGGGTTAACGCTAACCAGCAGGAAGGCGGATACACCGGAACTTTTGACATGACGGTAGACTATTTTTAATCGCGCTTTGCGTTTTCGACTTCTGAACAATATTGCGTCTTAGGCCAACCATTGCTAATCGCGCATCATGACAGATGCACCGGAAACCGTAAGAACATCCAAAAAACGTAACGCCTGTGATGGCGCGACTGATATTTCAGGCGGCGCAGCGCTGGGTCATCCGCGTGTCTGGCTGGAAATTGATGAAAAAGGCTATGCCGAATGCGGTTATTGTGATCGGCGCTTTGTGCTGATCGGCGGACCGGCTGATATTTCCGTGGACGAGGTTGAGGTTGAATAAACTGATCTAAAGGGGTGCACGGCCCCCAATTCGTTTCTATATGGGGTGGATGATAGAAAATCCTGACCCACGCTCTTTCCTTTACCGTCCTGATGGACTTGATCCTGAACGCGCCAAAGCGCTGGTTTCCCAGTCGCTAAATGCTTGTGATGACGGCGAGCTTTATCTGCAATATAGTGCTGTCGAGAGTTTCGGTTTCGACGATGGCCGCTTGAAGACAGCGGATTATAGCACCGATAGCGGCTTCGGCCTGCGTGGTGTCTCGGGTGAAATGACCGGTTTTTCGCATAGTAATGAAATTAGTGAAGCTTCGATAAAGCGGGCGGCGCAAACTTTGCAATTGCTTGATCCTGCCAAAGGAGAAGCGGCAGCCCCCCCACGCGGTAGCAACCAGCACCTCTACGGTGAAGCGAATCCGCTGGAAGCGATCCCGTTTGCGCAGAAAGTAGCGCTGTGCCAGCAGATCGACGAAGCGGCACGGGCAAGAGATCCGCGCGTTGCGCAAGTATCCGTCGGTTTGTCGGGTAGCTGGAGTGTCGTTGAAATAGTCCGACCGGACGGATTTGTCGCTACGGATGTCAGGCCGCTTGTGCGCCTCAACGTTTCCATTGTCGCAGAACAAAATGGGCGTCGTGAAAGCGGCAGCTTCGGGATGGGCGGCCGGTATCTTTATGACCGCCTGTTTGAAGAACAACGATGGAACCGCGCGATTGACGAAGCGCTCAGTCAGGCAACGGTCAATCTTGAGAGTGTCGATGCACCTGCGGGTGAACAAACTGTGCTTCTCGGCCCGGGATGGCCGGGTATCATTCTGCACGAAGCCATTGGTCACGGACTGGAAGGCGACTTTAACCGCAAGGGCACCAGCGCCTTTTCCGGTCGTATCGGCGAGCGCGTGGCATCGCCCGGTGTGACGGTTGTTGATGATGGCTCGATTGATGAACGCCGTGGTTCGCTGAGCATTGATGACGAAGGCACACCGACGCAGGAAAACGTGCTGATCGAGGATGGCATATTGAAATGCTATATGCAGGACCGCCTCAACGCGCGCCTGATGGGTGTTCCGGCCACCGGAAATGGTCGCCGGGAAAGCTATGCCCATGCCCCGATGCCGCGAATGACCAATACTTTCATGCGTGGCGGCAAGGATGATCCCGACGAACTGATGAGCAGGGTTAAAAACGGCATTTATGCGAAGAGTTTTGGCGGCGGACAGGTTGATATTGTCTCGGGCAAATTCGTCTTCTCCTGCACCGAAGCCTATAAAATCGAAAATGGAAAACTCGGCGCGCCAATCAAGGGCGCTACACTGATTGGCGACGGCCCAACAGCGCTGACCAAGGTTACCGGCATCGGCAATGACATGGCCCTCGACGAAGGCATTGGCATGTGCGGCAAAGGCGGGCAATCGGTGCCCGCTGGCGTGGGCCAGCCGACCCTGCTGGTAGAAGGGCTGATCGTCGGGGGGACGGCTTGAACGAAGCTCGAGAAAAACGGGGAATTTTTGGGCGTTTGGGTTTGGCGTTGCTCAGTTTTGTTGTTCCGGGTCTTGGTTTGATCCAAATCGGAAGATGGAAGCTTGGGCTTGTCTTCACAGGTTTGTATATTTTCTTTATATTTGCGTTGCTTGCTTATTTTGCGTTCGGGCCAACGTTAAGTTTTCCAGCTGCAGCGCTCATTCTGATTGTCGGTTTTTTTGTTGTCATATCGTGCCAAGTCGTAGCACCAATATTGACTTTTATTGCCGGCAAGCATTTCCAGATTGTGCAACCGTGGTGGACGCGCTGGTATGTAATTGTTGGCTGTATCATCTTTTGGTTCGGATTTCAGGATATCGCGACGGCCAATCTGCGAAGTCACTATCGTCCTTTTTACGTTCCCGCAGAGTCGATGAAGCCGAACTTGCTAGTGAATGACCGATTCTTTGCAAAAATGTCGGATTTCGGTCCCGTAAAAAGAGGCGATGTCATACTCTTCAAGGCTCGTGGTGCGGAATATGTAAAGCGAGTTGCTGCGCTGCCGGGAGATCATGTGGAATTGGTCGCTGGTCAGTTGAAAATCAATGGGGTTTTTGTAGAGCTTCAATCAGCTGAAGATGCCACTCAAAAGATGGTTTGTGATAGCAATTACGGGCAAGATAATAGCAGTTTGGCCATTTTGGTTTTGGAGACGCTTCCAGGTGAATCCGGAAGGCATTTGACGGCTGATTGTGGGGCAAGTTTCGGTGATGATTTCTCTCCGACAGTCGTGCCACAGGATCACTATTTTGTTTTAGGTGACAATCGAGACCTTTCCGCAGACAGCAGATATGCCCCGCCGACCGGTGTTGGAATGGTGTCAAAAGAAGACGTTATTGGCAAACCTTTGTTCATCCACTGGAGCGATGAACGAGAGCGTATTGGGAAAAGTGTCGATTGAATATGAACTGGCCTACCGAAATATTATCCTTCTGGTTTGTAGAACTGAAGCCAGCAGACTGGTGGAACAAAAGCGATGCTATCGACAATATTTGCAAGGAACGGTTTTACGAGCTGTGGGAAGAGCAGAAAGCAAACACCGCTGATGCTTTTCTGGCAGATGCGCAAACAGCGCTAGCCGCGACGATCCTGTTCGACCAGTTTCCGCGCAACATGTTTCGCGATCATGCGGATGCCTATTCTACTGATCATCTCGCGCAACAGATCGCGGAAAAGGCAGTGGATCTGGAACTGGATCTTGAATTGTCTGAACAACAGCGACCATTTCTTTATATGCCGTTCATGCATGCGGAAGATTTGCGTCTCCAGAACAAGTCGGTTGCGCTGTTTACAAAATTGGGCAGCAATGAAAAATTTGCGAATAACCATAGGGATGCAATTGCGCAATTTGGACGGTTCCCGCACCGCAATGCGGTGTTGGGTCGCACCACGCGACCGGCGGAACAGGAAGCCATTGATGGCGGGATGAAGTGGTAACATGATCAGCCTGTCTCGAACTTTTCAAGAAACATGGGCGGCTCTGAAACATTGGCCCGATGCGGATAAGTGGGTTGCGGCAGTAAAGGTTGCCATTCCCTCACTCGCGATTATTGCGGCCATCGGCTTTCTTTCCGGTTGGCTCCATTGGTATCCGCAGGATCGCTGGCAAGACTATGCCAAAGCCCTGTTGATGGGGATTTTCCTGATCGCATTGCCCTTTGAAGTCGTATTTCGTGGGCTTCTTTTGTCGACACTGGCGCAGGTGATAGCGCGATGGGCTGCCTGGATTTCGACTGGATTGTTTGTGGTTTATTTTCCGGTTTTTGGATATTTGAACCAAACGAAATGGAATGGCGCCTTTCAAATGCCATCGTTCTGGTTCGGCATGCTGATATTCGGTATTATACTCTCGCACATTCGCATCCGAAGCGGGTCGCTCTGGCCCGTAATCCTGATACACGGATTCGCTGCCGCAACATGGATGGCCTTTTTGGGTGGGCGGACTTATTAACGAGTACAATGAAAAGGAATTGTTCTCATGGCTGAGTTTTTTGATGCGATAAATGACGATCATCGGGCTTTTATCGCGAAACAACCGATGTTTTTTGTGGCCACCGCTTCATCGGATGGCCGGATAAACCTCTCGCCCAAAGGCTATGATGTATTTCGGGTGCTTGGCCCCAACCGGGTGGCTTATCTCGATCTTCGGGGATCGGGTAACGAAACTCACGCTCATCTCATTGCTGATCAGACGGATGCAGGCCGGATTACCATTATGTTCAACAACTTCGGGAACCCTGCCTTGATTATGCGTCTTTATGGCAAAGGAAAGCCGGTATTGCCGCAAGATGATGGCTGGGACGAATTGGCGCAACATTTCGATATTTTGCCAGGCACCAGACAGATATTCGATATCATGGTGGAAACGGTACAAGGCAGTTGCGGTTATGGCGTGCCGCATATGACGTTAGAAAAAGAACGTGATACCTTGATCAAATACCACAGGCAGTCTGACGAAGACGAGTGGTTCAAGAAAGTCGAAGCCACCACTACGAGCATTGATGGATTGCCTTCACGGCCGACGGAGCGCTATTTTGATCCTGAAGGTTTGTAACCGATGAGCCTGGTTGAACTCTCTCGCCATATGCACGGCTATGAAGCGGAGATTATCCGCGGCCGTTTGGAATCGGCTGGCGTTGGAGCCGTTTGCTTTGATAGCGGCGTCAATATTGTCGAGGGGGCAGGGATTGCGCTTCCCGCGCGGGTGATGGTTTTGAAAGAGGATTTGGACGAAGCCAAAGCAATCCTTGCAGAGGATGTCACGCTTGACTGAGAATAGAAAAATATCATTGGCCCTTGGCGGCGGAGCCGGTCTCGGCTGGACCCATATCGGTGTGCTCCGCGCCATAGAAGCATCGCCCATTGAGATTGCGGCTATTTCTGGAACTTCCATCGGTGCCATTGCAGGTGCCAGTTTTGCCGCCGGAAAGCTGGACTATCTGGAAGAAACCGCCCGTACCGCGAACTTTCGCAACATGATCAGGTTCATGGACCCGCATTTCAAGCGCGGTGCGGTAATGGGCGCTCGTACGATTGAGAAAGAGCTGGAAAAAGAACTCGGCCATCTGACCTTTGAAGATCTGCCTTTTCCAATAGCTGCGGTGGCTGCGGACCTGAAAACCGGCGATACCATCATCATGAAGTCGGGAAAGCTGGTCCCGGCAATCCGGGCCAGCATGTCACTACCCGGCATATTCAAGCCGGTAGAGTTTGAGGGCCGAATGCTGGTGGATGGCGGGACGGCCCTGCCGGTGCCAGTGTCACCGGTGCGCGAACTAGCGCCTGATGCCTTGTGCATCTCTGTGAACCTGCAGGATGATTTTGTAAATCGCGCCAGAATGTCAGGTATTGATCGGGCTGACGGGAAGGAACCAAACTCGATTGCGGTTGTCAGAGCATCAGTTGGATTGTCGCTCCGGAATTTGGGACGCTATTCCTTGGCGCTTGATCCCCCGGATTTTGCGATGTCGCCGCCGGTTGGACATATCGATATGCAGAATTTTACCAAAGCTGATGAGCTTATTGAAATCGGTCGTCGGGAGACCGAAGCGATCATTCCAGAGATACTGGGACGATTGAAAGGCACTGCTGCCTAAATTTTAGGCAATCACGCTGCACTGCACAAATTTTATGCTCTGTTACCTCTTGGTGATTCAGAAAACCTTAACAATTCAATAATTTATGATTCTGGCACGAGCTTTGCTCTGTTTATCCCTGAAAACAATCAAGGGGGTATAATGAAGTTTATCCAAGCCATAATCAAACCGTTCAAGCTGGACTCGGTTCGCGATGCGCTCACCGAGGCTGGTGTTGCTGGCATGACGGTAACCGAGGTCAAAGGCTTTGGTCGTCAAAAAGGTCAGACCGAGGTGTACCGCGGTGCTGAATATACGACCAACATGGTGCCTAAGATCAAATTGGAAATCGCCTGTTCCGACGATGTCGTAGCGCAGGCCGTTGAAGCGATTCAAAGTGCGGCTGGCACAGAATCAATCGGCGACGGCAAGATTTTCGTGTTCGGGCTCGAAGAAGCCACACGCATCCGTACCGGTGAAACCGGCGACACAGCACTTTAATCGGGGAAGCAATTAGATATGAAAAAAATCATTACAATTTCAGCAGGATTGGCGGCCACTATGGCACTGGCTTCTCCTGCTCTGGCTCAGGAAGCGGCAGAAGTTGCCGATCCCAGTGCCAACACAGCCTATATTTTTAACACGCTTTTGTTTCTGCTTGGCGGTTTTCTCGTTATGTGGATGGCTGCTGGGTTTGCCATGCTGGAAGCGGGCTTGGTGCGTTCCAAAAACGTATCCATGCAATGCCTGAAGAATATCGGACTTTATTCCATTGCCGGTATCATGTTCTGGGTTATCGGTTACTCGATCGCCTATCCGGGTTTTGAAGGCGGATATTTCGGTATTGCCGATTTCCCCTATTCGATGCAGGGCGTTGGCGAAGCGGATGTTGATACCGGTTATTCGGTTGCATCAGACTGGTTCTTCCAGATGGTCTTCTGCGCCACCACCGCATCCATCGTATCGGGTACGGTTGCAGAACGGGTAAAAATCATTCCGTTCTTCATCTTCGTATTCGTTCTGACCGGTTTCATCTATCCCGTGATTGTTAGCTGGGAGTGGGGCGCTGGCTGGCTCGATGCAATGGGCTTCAGTGACTTTGCTGGTTCGACGCTGGTTCACTCAACCGGTGGTTGGGCGGCTCTCGCTGGTGCGCTGATCATTGGGCCTCGTCTTGGTCGCTATGTCGATGGCAAACTCAATGTGATGCCTGGTTCAAGCATTCCATTGGCAACATTGGGTACCTTTATCCTGTGGCTCGGTTGGTTCGGTTTCAACGGCGCTTCGCAACTTGCAATGGGCACCATCGGCGATGTCAGCGACGTTTCGAAAATCTTCGTGAACACCAATATGGCAGCCGCCGGCGGTGTAGTCGTAGCCATTGTGCTGACGCAGATCCTGTACAAGAAGATTGATGTCACCATGGCTCTAAACGGTGCGTTGGCCGGCCTGGTTTCGATCACGGCAGAACCTCTGACCCCATCCGTACCTTATGCCCTGCTCATCGGCGGTGTTGGTGGTGCGATCGTGGTCTTCGCGGTTCCATTGCTCGACAAACTAAAAATTGATGACGTTGTTGGCGCCATTCCGGTTCACCTGCTGGCAGGTATCTGGGGCACCCTCATCGTTCCGCTTACCAACACGGAAGTACCCTTCACCGCACAATTGACTGGTGTGGTGGCAACGGGTGTCTTCGTGATGATCACCAGCTCGATCATCTGGTTTGCACTGAAATTCACCCTTGGTGTCCGTCCAAGTGAAGAGCAGGAAATGCTCGGAATGGATATCTCCGAAGTGGGCGTCGAAGCCTACCCGGAATTTGCCAAGGGTTAACCTGTTTGGCGCCGGCCTCTCCTCCCAAACTTGGGTCGGCGCCTAACCTTGTTCCTCCTGCGAACAAACAACTTTATGGCCGGTGATGTTAAAGCATCCCGGCCTTTTTTTGTTTTGAACGATCTCAGGAACAACAGTTCTGCCATCCCGCCAGTCTGAAAAGCAGCAATCAATCGTTGCCCGATCGGGGAATGTTCGACACAGTGATGCTATCCACAAACATCCCTGGAGATCGAAATCATGAAAATGCCAGCTGAAGGACGCCAATGGGATGATGTGAAAGCCGACCTGCTTGGCCGCGGCAGCGACGATGTCAATTGGCGTGAAGGCAAAACCGCCGTTTATGTTTTCAACGCCGGTGAAGAAATTTCCAAAATCCAGAAGGAAGCCTACACCGCCTATATGTCGGAAAACGGATTGGGGCCGGTTGCCTTTCCCTCTTTGGCCAAAATGGAAGCGGATGTTATTTCCATGGCTTTGGGGCTGCTCCATGGGCCGGAAGGCGCAACGGGCGCGATGACTTCCGGTGGCACGGACTCCATCACAATGGCTATGAAGACGGCCCGCGATTATGCGCGTGCCAATGGCCGTGCCGTGGATAGCGCAAACCTTGTTTTGCCACAGTCGGCACATCTGGCATTCGACAAGGCCAGTCAGCTGATGGATGTTGAAGTGCGGCGCATCGCGCTCAAAACCGATGGATCCTATGAGGCTGATGTCGAAGCAATGGAAGCGGCTTGCGATTCCGATACCATCATGATGGTCGGATCAGCACCCAATTTCCCCCACGGAATTATCGACCCGATTGAGGACCTGGCTTTGGCCGCTGAGCGAAGCAATGTCTGGTTGCATGTAGATGCGTGCGTAGGGGGCTATTTTGCGCCCTTTGCCCGGATGAATGGTGTGCCGGTTCCCGCCTTTGATTTTGAAGTACCGGCAGTATGTTCGATGAGCGCCGACCTGCACAAATATGGCTATGCCGCAAAAGGGGCTTCAACCGTCCTGTTTCGTTCCCGGGAACTATATGATCATATGCCATTTGACTTAGCCTGTTGGTCTGGTGCTCCGATGAAGACCCCGACACTCGCAGGTACCAGGCCTGGCGGCGCCATTTCAGCCGCGTGGGCCATTATGAACTATCTTGGTGTTGATGGATATCGCCGGTTGCAAGGGGAAGTATGCGCAACGCGGGAGAGAGTGGAGCAGGGTGTAAAAGCATTGGGATTTGAAATTTTGGGCAATCCCGTCCTTGGCCTGATTGCTTTTCGGCATCCCGCGCATAATGCGTTTGCTATCTATGGAGAAATGTTCCGCAAAGGCTGGATCACTTCGGCAACCAAAGAACCACCGAGCCTTCATCTCATGTTATCGCCGCAACATTCGAAGTTTATCGATGCCTATCTGAAGGATCTTGCCGACAGCGTTCAATCGGTCGCAGAAGGAGAAACAGAGAAGGCCGCATCCAAAGTGGATGTGCGGTATAGCTAAAGGCATTTCCGCAGCTGCATAACACAGCCGGAGGGTGAGTTTATCCCAAATCAGCCGCGATAAAATCAGCGGCCCGCTCACCAATCATGATGCTCGGCGCGTTGGTATTGCCGCTGACAATTTCCGGCATGATTGACGCATCGGCGACATAAAGCCCATCCAGTCCTTTGAATCTGAGGCGCGGATCAACCACGGCCTCATCATCGGCCCCCATCCGGCAGGTGCCAACCGGATGATAGACCGTATCGGCACGGTTGCGGATCAATGTGTCCAGCTCCTCATCGCTATCAATGTTGATCGGATGCCGGTCAGTCGGTTTGAACTCGGTCAGCGGGGGCGTTTCCAAGATGCGCTTCATATGGCGGACACCGACCCGCAATGTAGCGATGTCACGGTCATCATCGAGGAAATTGGGATCGAGGGCAGGGGGTGCTTTTGGATCGGTCGAGTTCAATCGAACCGTGCCTTTGCTATGCGGTCTCAATACGCAGGCGTGACAGCTAAATCCGTGACCCTTTACCTTTTCACGGCCATGATCTTCCAGGACAGCTGGTACGAAGTGATATTGAATATCGGGTGCGGGCACATCTTTGTTACTGCTCCAGAATCCACCCGCCTCGGCATAGGGAGTGGTCATAATACCTGTGCGTTTCATGCGGTGTTCGATGATCGCCTTGCCCATTCGGACAGTCCCGGTGAGTGAGTCCCCAATCAGATCGGTGGACTCGGTTTGATAGCCGGAAACAAAATCAATATGGTCTTTCAGGTTCGACCCGACTTCGGGCTTGTTGAGCACCACTTCGGCGCCTTTTTCACTCAAATGCTCTGCGGGTCCAATACCTGACAGCTGCAAGATGTGCGGTGAGCCAAAAGCACCAGCGGAAAGCACAACGGCTCCGCGTGCCTTGATGATCTCACCCCCAAAGCCGCGTTTGATTTTCACGCCGGTAACACGACCATCTTCAATAATCAGTTTCTCAACCAGTGACTTGGTTTTGATATCCAGATTTTTTCGATTGCGACCGGGTTCGACATAGGCACGTGCCGCCGACCAGCGTTCGCCGCCCTTTTGGGTCACCTGATAGATGCCCATGCCTTCCTGTTTCTCGCCGTTAAAGTCATCAACTATAGGAAGCTGTAAGTTCCGCGCGGCTTCGACAAAGGCCACACTGCCCGGATTGGGCCATTTCTGATCGGACACGGAAAGCGGACCATCGCCGCCATGATAGTCGTCACCGCCGCGCTCGTTGCTTTCGGATTTTTTGAAATAGGGAAGCACATCATCATAGGACCAGCCGGTGCAGCCCATGTCGTTCCAATTGTCATAATCCCATTTATTGCCGCGGATATAGAGCATCGCGTTGATCGCGCTCGACCCGCCAAGCCCGCGACCGCGTGGTTGATAGCCGATCCGGCCATTCAATCCCTTTTGCGGAACGGTGTCAAACTTCCAGTTCGCGTTTTTAAGCAGGAAAGGCATCATCCCGGGCGTCTTGACAAGGAAGTTATCATTGCGTCCACCCGCTTCGATTAGGCAGACCGAGCGCTTTCCGTCTTCGCTCAGGCGTCCGGCGACCGCGCTACCCGCTGATCCGCCGCCGATTACGATAATGTCATATTCACTCACTTAATTTTCTCCCAAACTCGTCATGCTGAACTCGGTTCAGCATCTCCATCCTTATTTCCCGCCTGAGATCCTGAAACAAGTTCAGGATGACGACCTGTTTCTCGTTTCTGCTCTTCCAGCCATCGCGCCCTTATCGTTTCACTGCTATCGCGAGAACCATCATGGCTCCATCCCGGCGGTTTGATCAGATAATTGAGCTTATACCGCCAGGGCGCGCTCCAGAGATCTTTCGCCATGCCGACCCATTCGTGAAACACGGCCCATAATATGTTATAGCTCTTCAGGTTTTTGATAATTCCGTATTGGATATATTCTTCCGATGTCTCCGGTTCAAACGTGCCGAACATACGGTCCCAGATGATGAAAATCCCGGCATAATTTTTGTCGAGATAGCGCGGATTGGTCGCATGATGGACGCGGTGATGCGACGGGGTGTTCATCACCGCCTCGAACCAGCGGGGCATTTTGTCGATTGCCTCGGTATGGATCCAATATTGGTAGAGCAGGTTGATGCCCCCGGCAAAGGCCACCATTGCGGGATGGAACCCCAGCCAGAACATCGGCAGGGAAAATATCCATGTCAGCGCGAAAGTGCTGGTCCACGGCTGTCGCAGCGCGGTACCGAGATTATAATATTCGCTGCTGTGATGATTGACATGCGCGGCCCAGACCCAGCGGATCCGGTGTGCGCCGCGATGAAAGACATAATAGAAGAAATCATCGACAAAAAATACCAATATCCAGGCCCACCATGCGGTAAACGGGACATCAAACACGCGATACTGGTATACGAAAAAGGCAGCTGCAACTGCAATGCCCCCGGTTAGCAACCCGGCAAATACACTGCCTAGTCCAAGCGTCAGCGACGTTGCCATATCTTTCACATCATAGCGGATATGGTCGCGATACCGGCTCGCGAAATATTCGATCGCCACGGTGATGACGAAAAATGGAATCGCGTAGAGCGTCGGATCGGGAAGATCGGGCATAGCCGCAACTATTTACAGCAATGTTAGTGGGAGTCTAGTTCCCTGCTGCAAATGCTTCCACCATCGCGCGTACCGGGGTGATATCGTAGCCGGCATTACCCGCCAGACGCGCAATCTCTTCGGCGGACATGCCGCTTTTTGCCTGTGCGAGTGACCAGAGTAATGTTGATCGCGTTCCCGACCGGCAATAAGCCAGCGTCTTGCCTTTCGCGTTTCTCAGAGAGTCAATCATCGCATCGACTTGCGGTGCGGAAAAGCCGCTATGAGTGATCGGGATGGCGATATAGTCAATGCCCGCTGCCTTGGCAGCCGCTTCGATTTCTGCACTTTGCGGGGCCGAAGGATCTTCCCCATCCGGGCGGTTATTGACAATCAAGGTAACACCTTCTGCCTTGGCAGTTTCCACATCGGCCAGAGAAATTTGCGGGGACACACTGATTTTTTCATTGAGCATTCGGAACATGGACTGGGCTTTCTTTTCTATAACTTCACTAGCTGGTTCTTCGGAGTTGGACATATCAGCACATCCGCCCAGCAACAGCAGGCAAATCCCAATTGATATTATGTTCGACCGTTGAACCATGTTCTTGTCATTCCTTGTTTGTGCAGACTGTATCAAATTCAATGCAATCTTCAAATTCGGACAATGCCGCAATAGTTTCGTCCTGATCCGCATAAATTATTCGAAGCCGCTTCAACTTTGCATCGGTGCCGGTGCAAAGGGCTTGGATTTGTTCCGTCAGGAATTTTCTTCGTTCTTCATCATAGGGCGGTTCGCCACGAAAATGATCACAGCCCTGCCGCTTGATAATGAAGGTACGTGCTTCTTCAGCAATCAAGGGATCGCGTGCTTGATTGAAGTTGTCGGTCCATGCCGTGCCTGTCTGCGCCATGGCACAAGCCGGAAGCATGATAGTCAGCAAGATCGTGAATGCTGGAATTTTCATACGCTCTCCTGCTGTGCTTCGGTTACTGTCTGGATGACCTCAAGAAACGCCGTACCATATTTGTCCAGCTTTGCGGCACCAATTCCCGGAAGTTCGGACAGGGCCGATAGCGAGCGCGGCTTAAATCCGGTCATGTCACGCAGGACGCTGTCGTGGAAAATCACATAAGGTGGAACGCTTTGTTCCTTTGCCAGTTCCATGCGTTTTTTGCGCAACGCGTCGAACAGCGGGTCGCCGACCGGATTGGGAGAAGAACCATTACGCCGCCGCTTGCGCTCGCGTTTGGGTGGTTCGACAATATCGACTTCCTGTTCGCCTTTCAAAATGGGTCGCGCTTCCGGCCCGAACATCAGGCCGCCATGCTCGGTATTGCGCAGTGCATCTTTTAGGAGCAGATGCCGAGAGACCGGTTTGATCAGGGCGGCTTCCTCGGCATCGACGATGTCGAATACCGACAGTTTGTCATGCCCGCGCGAAAGTATTTTTTCTTCCTGCCGACCGGTCAGGACAGCCTCCAGATGGGTTACACCAAAACTTTGTCCAGTACGATAAACCGCTGATAGAAATTTTCTGGCCAATTCGGTAACATTACGCGTGGCGGGTGCGTTGAGGCAGTTGTCGCAATTGCCGCATTGCTCGGGCGGCTTCTCGCCAAAGTGCCGGAGTAATATCGCGCGGCGGCACTCGGCCGTTTCGACCAGACCGCCAAGAGACGCCAGTCTTTGCCGTTCGCTATCCTGTCGTTCCTGATCGACTTCGCCCAGGCGCTGGCGTGCCCGGGCAAAATCCTCCGCGCCCCAGAACAGATGCGCCTCAGCGGGATCGCCATCACGGCCTGCGCGGCCGGTTTCCTGATAATAGGCTTCGATCGATTTGGGCAGTCCGGCATGGGCGACGAAGCGCACATCGGGTTTGTCGATGCCCATGCCAAAAGCGATGGTTGCGACCATGACCATGTCTTCAGAGGCGACGAAATCCGACTGATTTTGCTGGCGAACTTCAGGGGGTAGACCGGCGTGATAAGCCCGCGCACTGCGCCCGGTCTGGGCAATTTGGTCCGCCAGCTTTTCGGTTGCGTTGCGGGTCGGCGCATAGATTATGCCCGAGCCCGGGTTGCGCTCGACAAGATCCTTGATCTGGCCAGTCAGGCCTTTGCGCGGCGTGATCGCATAGCGGATGTTGGGACGATCAAAACCGGCGAGGATCAATCCATCCTGTTCAATGCCGAGCTGGATCAAAATATCACCGCGCGTGTGTCGGTCGGCAGTCGCGGTCAAAGCCAATCGCGGGACTGTATGGAAATGATCTAAAAGCGGCTGTAACAATCTATAATCTGGCCGAAAATCGTGCCCCCATTCTGAAACGCAGTGGGCTTCGTCGATGGCAAATAGAGAGATATTGGTTTGTTCTAGCAATTCCCGAAAATGGAGCTGGGATGCCCGTTCGGGGGCGGCGTAGAGCAGGTCGAGTTCGCCTGCTTTGAGTCTTGCAATTGTCTCCGCGCGATTGTCATCGGCAGAGGTGAGGGTGGCCGCCCTGATCCCGACGGCTTCAGCACTGCGAAGCTGGTCATGCATCAATGCGATTAGCGGAGAGATCACAATGACGGTACCGTCATTGGCAACGGATGGCAGCTGGTAGCAGAGAGACTTACCCGACCCGGTCGGCATGACCGCCAGTGCATTTTGGCCGTCCATCACGCGGGCCAGAACTTGATCCTGAACACCACGAAAATTGTCGAAGCCAAAGGTCGATTTGAGGAGTGGGAGCAAGGCTTCGATCATTACTTGCTCCTAGCCAGAGCGTTAGAAAAGAGAAACAGCAAATTACCCGGTAACCGCAATTGTTTGCCGCTAGAGTGCCGTTTCCAATTTTCGGTCCTCTGCTTGCCGCTTCCACATATCGGCATAGAGACCGTTTTTAGCCAACAATTTGGTGTGACTACCACGCTCGGCAATGCGTCCTTCATTGAGCACGATAATCTCATCTGCATGGGTAATCGTCGAGAGACGGTGGGCGATAATCAAGGTGGTACGCCGTTCCGAAATCTTTGCCAGGGTTGACTGGATTTCGTCTTCGGTGCGGCTATCCAATGCCGATGTGGCTTCGTCGAGGATCAGGATAGGCGGATTTTTGAGCAATGTTCTGGCAATCGCCACCCGCTGTTTTTCACCGCCGGACAGTTTCAGTCCGCGTTCGCCCACTGTCGTCGCATAGCCGTCCGGAAGTTGGGCGATAAAATCATCCAAAGCCGCGCCGCGCGCTGCTGCTTCCACTTCGGTCTGCGAAGCCCCTTCGCGGCCATAGCCGATATTATAGCCTACTGTATCGTTGAACAACACACTATCTTGCGGCACGATACCTATCGATCCGCGCAAGCTATTCTGGGTAACCCGCGATATATCCTGGCCATCAATCAGCACGCGACCGTCCTGCGGATCGTAAAAGCGAAACAATAGACGCGCGATGGTGGATTTACCGGCTCCTGAGGGCCCGACTATGGCCAGTGTTCCGTCATTGGGTACCCTGAAGCTGAGGCCGTGCAGGATTTTGCGATCTTCATCATAGGCAAATTCAACATCCTGAAATTCTACAGCCGCATCGGATACAGCAAGGGCAGAAGCGTTCGGTGCGTCTTCGATTTCCAATTTAGTATCGAGCAGGCGGAACATCGCGTCCATATCGACCAGGCCTTGCCGGATGGTGCGATAGACCGTGCCCAACATATCTAGCGGTCGAAAAAGCTGCATCAACAGGGCATTGACCAGCACCAGATCGCCGACGGTTAAATGCCCCTGACTCCATCCATAGACGCTATAGGCCATCGCGCCAATCATGGTCAGGTTGGTGATCATTGATTGGCCGATATTGAGCAGCCCCAGTGAGTTTTCGGATTTTACCGCAGCATTGGCCCAGTCCTGCATTGCCGTTGCGTAGCGTTCAGCTTCGCGTTGTTCGGCTGTAAAATATTTGACGGTTTCATAGTTGAGCAATGCATCCACCGAACGGCCAATGGCCCTAGTATCCATATCGTTCATCTCGGCGCGCAGCTTGTTGCGCCAGTCGGTGACTTTCCGGGTGAAGAAGATATAGATCGCGACCATGGTAACGGTGGCAGCGACCAGTCCGAAACCAAATTTGATCTGAAAGATGACGAGTACCGCGATTAGTTCAATCGCAGTTGGCGCCAGATTGAACAGCAGGAAATAAAGCATCACATCAATACTCTTGGTGCCGCGTTCCACCACCTTGGTAATTTCACCGGTATGGCGATTCAAATGAAAGCGCAGGGACAAACGGTGCAAATGCTCAAAGACATTGGTTGCCAGTTCCCGCGCCGCTTCCTGACCCACTTTTTCAAACACAATGTTCCGGACCTGGTCGAACAATACCTGACCAAAGCGTGCCAAACCATAGGCAGCAACCAAGGCAAGCAAAACCGTGAGCGCCGCTTCGGTGCCTTTGGTCATGCCATCCACGACGGCCTTGTAGGCAAAGGGCATGGATAGAACCGCCGCCTTCGCAAAAAGAACAAGAACCGCAGAAATTATGATCCGGGTACGCAAAGCCGGTGCGTCTTTCGGCCACAGATAGGGCAGAAAACGCTTGAGCGTCGGAATCATTGGCGGGTCGACTTGACCCCGGGTGCTATAATCAGGCGGCATGGGCCGGATGTAGGGAGTGTACCCTAGAAAGTCTATGCGGTGTGTTGATGTGAAGCGGTGTTGTTAAAAACTGCCGCTGACTGTTAACTGATAAATCAGACCAAATTTGCGTGTCCGGTCTTCCGTAAAGTCGATAGGACCATCTCTTCTGTTAACAAAGTTGGTTCGCACAAATCGCTCACCCCGGTTCAACAGGTTGTTCAGACTGCCGCGCACCGTAAGGCCAAACACATTTTTATTCTCAATAAACACTGAAGCGAAAACCGATTCCGAGGTAAAAGCGTTGATTTGATCAAGCCGCAGATTGTCGGAATTGTCTTCATCTTCAATTGAACCGCCCCATGCCCAATTGCTATTTGGGATGTCATGACGAAAGTTGATCTCATAGAAGAATATTTGATCGTTGTTGGTGCGTCTGAATATACTCGTCACTGGATCTTTGATTGCGCTTTTGGCGAGATTTCCTTCAAAATCCAGTTTGGCACCCTTCCACCCGATGGAGTCAAATAAAATGGAGGAAACCAGGCCGACCCCAAATCGTGTGGCTTTGGGAAGATTGCCCCGCGCTTCACCAAGAACAATTACGGGCATTCCATTGACAATTGTCGTTCTATCAACGGGGATAGCATCAACAACATCGGTAATTTTTTCACCAAAAATTGTGACCGTACCGGATCCCCAAGGCCCCAGTCTCTTGGTCATTTCAATTTCCGCTCTCCAGCTTTGCGTTGGGACCAGCTCGGGGTTGCCGGCATTACCACGATTTTGATCCACCTCGACCGATTCCACGAAATCAAAAAAATCGAGCTGTCCGACCTGGCGTTCCACTTTCAGGCTCACGTCCATTGATGCGGATGGCTTCAATGCCAATGTTACCGATCCCTTGGGGCGAATGAATGATCGGGTCAAGCCATTCGCACCCGTTTGACTAATTCGGCTATATTCACCGCCAAGCTGGGCTTGAATCGACAGCTTATCGGAGAGCGCACGGCCAAAGCTGCCGATAAGCTCACCGCGATATTCGGTAACTTTGCTGTTTCCATTCGCCAAGGGAGCGCCATTTCTTAAAGCTTCGGCATCAAGAAAATTATAGGCACCTTCCAGATTGATGCCCCAATCTGTGCCACCACTGGTCGACCAGCTATATTCACTTCGCAGCACCGTTTCACCTTCATCAACGGTCCGTTCGAGCAGATCACCAGTCGGAGGTGTAACACCGTCGGTGAAGGTTTGGCCAAAAAAGGTGTCGACTGGACTATGTTCCAGCCTTTGCAAGCCAATTAATTTTAAACGTCCGCCGCCCAGTTTAAAATCATAGTCGATGTTAAACTCGGCGTTCCACTCATTCTCCCGGCGCGTGAACAACTCGAGTATATCGGCTTCATTGACGTTCACTCTGGTAGTTTCGATGCGCGTGCGGGGTCGGGGAAAAGCGATTTCTGCGCTCAGGTTGAATATCGATCCTGCATCACTCGTGCGGGTGTAGGACCCGCTGACAATAGGCGCGTCAAAGGGGTATCTCGCAATCTCCGGATCACGACGGAAGAGTAGATTGCCAAATCGATCAGTCACCCTTTCGGGCCCCTGAACACCATTGCGGAACTGTTCATTCACAAAGGCAAGTGTGAAGTCGCCTTTGCCCAATTTCCCGTTGATTGATATTTCGCTGTTGAGCCAGCTGTCGCCGGACCGGCGAAATCTAGGTTCCCATTTGAAATTTCCTGAAATACCGCCGCCGGCATTTGAACTGGTCACAATGTTCAGTACCTGTCCTGACAAGCCAGTTATGCTAAGGCTGGCTCCGTCGACAATTTCAAGACGTACGACATTTGATGCTGAAATCCTCTGTAATGCTGTTTCAGCGTCGATATTCTTGCCTGCAATTCGGGCACCGTTGATCAAGACATTCTCATCGGCTTGCCCCAAGCCACGTTCACCTTCATTTCCAGAATCGATTACGAACCCGGGGACCTGGCGGACCATGTCAAGAGCGGTACGCGGATTGAAACGTTCGAACTGGTCGGCAGTGTATATTTCGCGTCCATTTTCGTTTCGCGGTTGAAAACTCGCAGATGCAAGATCTTGTGCCAATACAACAGGGGGAAGGGTGAGTGAACAGGTCACAACGCCTAGACCGATCAGTAACCCTTTATAGTTGAGCAATTCTTCCCCCGTTTTGTTGTGGTGCTGCATCTTTAGTGGAGCGGGTGCTATGCACCGTTGGTTTCAATGGATACTGCCTTTCGACAAACTACATTTGTAGTCGGATGAACGGAAATTTCCCAAATTGGATATCCCCCATTTCTTAAGACTTGTTTGAGAAAAGAATGAATGCAGCCGCGCAATTGGTGATCGTATAGATAGCGTAGAAAATTACCGCACTGGCCATTCCCATATTGGCGAAGATCAAGGCCGCTGCCAACATGATGAACTCCAATATATAGCTGCCATACGGCCCCAATATTTTGCGAAAGCTGCCGCGAGCTTCGGCGAGCAAAGGATGATCACTTTCCAGCATGGCTTTGTGCATTGCGAAATTACCGACGCCGCAAAGAAAAATGACAATTATATACATGGGGTAGTTATAGTTCCATTTTGTCCTATTGTCAGTGCTAATGGCCGAAATTATCCGTTCACTCGATTATCGAAGAGGCGTGGATTAAACAGGATGAGGGGAACCCGCGATGGATTTTGCAAATAAAACAACGGTGATAACCGGCGGTGCGACTGGAATTGGTTTTGCGCTTGCAAAAATATTGGGTCTGCGTGGCTCCAGAATCATCCTGTTTGAACCGCGCGAACAGCAATTGCAGAAAGCGGTGCAGCTGCTTGGCGACGAAGGTATCGATGCAAAATATCATATTGGAGATGTCACGAAGAGGGCTGATGTAGAAGCGCTTGCCGACTTTGCCTGGTCCGAAAATGGGCGCGCAGACGCTGTGATCAACAATGCCGGTATCGGTGGTCAGATGCAGAAGGTCATTGATTTTGACCTGGAGGAAGCGCGGAAGCTGTTTGAAGTCAACTATTGGGGCATGTGGACCGGTATTCAGGTCTTTGGCCAGCGCTTCATCGCCGATGGAAAGCCGTCTGCCATATATAGCGTCGCATCGGAAAATTCGCTGTTCAATGTCTATCCTTCCGGCGGCGGCGCATATGTCTCAAGCAAACATGCAATTTTTGGATTGATGGATATGCTGCGTAAAGAGGTGCCGGACCATATCGAGACCGGTTGCATCATTCCCGGCTGGGTTGCGACTGAAATGACCCGATTGAAAGGCATGGATGCCGACGAATACGCAGCAACGATTGTACCGCAAATGGAAGCAGGTGAATATTATCTGGTGAGTCACAGCTATAATGTGGTTCGGCTGGACGAGCGCTATGATGAAGTGAAGGCCTCTTTTGCCCGATATGCGCCGCGTTATGACGGTGATGACGAATATGATGTCATCAGTGCCTTTGCCAAAGCCAGGGCCGCTAAACAGAAGACCTGATGCATCGCAAGCCGTATCTTCCCGAAAAGATGTGCTTCAATTGCGAACACTCTTTTTAGCGGCGAAAGAAGAGGGGGCGGGACCGGGAAGATGTGATTTGTTGCTCAGAGCGTTGTCGGCAAATCGTTAAAGCATGGCTTAGTCCAGTGGGCGTACCACGCGTGCTTTCACTTTATCTTCCAGAAAACTGAGGATGCGCTTTTCATCTTCTGGGCCGCGTTTGCCGCTGCGACTGAACAGCCAGCCTCCAATTGCCATCATGAACAAAGGGATACCGGCAAACATGATTCCGAACATGAACGGGGCATCGTCCAAAAACATCGTGCCCAGGCCAACAGCGACAAATATGGACAGGAATCCAAACCAGAAGACGATGAAGAATGTGGCCTTTTTGCCCCGGCCAATTTTCGCTTCAATGGTCGTGCCGCCGCGTTCTTCGAACATTTTTCCTTCTAGGCTATAGGCGCTGTCATCCCGCTGGCCCCAATGCTCTACCTTGAGGAAGATCTTGTTCTCTGTGCCTTGCCCGAAGACGCGGCCTTTGTTCTTTTCCTGCTGTGTCCACTCCCGATCCATTTCATCCTCGAGAATCCGGGCGAGGGGAACGGGTTTGTGGGGAGAGTGGAGGTTTATCTTGCGCGCCATGGGTGGAGCTATCTGTAGCTTAGAAGATATGGTGAAAGATCCAAATCATCTTCGTTTTTAGGTAACAGCAACAAGTATTTATCGCCGGACTTTCTGATATGAAGATGCCAATAGGGTTCACCTTTTCCAGTTGATTGGTTCAGATATTGCAGTTGGTCAGCTAGCTTGTGGCGTGGAATCGAGAATCCAAAATCAAGGTCAACGCAACCGAGCCCCAGCTCTGAGTTTGGATCTTCTTCTAGAAAACGATCCCAGGAAGGGTGATAAGCGTACCAATATGTTACAAGCTGCCCACTCTCGTATTTTTTTGAAATGGTAGTTGTAATTCTATCAGATCTATCCGGGCTCCAAAACTGTGCTCGGGTTTTCTTAATGAAGGTAGTTTTTCTCTTTTTTGCAATTGCAAGAATTAGGTTCTGGCGAACATCATCAATTATTTCGCGCTCAGTGAATTTCCAACCGCTATTCCCTGACCTTGCTTTTTCTGAAGATAGTTCCTCATTATTTTCAGTTTCCATTTGGTCATCTTGATCACTGATGGTTGTAAATATCACATCAATTAAATTATCCAACCGAGTGTATTCTACTGGGCGAAGTAATCCTCGAATTTTATTGAGTGTGTCATCATCATCAGCACTTTCCTTGATCAACATCAGTCTAACTAAAGACTCTGCACTGACAATTCTAACGTCCCAGGCATATTTTGATCCACGAACCTGTGCCTCTAAGTCCCCGGTATCTTGGCGGCCAACAACCAGTAAAATTGTTGCGTCAAGACCGACCGCTTCAGTGTCGATCAATTTTCTTCGATATCCGGCATAAGTTTCCAGAGACATACGGTAA
>Ga0316204_10003158_pt1 | contig 34162 bp, 13 predicted proteins | sample 6monrhotite_MG_2_FD_205661 | JGI IMG/M metagenome (GOLD analysis project Ga0316204, IMG submission 205661) | Microbial mat bacterial communities from mineral coupon in-situ incubated in ocean water Damariscotta River, Maine, United States -... | ecosystem: Environmental > Aquatic > Marine >... | reverse complement strand
GGCAGTTTCAGAAACTGGAATCTCGGATCCAGTCAATTCACTGAGCTGCTTGCTGTTGTCAGAACTGTAACCGGGTATTTGTTGTGGAGCCAGATCAGATAATACGCTCCCTGCCGCAACCGATGGCAATTGATCGGCGTCACCCAACATAATTATTCGACAGTGATCGCCAACGGCTCGGAACAATCGTGTCATCAGAGGCAGATCAATCATGGAAATCTCATCAACTAATATGACATCAAATGGCAATCGCCTGGATTCATTAAAGCGAAAATTATGACTGCCTGATTGCACCCCCAACAGGCGATGCAAGGTAGAGGCCGTATCAGGAATACTTTGTAATGTGTCGTGGGATAGCATTTCATTGGAAAACAAAAAAGATTTGGCTTTTTGTATGGACTCATTCAGTCTTTGTGCAGCTTTGCCCGTCGGGGCAACCATCGCAATGTGTAAATTATTAGTTGATAATATCTGCAATGCCGCCAGTAGCTTTGTCACAGTAAAGGTTTTACCGGTTCCCGGGCCACCGGCAATAATACTAAACTGTCTTCCCATTGCATTGGCCACAGCAATTTTTTGCCAGTCAAGTTCAATAGCAGCCTGGCTTATTGGCTGCTCGGGAAAAAGCTGATTGATTACCTGTGCCCCCTGCTGCACATCAATGGCAATTGTCTTATTCAATAACGCACGGATGGCTATGGCAAGTTGCTCTTCAAATAGCCAATAGCGTCTTAAATAAAGACGGTTCTGTTCGAACACCAATGGCTGATTGTCATCGGGACTGATGGATATTTTTGACAAATATTTTATCAAGTTGTCCAGAGTGGGAAATTTATAGCCAGGTATATTTTCTTCTGAATTCTGCCAGTACAAAGATTCTGATATCTCAGAGAGCTTTAAACAGCTATGTCCCTCTCTTAAAGCCTGTGAGATTGCCATAATAGAATGAAACAGCGGTTCCTGCTGTTCATCCACAACAGCCTGGCAAACTTGCTTTGCCAGAAAATAATCGATTGCCTGGATACCAGCCAGTGTTTTCAGACAGTCCTGAAAATTTTTATACATGCTGAATTGCCTCTACCGTTTGCTGAGCAAACAGCCTGTCCAGCTCGTCTAATAATTCAGAGCTGATATCAGTGTAAAAAATACCGGTATCTGAATTCCGACTCATGCCTCTGAGGTAAAAATAATAGACCCCGCCAAAATGCTGTGCCGGATCATATTCCGGCAAACGGGACTTTAGATAACGATGCAGTGCCAGACTGTAGAGCAGGTATTGCAAATCATAATAATTGTCGCGAATATTTTTTGCCAGACTTTTCCGGTCATAACAATCAAGGTGATAACCCAGGTGAGTGGATTTATAATCGGCAATATAAAATCGTCCCTGCCATTGAAACACCAGATCAATAAAACCATGCATCATACCCTGCAGCGCCTGGTGACCGGGCAATGAGATGGTTTCCGTATACTTGCCACGATGACGAGCCAGCAATTGCCCCAAAGCATGAGGTTTAACCTGCTGCATTGGAAAATAAAATTCACTTTCTCTCAGGGTATGTGACCAGTGCAGTTGATTCAATTTTAGATGATTTTCCTCTACATCAGCAGCGTATTCTTGTATATCAGGCAAAGGTGTATCCAGACAGTCTTCCATCCAGCTGACTAAATCCCGCTGTTGAACCTGGTCTAATGCTTCGCTAAAACGAGTTAAAGGGCGTTCAAGACTCCGTTGCCAATGAGGTTGAGTAAAATCAGTATGTTCGAGAATATCATGTAACAGGTTGCCGGCCGCCGCGCCTTTTTTTAAACTGAAACGAATATCATCTTTTGTGATCAGTTGTGGCATGACCTCTACCGAGATTTCATCCTGATCACGGTCGGGAGTAGAAATACCACCATGACGTAAATTGCGGGTCAGGGCTGAAAATGAACTAAGCCACCAATTGCGTTCTATTCGACCATTAAAAAATGCAGCGCTCAGCTTTTCCTCTGAATCAATAGCTTCAATTCGAGTGACTGGAAAATCCATTTCATGGATTTGTTGAATATTAATCGCCTGATTATCCGGTTCAAGCAAGTTATAAAGACCTTGATACAAATCATCACCGGATTTTAACTGCAAAGTCTGTCCCAGGGATGACAAGTGATAATTGGCAAACGGTGTGGCACAAATATAACAACGATGCTCAGCACGGGTAATCGCCACATAGAGTAAACGTATTGATTCTGCCCAGGCCTCTTCACGATATAACTCCGTGATGGTTTTATCCTGGCCAACAAAATATTTTAACTGCAGAGTTTCTCGCTCATGATATTTGAAAAGATCGATATTACGGCTAGCAAACCTTGTCGGATCCTTGTAACGGCATGCAAATGGTATAAAAACTACAGGATATTCAAGCCCCTTGGAACCATGTTGAGTAACGATACGGATGAGATTGGCATCACTTTCCAAACGCAATTCCGCTTCAGATTCCACGCCCTGATTTTCAATCTGCTCCCGGAACCAGTCAAGCAGTTGTTCGGGTTGCCGATGACGTTGACTGGCCTGCTGCAGTAATTCCAGCAATTGTATGCTATTGGTTAACGAACGCTCGTGATAATTTGGATTAGGACGATAATTCTGATGCAACAATTTCAGGGCCATGGCCATAAAACCACGTTTAAACCAGGTTTCACGTAAATCAAATAAACGTTCCCGATAATTTTCCCACTGCAATTCATCTTCCTGCAATAAGAACAGTTGTTCGGTGTCACAGCCAATAAAACGGGTTGACAGTCCTGCTACCATTGCCCGATCATTTTCCAGCTCCAGAATACTGACCAGCACTCGCTGCAGTTCCAGAGCTTCCTCACTGACAAAGACATTATCATGAGTACTCAAATACACCGATGGATAACCAGCTTCTCTTAAGGCGTCCTGAATATAACCCGCTTCTGTTTTATCTCTAACCAGGACAGCTATATCCTGTTCTTGCAAAGATTGCTCACCGATGTGAACTTCATTGCTCAGTAAACGATGAATTTCACTTGCGCACCAGGCAGAAATTACCGGACAAAAGTCCTGCTTCATCTCTTCTTTTTTACCCTTGCCAGAACGATAGTCTTCATTGAAAGGAAAATGGATTATTTGCATAGCCGCATTATCTATCACCCCGGATAGAGCTGATTGGTCAGCCCTCCCTGCCGACTTTACCGGAATATATTCAATACCAAAACCAAAAATATCAGCAGCCGTTTCATTCAGGGCTGCACCATAAAACAATCGATTATAGCCATTGATCATTTTGGTTGATGAACGCCAGTTGGTATCCATTATCCATTGTTTATCAGCAGACTGTCTGGCAGCAAGATAGGTAAAAACATCACCACTACGAAAGGCATAAATCGCCTGTTTGGGATCACCAATCATATATAAAGCGGTAGCATCATTTTCAGAACCGTCATTAGTTTCAGGATGACTTTGATAAACAGTATTTAAAATCGAGTATTGCTGAGGATCGGTATCCTGAAATTCATCCACCAGAGCTACCGGATATTGCTCGCGGATCTTTTTAGCCAGATGATTTTCAAAAGTCAGACTATCGGCCAATTGATTGATCAAATCATCATAATTCATCACCTTTGCCTGTTGCTTGGACACAACTATTTTTTCCCGAATGACAGCAAATCCCTGCGCAGCAAGATAATAGCTTTGAGCCGACTCGATGGTCCTTGCGATGGTCGCGGCTTCTGTTTTCAAACGGTTTATGGGCGTGAAAACATCGACTAATTGTTGTTTTATTTCCGGTTTCTTCTTAGCAAAACGCACCCCGGAAAAAAATTGACCCGCCTGTTTTGGCATTGCATTAGACCAGTCAATGTCATTATCCTTCAACCATTGCAATAATAATGACCATTCGTGTGCGCGTTCGTCCTTTTTATTATGGGTATCGACTAGTTGTGAAAAAATTATTGCCTGATTATCTTCCAGCTGCGCAAGACAATCCATTTTACGCTGGATAAATTCTTTGCGAATTACTTCAGGGCTTTTTATCTCTATTGCAGTGTTGGACGATAAAACTTCTTTAAAAGCCCGTCGAAAGCTCTCAGGATCTGACCATTTCCGGGTCAGGATGTCATATTCATCCGGTTGCTGCGATAAGCATCGATACCAGTCTCTTACCGCTTCCAGTTCGATATCTGCGGTATCTGCTTCCATCTGAATATTAAAGGCGACACCACTGCTAAATGCCTGCTGTGATAGTACTCGTTTACAAAAACTGTGGATGGTAAAAATCGCGGCCTCATCCAGATGCAATAAAGCATTATGTAATACTGGATAAACATCCTGTAATGTAAATCGTTTATTTAATGCCACAAAAAAACTATCTTTCGAATCAAACTGTTCCCAGTTATTCAGGGCATTGCGCAATTCCTGAGCAATCCGGCCGCGCAATTCCTCCGTTGCTGCCCGGGTAAAGGTCATGACCAGAATCTGTTTAACATCAAGCTTTCGTTCCAGTAATAAACGTAGATAAATACGAGTAATATTATAGGTCTTACCAGTACCGGCACTGGCCTCAATTAAATGGCAGCCATATAAAGGTAAGGTCTCAGGCCGCAGGGCTTCAAGTTTTAGATGGCTCATCCTATCTGTTCCTGTTGACGACACAGATATAATGAATCATAAACCTGCTCAATACGCTCGCGCCAATGACCTTGCCATTGAGGTATAGTATCTGACCAAAACCAATAAACATAAGGATCACTTACCAGGCCCTGCGTTTGATAACCATCCAGCCAGAAGCTGTAAAAATCAGTTTCGGTCATTGGTTTATTGGCTATTTTTCCCAGACAGTGTTGTTGCCCAAGGTTTGCATGAAGCAATAAAGGCTGTTGCATACCGTCCCGCCAACACTGTAACAATTGTTGCAACTGCTGTTTTGGTGAATCGATCGGTTCAAACTGAACACTGAGTATCGAGTCTTCCTTGCCCCGAAAAATTCCCCTGGTTTGCAGAGAGTTGTCATCAGCAATGATTTGCGCGATCAGATGATGGATCCATAAACGTATATCATCCTTACCCTTGGGAGTCGCCAGACGCCAGAAAAACAAGTTATTGCCAACATAGGGTAATTCAGCTTCCAGATGAATGTCATCGATAGTCAGGCTGACTGTTTTGCTATGAATCTGTTCCTGTCCCTGTTTTTGCACCAGGTCTTGAATATACTCAGAAAATTCGCAGGCCTGTTCCTGCCAATCTAATAGTTCTTTTTCAGTATTTGGCGTATCAGGCAAGGAACCACCCAGACGAAAACTCTGAACCACATGTTCGATAGCCTGTTCATCCATACCTTCATGCAATGCTGTTTTTATAATGGCATCCTGAATTAAATAACGATCCAGATGACTGCTGAGAAAAGGCTCACTGTCTTCAGGAATTTGTTCTTGAGTGGCGTCAAAATACAGTTTTAATCTTGCCTGGGCAAAACTCTTGCAGGGATTATCAAAAAACTGTACCAACTGTTCAGCACTGATCGTTGTTTGCTCTCTATCAGATACTGGCTCAGCCGGTAAAGCCTGTAAATTGTTTCGGGGCTCGGCCGGTTCGCTGAGATTAAGCCACTGGGCATTAAAACTTTTCAGCCTGGCTCGATAATTTTCTTTACTAAAAGCCTGTAGTGGCACTTTAATCAATTGTTGTGCCTGTTTATCAGACAATTGCCAGGCAAAGCTTTTTTCCAGATAATCCATCAACTCCTGGAGTACCAGTGATGGTTCTCTGACATTATTGGTTTTAATATCATGACCCTGATAACTGAGATAGAGTTTATCACGACAGGAAATAAGCGCTTCCAGGAACAGATAACGATCATCGCCACGTCTGGACCGATCACCTTTACGTGGTACTTGCGAGGCCATCAGGTCAAATCCCATAGCCTGCCGTTGACGAGGAAATTCACCGTCATTTAATCCCAACACGGCAATTATTCGAAATGGCACACTGCGCATAGGCACCATGGAACAGAAGGTCACCTGTCCCGCCATAAACTGACGTCCCGGTTCCGGCTGATTAAAGTGAGCCTGTAAAAAATCACGTACCACAGGTAGAGAAATATTCTGTTCATAGTGAGCATGAGCCGTATACTCACCCAGATCATCAATGGCCTGCTCAATGATCTGTTGGGCATTGCTGTCCTCAGAGACAGGGCTGAACAGGTTTTCTTTTAATTGTTGTAAAAACTGTTTCCAGTCGGCAGGACTTCGAGGTCTCTGTAATTCCCTGGCATAGAATTGCAATTGTTCCAGTAATTCAAAATAACGCCCCAATAAGATGGCTTCATCGCCTTCCACATCGGCTAACAACAATTGTTGTTGGTACAGTGAACTTTGATCCCCCTGGGCAAAACCCAGCAATAGTCGATCCATCCCCTGTTGCCAGGTAAATTTATTATTGCTCTGTGGCAGAGATAACACCTTTTGCTTGTGTTCTGCGTCCAGCCCCCAATGGATAGCCGCATGACTGACCCAGCGTTCCATTAACACCAGATCATCCTCGCTGAATCCAAACTTTTTCTGTAATGCCGGCAAACGCAGATAGCCCAGGATCTGACTCACCTGAAAGCGACTATCCGGCAATTCCAGTAATTCAATAAATGCCTGAACCAGAGGTTCAGAATCTTTTAAGGTCCGATCGGCAATGGAACAGGGCAATGGTGGAACACGCTCACTCCAGTCACTCCAGCCATGGGCAAAGACAGCTTCCACATAGGGCGCATAATTTTCCACATTAGGACACATCACCAGAATATCTTTGGGTGTCAGGCTATCGTCTTCATTAAACTGGTGTAACAGCCAGTCATGCAATGCCTGTATTTCACGAAGAGCACTATGGGCCAAGGCGATGACAATACTGTCATCAATGAGTGTCTCTGGGGTTACGCGGCTATCATGAAGCTTCAATATATCCGTCTGGATTTTTTGTAACACGGTGGCTTTTTTACCCGCCGCTGTGGAAATTTCTTCGGGTAATTCATAAACCGGGATTTCAATGCTGGTATGTTCCTGCAAAAGATATAAAAATTCCTTGCCCTGTGCCCCCAGATTGGCTAACAGAGGATTGGTATTTAGAACATGCGATAGTCCGGATGATTCTGGTTCAGATGTTTTTGATGGCAGCAAGTCACTGATTTTTAACCAGCGATAAAACTGTTCACGGGCATAAGCTTTATCTGATTTCAAATCTCCCCAATATTCCACGCAGGGATTGAGATGAAAAAAATGCACCTGAGTCTGTTTGCCAAGTTCACTCAGAAATTCCAGCCATAAAGGTGGTAAGGTATTGATACCAAACAAACTGATGCGCTCTGGTAAACGACCATTATTGTGCGCCAAAGACTCAATCGCCTGTTTAAGTAAACGAATCGGATGCAGAGGTTCCTGAATCACCAGCATTTGCCAGATCAGAGCTTGCCAGCCATCCCCTTTTATGGCTTCAGAGCCTTGTTCCCATTTAATAAGCCAGTCCGGTCTGAATATCTGGTATTGTTCATATAGATCCGCCAATTGACAAGCCAGTTGAAAACGTTTGTCTTCTTTAGCCTGACCTGGCTCCCCCTGCTTGCCTAACCAGTAACCCGAGGCTTCCTGACATAAAGGGTTGTTTATAAATTCATCACTAGCCAGTATCGCATCAATTCTCCAACTCAGCACTTCTCGGGTATAGCTGGACTGCTCTGGCACCAGGTCCTTGCCTAAAATGCCCCGGATCTGATTCCAGAAAAACTGCATTGGCAGACTGAAGGCCAGATTCATACTGATACCGCGCCTTTGTGCCAACTCCAAATTCAACCAATGTTGCATGCCCTTGCTCTGGACCAGGATCACTTCTTCACTGAGGACATTGGCATTGGTCCCTGTCTGCATGACTGTATCGAGCAAAATAACCAGATTTTCCAGACGGTTAGCGGGATAAATATTGATCAAATGAATTCCTGACGATGAAAATTTTTATAATTTATTTTTTGACTTCAAACACTATCACTAAAGTAAATATCAGACAATATTTGTACGCGTATTTCTACCCAAATAAATTTTAATATTATTTGGCACTATTTTTGCTCTACTATTTTCAATATAGTTAAACATGTATTTAATATCTAATAGATTGAAATAATGGAAACAACCAAAGTACTGCTCATTGTTGACTCTCATGACGACAATAGCATCGAGTTACAGGAAGCATTGAGCAATAATAATTTTTTGATTATTGATGTGCTTAATATCAAAAATGACATCAATATTAATAGTTTTTCTAATGACATTTCGGTGCTGGTCTGTCAGTTTCGCAGGGTAAAAACTGCATACCTGGATACTATTGCCAGCCTGGTGCATAACAACCCTTGCCCTATCATCCTGTTTACCAGAGATGATAGCAGTGATGCTATTGAGCAATCAGTAAAAATTGGCGTCAACGCCTATATCGTTGATGGCTTTAATTCTGAACGCATCAAGCCAATTATTGAAGTCGCTATCAGTCGTTTTAAAAGTTATCAGAAAATGGCTGGTGAACTGCAGAAAACCCGCCAGCAACTGGAAGACCGGAAACTAATCGATCGAGCCAAAGGCATACTAATGAAGAGCAAAAAGATGGATGAGCAACAGGCCTACAAGACCATTCAGAAAATGGCTATGGATAAAAGTAAGAGCATGGGCGACATTGCCAGAAGCATTATTGATGTGATGGAGATTATGGATTAATGCACCAAAAACTGACTTATCGGTCATTTTTGCACAAAGAGCGATCAATATTTGAAGAAAAAACGGCGAAAATACCTGAGAACAGCTAAATCTCATATTGGCACAGCATTTGCTAATATATTTAATATCTATTTTAGTAATTAAAATTAAACAACAGACAGGAATTCTAAAAAGCAAAATTTATTTTACACATAAAGCTTATTTATATCGTTAGTCAAAGATGACTACGATAGAATACAAATTATCTCATCGTATGATGAATCATGAACTATTTACGTTTTAATAAAGGCAAAGGGGTCTTTTTTTAACCATAGTTCAGAAGGGACAAAGGCGTCCACAGAATGGTTATTCTACTAACCAGATTCTGTGGACGCTTTTTTTTGGGCAGTAAAAACAAATAGCTGAAAATTAAAAGGTAATCTAATGACACTATTTTCAACAAAAAAAAGAAGTTTTCTTAAAAAATCATTACTGACAGTCGGTACTGCGCTTGCGCTAGGTGCCAGTGTCATAACAATGACAACCGCCAGCGCAGCTGTTGGTGAACCTGAAAAAGAAGACCTCAAATTCGGTTTTATTAAACTGACTGATATGGCACCGTTAGCCATTGCTTATGAAAAAGGCTTCTTTGAAGATGAAGGTCTATTCGTCACTCTGGAAGCTCAGGCCAACTGGAAAGTATTACTGGACCGGGTAATTGACGGTCAGTTAGACGGTGCCCACATGCTGGCAGGTCAGCCACTTGGAGCCACCATTGGTTTTGGTACCCAGGCACATATTATTACTGCTTTCAGTATGGATCTTAATGGCAATGCCATCACCGTTTCCAATGACATCTGGAGTCAGATGAAACCTAATGTGCCACAAAAAGATGGTAAACCTGTTCACCCCATCAGTGCTGAAACATTAAAACCGGTCGTTGAAAAATATAAAGATGCCGGTAAGCCCTTTAAAATGGGTATGGTTTTCCCAGTATCCACCCATAACTATGAATTACGTTATTGGCTGGCAGCCGGTGGTCTGAACCCTGGTTATTATGCTCCTCATAAGGGCGATACTTCCGGAACAATTGATGCGGATGTCCAGCTTTCCGTAACGCCACCACCGCAGATGCCCGCAACCATGGAAGCTGGCACAATCTACGGTTACTGCGTGGGTGAACCCTGGAACCAGCAGGCAGTATTCAAAAAAATTGGTGTGCCAGTCATTACCGACTACGAGATCTGGAAAGATAACCCGGAAAAAGTATTCGGTGTGAGCAAGGCATGGGCTGATAAATATCCCAATACTCATATTCGCGTGGTCAAAGCCATGATTCGTGCAGCGAAATGGCTGGACGAAGGCAACAACAAGAATCGTCCTGAAGCGGTTAAATACCTGGCACAAAGTAACTATGTTGGCGCTGACTATAAAGTCATCGCCAATAGTATGACTGGTACGTTTGAGTATGAAAAAGGTGATAAGCGTGAAGTACCCGACTTCAACGTCTTCTTTCGTTATAACGCCACCTATCCTTATTATAGCGATGCTATCTGGTATCTGACGCAAATGAGACGCTGGGGACAGATTGCTGAGCATAAGCCTGACAGCTGGTATATGGACACAGCCAAGAAAGTTTATCGTCCCGACATCTACGCACAGGCAGCTAAAGAGCTGATTGCTGAAGGTAAGATGAAAGCCAGTGAATTCCCTGATTTTGCAAAAGAAGATGGCTTTAAAGCACCACAAACTGAATTTATTGATGGTGTCACCTACGACGGTAAAAAGCCTAACGAATACATCGAAAAATTCAGCATTGGTCTGAAGGAGAAAAGCAAGATCTAACAACCACTGATTTATTTTGGGGCGAGGCTATTCCCCGCCCCCACTTTTTGAAATTTATGCAGAGAGAACACAATCATGACTTCCACAACTATGGGTCGATTAGAACAATTTGGACTAGGCTGGAGCATACCCGTGATTAAATTACTAACCTGGGATCAACCGTTTAAGCAACTAAACGTATTATTTAAATCACTGGTTATTCCCCTGGTAGGCATCCTGGCCTTCTTATCATTCTGGCATATCGGTGCCGCACAAATACAAACATCACTGGGAACATTACCCGGACCTGCACAGGTATGGGGACAATTTACTACCCTGGTACAGGAACATAAAGACGAACGCGCTAAAGAAACGGCATTTTATCAACGACAGGAAAAGCGCAATGAGAAAAAACTGGCCAAAAATCCGGACGCCAAAATCAAATTCAGACCCTATACAGGCAGTCCCACCTTTTTTGACCAGATAATCACAAGCCTGATTACGGTAATGACCGGTTTTCTGCTGGCTTCAATTATTGCCATACCGCTTGGCATTGTCTGCGGTATGAGTGCCAAACTCTATTCCGCATTGAATCCATTAATACAGGTTTTTAAACCCGTATCACCCCTGGCCTGGCTACCTCTGGTAACGATCGTAGTCAGTGCTATTGTGGTTACCAGCGATCCGACTATGCCAAAGGCATTTATTATTTCTGCCATTACAGTCACTCTGTGCTGCTTATGGCCAACGGTCATCAATACCACTATTGGCGTATCACAAATTGACAGCGACCTGAATAATGTCAGTAAGGTATTACGTTTAAACTGGTTTACTAAAGTAAGAAAAATTGTTCTTCCCTCTGCTATGCCAATGATTTTTGGTGGTTTAAGATTATCGCTTGGCATTGGCTGGATGGTACTGATTGCCGCTGAAATGCTGGCGCAAAATCCGGGCCTGGGAAAATTCGTCTGGGATGAGTTTCAAAATGGTAGTTCGAATTCCCTGGGACGCATTATGGTAGCGGTCATCGTAATCGGTCTTATTGGTTTTTTACTCGACAAAATGATGCTGACACTGCAGAAAAAAGTCAGCTGGGATAAAAACGCAGAACTGAGATAATGCTGAGATAATTCAGTGACTGATATGCCCTATTAAGAACAGAACAATACAGGAATTAAGAACATGCATAATGAACATTTAATTTTGACTGAAGTTACCATTGACTTTCCAACGGATAAGGGTCCTTTCAGAGCCCTGGACAAAGTCAATCTCAATATCAAAAAAGGCGAATTTGTTTCTCTGATCGGTCACTCTGGCTGCGGTAAATCCACAGTCCTGAATATCGTGGCCGGCCTGCACCAGGCAACGGAGGGCGGTGTGATCCTGGATGGTAAGGAAGTAAATGAACCGGGTCCTGAACGGGCCGTTGTATTCCAGAATCATTCCCTTTTACCCTGGTTAACAAGCTACCAGAATGTCGAACTGGCAGTGAAACAGATTTTTAAAGGCGATAAATCCAAAGCTGAAGTTAAAGACTGGGTCGAACACAACCTGGAACTGGTGCACATGTCCCATGCCCTGCACAAATTACCCTCGGAAATATCCGGAGGTATGAAACAGCGTGTCGGTATTGCCAGAGCCCTGGCGATGCAGCCAAAAGTATTATTAATGGATGAACCCTTCGGCGCTCTGGATGCCCTAACACGAGCCCATCTGCAGGACTCATTAATGGAAATCCAGGAAAATCTGGGGAACACTGTCATTATGATCACCCATGATGTCGATGAGGCGGTATTGTTGTCTGATCGGATTGTCATGATGACCAATGGTCCGGCAGCAACTATTGGCGAAATTCTGGAGATCAATCTGGACAAACCGCGTAATCGTATTGAACTCGCAGATGATCCTCAATACAACCACTATCGTAGTGAAGTATTGAGATTCTTATATGAACGTCATGCGCTGCCAGAAAAAGCCGCTTAGGCAATCGAATAAAAATAATAATAATTTAATCTGAAAACCACGCCAAACTCTCTGCGACTTTCAGATTATACAATCTCTGCGTTTGGCCCGTAAAACTGCACCTTTTCGGGCCTTTTTTTTGCCTGTTAAAAATGATCTTTGATGACGACTTCCGCCATTGGCAACTGGCTGGGACGTGGCCATGCCGGTTTTGTTGTCTTACCTACCACCACAAACATAGCAATAGCATGATCCTCAGGCAAATTAATTAATTGGCCAACGGCATCAAAGTCAAAACCATCCATGGGGCAACTATCATAGCCCATTGCTCTGGCCGCCAACATCATGGTTTGTGCCGCAATACCACAGGAGCGCATTGCCTCATCACGCTGTACCTGTTCTTTATTTCGATAATATTGATCAATAGCAGGCAGCATAAAATTTTGTACTTCTTCCGGGGCATTGTCCCAGTATCGGTCGGGATTTTTTTCCCAGGCTTTCAAATCCGCACATAACACCATAAGCAAAGAAGCCTCGGTTACCTGCGCCTGGTCCCAGGCGACAGCACGAATTGCCTGTCTCAGCTCATCATCCTGCACCATGACAAAACGAACATTCTGCAAATTAAATGCACTAGGTGATAGTTTCACCAGAGACATGAGTTGCTCAATTTCTTCATCCGTCATTTGATGTGTGGGATCATAATGTTTAACCGCACGTCGTGTTTTAATGGCTTCAAAAGTATCCATTTTTATTTCCTTTTGTTAGTTGATAGTTAAAGATTAGGGTCAATCAAATAATGATGTCTGATTTTTTCACATCCTGAACATGGCTCAAAGCTTGTTTTGTTGTAACATGCTATTAACTATAAGCCTATAGAATGAGTAAATAAATAGGCTATTTATCAATTAATTGTTTCTATTTTATTGACAATTAAAGAAACTCATCGGTATAGTTTACTTATCCGACGTGCTGAACCCAATTTGCCCAGAGCAAGGAATTTGACTTGAAAACGATGAAAGCATTAGTGAAAAAGTATGCCAAAGAAGGTTTATGGCTGGATGAGGTGCCCATTCCCGAAATAGATAATAATGATGTCCTGGTAAAAATCCATAAAACCGCAATCTGCGGTACTGATGTACATATCTATAACTGGGACGCATGGGCACAGAAAACCATCCCTGTCCCTATGACCATCGGCCATGAATTCGCTGGTGAAATCGTGGCCATGGGTGCCAATGTCAGCGAATTGAAGGTTGGTGATATTGTTTCCGGTGAAGGTCATATTGTCTGTGAACGTTGTCGAAACTGTCTGGCCGGCAGACGTCATCTATGTCCCAATACCATCGGTATTGGTGTCAATCGCACCGGTTGCTTTGCCGAATATCTGGCGATTCCTGCCAAAAACATCTATCGACCCAACTGTCAAATCCCAACCGAGGTACTGGCCTGCTTTGATCCTTACGGCAATGCCGTGCATACCGCACTATCATTTAATATGGTGGGTGAAGACGTCCTGATCACCGGTGCCGGGCCCATTGGCATTATGGCGGCAATGGTCGCGGCTCATTGCGGGGCGCGCAATATCGTTATCAGTGATTTAAACCAGTATCGACTGGATCTGGCCAAACAAATTGTCCCCAAAGCTATTGCCCTGAATGTCAATGATGGTCCGATTTCCAGAGAACTTATGCGCAGTCTGGGGATTCTGGAAGGCTTTGATGTGGGTCTGGAAATGTCCGGTTCACCCGAGGCATTCCGTAATATGCTGGGAGATATGATCAATGGCGGTAAAATAGCCATGCTTGGTATTATGCCGGAAGAAACTGCTATTGACTGGGATCAGGTAGTGTTTAAAGGATTGTTTATTAAGGGCATCTATGGCCGGGAAATCTTTGAAACCTGGTATAAGGGCACCATGATGGTACAAAGTGGTATTCCCCTGGAGAAGATTATCACTCATCGGTTCCATTACAGCGATTTTCAGAAGGGATTTGATGTCATGCGTTCTGGTCATTCCGGTAAAGTGGTGCTCAGTTGGGATTCGTTTTAAGCTTTAAAGCAATTACAGGATATTATTATGAGTTTCAAAAGCGCGAAAGAAAGTCTGGCCAAGGACCTGGCGGATATCAAAGCCGCCGGATTATGGAAAGACGAGCGAATCATTGCCTCCGAACAAAAAAATGATATCACTCTTGCTGACGGCAGTGAAGTCGTCAATATGTGCGCCAATAATTATCTGGGATTGGCCAACAACCCCGAAGTCATTCAGGCAGCCAAAGACAGTTATGATCTCTGGGGCTATGGCTTGTCATCGGTGCGTTTTATCTGTGGCACGCAAACCATTCACAAGACCCTTGAAGGCAAAGTCACTGAGTTCCTGGGCATGGAAGATACCATTCTCTACGCCGCCTGCTTTGATGCCAATACCGGCTTATTTGAAACCATTTTAAACAATGAAGACGCGGTCATTTCTGACGAATTAAACCATGCCTCAATTATTGATGGTATCAGGTTATGCAAAGCAGCCCGTTACCGCTACAAAAATAATGATATGGACGATCTCGAAAGCAAACTCAAAGAAGCCAAAGAATCCGGTGCCCGAAGAATTTTAATTACCACTGACGGGGTCTTTTCTATGGATGGTACCATTGCCCAACTGGATAAAATCTGTGATCTTGCGGACCAGTATGATGCCATGGTCCACCATGATGATTGTCATGCAGTCGGTTTTATGGGTAAAACTGGCCGTGGCATACATGAGTACCATGGCGTTATGGATCGGGTTGATATCATTACCGGCACCTTCGGTAAAGCCCTGGGCGGTGCCTCTGGCGGTTATACTTCCGGACGTCGGGAAATCATTGCCATGTTACGTCAGCGTTCACGTCCCTATCTGTTCTCAAATACCCTGGCACCCGCCATTTGTGCGGCGACCATCAAAGTGCTTGATATGCTGGCTGCGTCCACAGAACTTCGCGACCGTCTGGAACAAAACACGCTTTATTTTCGAAATGGCATGAAACAGGCTGGCTTTGATATCGCTCCAGGTACTCATCCCATTGTGCCGGTCATGCTGGGTGATGCGGTTCTGGCGCAAAAGATGTCACAAAAATTATTAAAGCATGGTATTTATGCCATTGGTTTCTTTTTCCCGGTGGTGCCAAAAGGTAAAGCCAGGATCCGCACCCAGATATCCGCAGCTCACACCAAAGCCGATATGGACAAAGCCATTGCCGCTTTTACGACAACCTATAAAGAATTAACAAGCAGACAATAACTTCGGGTCAAGCCATGGATCGTATCAGCAATATGCAGCACTTTATTGAGGTGGTAAAAAATGAAAGTTTTACTGCTGCTGCGGAAAAATTAAATCTGTCCCGTGCCCAGATCAGCAAATCCATCATGCGCCTGGAACAAAATCTCGGCACACGACTGCTCAATCGAACCACCCGACGAGTAAGTTTGACCGACATAGGCAAGATCTATTTTCAGCGTTGCCAAGCAATCCTGGAAGATATTGAAGAAATGGAAGGGATTGCCAGCGAGCAAGCTGAAAAGCCCAGCGGTGTATTAAAAATCAGCGCCCCGACTTCTTTTGGTATTTTACATTTACAGAAGGTATTGCCTGAATATTTAAAAAGATATCCGGACGTCAGGATTTCACTCAGCCTGACGGATCGCCTGGTTGACATCGTCGAGGAAGGCATTGATGTGGTATTACGTATTTCAAAATTGAGCGATTCCAGTTTAATTGCCCGAAAAATCGCCCTATGCAATTTGATCCTCTGTGCATCCCCCGAATTTCTAAAACAATACGGCACACCTGAGACCCCACAGGATCTGGCAGCATTGCCCTGTTTAACCTATAGCAATAATCCCAATCCCCATCGCTGGCAGTTTTCTGGCCCGCAGGGTGAGGTCAATATCAAAGTGAGTGGCCCTTTTGCGGCGGATAATGGCGATATTTTAAAATCAATTGCACTGGCGGGTATGGGGATCAGTTTATTACCTGATTTTATTGTCGGCCCTGAAATCTGTTCCGGAAGATTAAAGGCGATTCTGCCCGACTATTCACCAGGCGGTATTTCAATGTACGCCATATTCCCTTCCCGACGTTATCTGTCAGCAAAAGTCAGAACCTTTGTTGATTTCATTTCTGATTATTATGGCGATAATCCCGACTGGAATGACTGTCACCAGAAATCACGATGAAACATTGAATAGCTGACAGACTATCAGTTTTTGTTCGCATTCAATACATGCCAGATGCTTTTAATATCCACCGTTTTTGCCTGATGAGTCATCAAGGTAATCAGAATCTGCTCAATTCCCGCATACACACAGCACAGAGCCGCCAATTTAAAGGGCCAGGCAGCGAGGTCAGTAAAGAGTAAAATATAGGACACAATCGTAATAGCCACGGCAAATTTAACACTCAGAGTGTGATAGCTGGTCAGTTTTTTGAACTTTATCAGTCCAATTAACACCGGCAAAGTAAAACTACAGACAATGATAATGACATAGATTTTTTCACGAAAAATAATATCTGGCCACAGCAACCAGGCCGAAATAGCCATGGTACTGTAGATGAAAAAGTCCCCCCAGCTATCCAGCTGCGCCCCCAGCTCAGACACCAGATTCATACGCCTGGCCAGATAACCATCCAGGACATCGGTGAATTCCGTAAATAACAACACAGCAATAAACAGCACTGCCTGCTGATTGATTGCCAGAAACAATAGTACCGGAGCCATCAGTATACGAATACCACTGATCAGGTTAGGCAAATGATTATAGAAAAACTTTAACATGCGTATTGGAACCACAAAATCACAAAATCACAAAATCACAAAGGGCGTTAAAAACACAGCCCTAAGTCAAATTTAGAGCATTAAATCCAAGTTAGAGAGTTTTATTTATACGGGTATTATAACCGCTTCAGTTAACGTAGCCAAACAATCATCTGACTCTACAGCCACAGGCCATTTCCCTGCGACCCCATCAACTATCATAACCATACAAAATATTAGCGTTTTCAATCGGTCTACTTGATAGTCTAGTTCTTTTTTACAGTTACATTTGAATTATTACTAATCCCGACTAAAATTCTAAGAATTGGTATGAATATTACAATGGTGTAATTCAAAATATGATGTATAAACACACCCCTCTTTTTGGCTACTGCTCAAGCATTTTATTTGCCTGCTCATCGATTAACACCACCCACGCACAAGACGATGTTGCGCAACTGGACAGCATTACTGTCACCGCAACTCGAACGGGAGAAACGCTTTTACAGCAAACGGCCATTGCCATCACTTCTTTTGATAGTGTGGATTTATTCCGTAAGAATATCAGCAATATTAAAGATCTCAGCAGAGCGACACCAGGCATGAGCATCGGGCAAAATGCCAACTACGCCCAGGTTTTTATTCGTGGAATTGGAACCAACGGGGTTTTTCCCGGTTCAGAAACCAGCAGCACCATTCATTATGATGGTGTCTATATGTCACGCCCTACCATGATGTTCAATGAATTTCTTGATATTGAGCAAATAGAAGTTCTGAAAGGCCCTCAGGGAACCTTATATGGTCGGAATTCCATCGGTGGCACCATAAATATCAGACCTTTTGTACCAACAAACGAACCCCGTGCCGTAGCCAGTGTCGATCTGGGTGATTATGGTCGTACCCGAGTGGCTGCCAGCGTCAGTGCACCGGTTATTGAAGATAAACTTATGATTGGTTTATCTGTGTTAGGGCAAGATAGTGATGGCTATGTAAAAAATCTCAACCCTAACGGTACCGATTACTTTAATGATGAAAACCGTGAAGGCGTGCGCGGCACAGTGCGCTGGCTGTTTCACGATGACATGGAATTTATTCTGAGTAGTGATTATCTGGATCAGGATGAATCCCCGCCCATGCGCAAACCAACCTATACATTATCTGATGGCTCACCCGCCAATACCGCACAGGTCATCAGCGATCCCTGGAAAATCAATTCCAATTTTGATTCCGTATCTGAGGTACAGAATTACGGTACTCATGGCAAATTTATCTGGGATATCTCAGATGATTATGAGTTCACGTCTATTACTGCCCGCCGTGGCGTGAAATATTCGTTACACGCAGACACCGATTATACTGAGATCCCAGATGTTGATTTTGCTATCAATGAAGATCAGACCCAGTTCAGTCAGGAATTTCAGCTAACCAAAAAAACTGGACGGCTAACCTGGCTGGTAGGTGCTTATTACTTTGATGAAGACATAGACGTTGATTTTCTTAATAAAACCACGCTTCAGTCTGCTGTAAACAGGAACCTGCCGCCCATTCCCCTGCAGGTCATTATGGATGCCGAAGTCGAAACCACCTCATGGGCACTGTTCTTTTCCAGCTCATATGCCCTGACCGATCAACTGTCCCTGATAATTGGCGCTCGCTATACCGACGAAGAAAAGAAAATCAGTGGCTGTGGTGTTTCTCCCATGGCAGGCGGCGCGCCTGCTGTCTGTCGTCCTTATGAAGAGAATAAGCTGGATGATAATGAAACCACGCCCAAAATCGGTCTCGAATATCAATATAATGATGATATTTTCTATTACGGCACCATTTCCCGAGGTTATAAAAGTGGCGGTTTCAACTTTGGTTTCCTGGATAGTACCGGCACCATCGGTTTTTCTCACCCAGATGCTGAATTTGATCCCGAAAAACTGACCGCTTATGAAGTCGGTATCAAATCAGACTGGATGGATAACCGCCTGCGCGTTAATGCTTCTTTGTTTTACTATGATTATGAAGATCTTCAGGTTCAGTCGTTCAAAAATTTTGTCGCGACCATCAGTAATGCCGACGAATCAGAAATAACCGGCGCAGAATTCGAAATAACCTATGCTCCTAACAATAACTGGCGCTTTGATGCCGGCATTACCTGGCTGGATGCCGAATACGAAGATTTCAAAGATGCTGCTGAACAAGGCGTGGATGGCCCCGTTGAAATTGATGCCAGCGGCAACACCCTTAATAAATCACCGGAATGGACCACTAATTTGACGGCACAATATTTCCAGTATCTGGAAAGCGGCAGTATGATCACCTGGCGAGTCAATTATTACTGGCAGGACAGAGAGTACTATACAGCGGGCAATCTTAAGACCAAGAGTCAGGATGATTATGGGGTAACGAATCTAAGTGTCGGCTATAGCAATATTGATGAATCATTTGAAGTGATTGCCTATGTCGATAACGCTACTGATGAAGATTATTTCAATGGTATGGTCGACTTCAACCTCAATTCCGGCCTGGCCGGGGATATTAATCCACCACGAACCTATGGCATTAAAGCCGTCTATCACTTTCAATGATCTTTCTCCATGAACAAACTAACTTCATTTTTAAAGGAATGCTAAACCTCCCTCGATTAAGTGGACAGAGGGGTTAGGAATAGAAAGCAAGTGCAATCTACAATCGCTAACTATGTCTATTCAGACACTGGCCAGAGAATAGTAAAGGTTGCGCCCTGATTGGGACCAGGGCTAGTGGCTTCGATGGTGGCATTCTGGGCAATCAGATAATTGGCGCTTTCATGCAAGCCGATACTGCTGGATAATGATTTTTGTTGATAATTTGGAGCGAACAGACGAGCACTTTCCTTAGATTCAAAGCCTATGCCGCAGTCCTGGATTTGCAGGCAGACAACTGTTCGCCCCTGCTGCTTGAGCGTTTCGTTGTTAATAATCAGTTTGCGTTGTTCAATCGGCAGGTTCGCCATGGCTTCGCAGGCGTTTTTCACCAGATTCATTAAAATCTGTACTAACTGGTGCTTTTCGGCTTCAATAATCGGCACGGGTTGTAAATTCAGTGATAACTGAATACGCTCCTGCTGTAGCAGATCATCGAGCATTTTGATAATATCCTTAAGCAATTGGTTTAAATCAATGGACTCATTCATTGGCTTAACTTGAGTGTATTTGCTTTGCAGGTGCACATATTCCTCAATGCGATAGACCTGCTTACTGGCGTTTTGCAAATGTTCCGCCAGACGTTCAAATTCCCTGGTGACAAGTTCAGGCAACTGCGCTGTAATCTGGCGGGCTTTTTCCAGTTCAGGCTCGGAATCACTGTCCAGAGACTTTTCAAGAAATTTCATAAACAAGGGCATCTGTTTCACCAGGTCACTTTGACTAACCGCCTGAAAGGTTTGATCCGTTGCAGTTTTTAATGGCGTCAGGGCATTACCAATATTATGCATCACACCAATAGCGATTTCCGCCATACCCGACTCACGGGCCTGCCTGAGCAATTGCCCCTGTGCCTGTTTTAATTGCGCCGTTCGATCCCTGACTTTTTCTTCCAGGTGTTCATAAAGATTGGCATTTTCAATGGAAATCGCCGCCTGGGCCGCCATCATCTGCATGAGCTGCTGACGACTCTGATGAAAAACGTGAGTGGTCATTTTGTTTTCCAGGTACAGTAAACCCATGAGTTTACCCTTCGATAACACCGGTTGACATAAGACCGATTGTTGCTTCCGATCCAAGATAAAATAAGGATCATTATAAAATGCCTGATAGGCATCTCGAGCATCATCCAGGGCAATGGCTCCTTTGGTTTTAATCACCTGTTGTAACAGAGTTTTGGGAATGGCTTTGTAACTTTCCAATGGCACATTATGCATTATTTGTCGGGTCTGTTCATCCATGCGACACTCTGCGGCAATTCGCCAGTGAGACAGATGATTGGACACTGTATCGACAGAGTCCTTAAGTAATAACACGGTCCGCTGGGCACCAGCATTTTCCATAACGGCATTGAGTAATTTATTGAGCAGACCCGACAGATTTAACTCTCTGGATAAAGTATGGGCACATTTCATCACCGAATCCAGATCCATGCCCACGGATGTTTCAGTATGAGTGCTGGAGGTGCGAACACTGGCCCCCAGTTCAGATTCGCCTTTACTCAATTGATCCAAAAGTTGCGGATATTGGGCTTCAAGATGCTCGGTTTTAGCTTTGGCTCCCCATCGAGCCCAGGCATAATAGGCCCGGGTTATATAAGCCCGGGCTATGACGGTTTTATTACGCTGCAGATAAAAACGGGCAGCCAGTTCACAGGCCAGGGCCTCTTCATGAATAAACTGGTTCTGTTTGGCACCCTCAATGGCGGCATCATAATGGTCTTGAGCCGCCAGGATATCTCCTGAAATTCGACAACGTTCGGCTTCTATCAATGCCCATTTATGCTGAAAATTCATTGGGGCATGATATGCCAGCTGAGCAAGCGTTTCCTGGTGGACTTTAATATATTCAGATAATTTTTTTATTTTCTTGTCAGTTTGTTCTGAATACGTTGCAAGATGGATTAAGGCATCATAAAAAACAAACTCTGGTGCATATAAAGAGCCGATAATAGCATCCTGAAAATCTTTTGCTGTATTAATCGCATTGATAGCGTTCTCATTATCATAAAACTGGTAGGCCAAAATTGCCTGATAAAACTGTGCCACACATATCGCAAATCGGTCATTAGCCTGCTGATGTAGAGGCAGACTTTGATTGATCTGATATACACTACCCTGCAATTGTTCTGGCGTATGACACTCTCCCGATAGATTTAAGACCACTTGATGCAGCATTTTGGTATAAACCTGACTGACCTCCTGATGAATACCAGCCATTAATTTCAAATCCCTGGTGATATGTTGTTCCAAATCAGGCAACTCTATTCCGGCAAAAAACGAATAAACATTAGCCCAGAGTAAAGAAACCGCCGCATAATGTTGATCACCCGTTTCCAGACCGGCATGTGAGGCTTCCCGTAATGGTTTGATACTGTCCTTGACCGGTTTTTTATAAAATCTAGGCCCATAAACGTTAACAAAAGTTAGTGGCTTTTGTGCTTGTGCCTGTAATTTGTCCAGTAATGACAATGCCAGCGAACCAAATTTATACCCTTTATCAATATCATTGACCACACCAGAGAGTATAAAACCATAGGCCCCGTAAAAGGGTATAATTTCCGGTGTATTACCATAACGTATAGCCAATTGGATTTGTTTAAAAACTGCAAGTGGAAATAAAGCTGGTTTCGCAATGTATAACGCCACATTCAATTTTTCCAGAAGCCGAACACCTGAGAGTACAGAGGCATCTGTCATTAACGGTAAATCAATTAAAGAGGCGATGTCTCTTTCACCGATCAATTTCCGGGTTTTGACCAATTCTGACTGAAAATCCTCCGCTTCTGGCTGCTCAGGAAATTCAATGCCCAGTTGTTGTAAAATCGGTAAGGCATACTCCACCGCCGCCATAGGATTATCCTGGGCAATCAGGCTCAAGCAATGCAATTGATGCGTAAGAATGCTATCCAGACAATTTTTGCTGTGACTGAGCAATGCATCTGACCACTGTTGTTGCTCTTTATAATACCCCAGTAAAAAAGCCCCCTCAATGGCTTCCTCATGCAAACCCAGAGTCAGAGAATAATGGCTTTGCCAACGACTCTCCGGCTCCAACAGTTCCAGACCCGTGTGGCTGTATTGCCTGGCTGCCTCATAAGCGATAGAGCGTCGGGCGGTTTGCGCCGCCTGATAATTCAATTGCGCCAGCTCAATACGCTCGTTTGGTTTGCTGATCAGAACTTTGCCGACATTTAAGTGGTTGACCACAATAAACAGCCAATCTGTAGGATCTTCCGGTTCCATCTGCTGCTTCAGTAAACTGCCGATATCCAGGTGTATCCGAGCTTTCAGCTCGTCAGAGATCAGGGAATACGCCGCCTGCTGTACGCGATCATGGGCAAAGCGGTAATGCAACTTAAGACTGGCTATGGCCTGATCATCATCCAGATCCGGCACCAATTTATAATCTTCCCCCACCGGCTCCAGCAGATGTTCCTGAATGGCCTGCCAGCAGTATTGGGCACATAGCCTGGCACCGCTGGCTGCGACTTGTGCCAGCGTCAACAGATCAAACTGATGCCCGATACAGGCCGCCAGTTGCAGGACATGGACCACGCCAGGTTCCAGCTTGTGCAAACGTGCCGCCATAAAGTCCACCACATCGGCACTGATGGCCAATTGCCGGATAGCGGGCAGCTCATAGTGCCAGTGTTCGCTGCTAAAATCATAATGGAACAGGCCTTCGTCACTGGCCTGTTGTAAAAACTGGTGCACAAAAAACGGATTACCCCGGGTCTTGTGATATACCACCTGGCTCAGTGGCTGGGCATAGCCATCGGAACAATGGCAAGCATCCATCACCAGCTCGTTCAGGTCCGTATGTGTTAAGGTGGCCAAAGTCAGGGAATGAACCGGCAGACCACTTTGCACCAGTTTTCCCAGGGTATGATGCAGTGAGTGCTCCGGCGGGGTTTCGTTATCCCGATAGGCACCGATAAACAATAGTGATTGATGCGCTCTGTCCCATTGTGGATCTGGCTGACAATCCAACAGGATTGTCAGTAATTGCAAGGTGGCGGGATCGATCCATTGCAGATCGTCAAGGAACAATACCAGGGGATGTTCCCTGGTGGTAAAGACCTGAATAAACTGCTGCATCAAGTGGTGAAAACGATGGCTGGCGGCAGCCCCCTGTAATTCTTCTACAGCGGGTTGCTCACCAATCAACTGCTCCAGTTCCGGCACCAGCTCGATTAATAATTGCCCCTGTTGCCCCAATGCCCTCAGTAGCTGGGTTTGCCAATACTGTCGCTGATCGTCATTTTCCGCCAGTAACTGCGTCATCAGACTGCGCAGGGCCTGACTTAAGGCTGAAAATGGCGTATCGCGCTTGAGCTGGTCAAATTTACCTTTGATAAAATAACCCCGGCTGCGGGTCATGGGCTTGTGCACTTCATTGACCAGGGCGGTTTTGCCAATGCCCGAGAGACCACTGATCAATACCGCTTCCATATGGCCGTCACAGACCCGATCAAAGGCGCCCAGCAGGGTTTTGACTTCATTGAAGCGGCCATAGAGTTTTTCGCTCACATGAAATCGTTGAGCGACATCCGTCTGTCCCAGGGTAAAATCCGCTATGGCGTGATTTGCCTGCCAGGCTTGCTGACACTGTTCCAGGTCCGCCAGCAGGCCGGCACCACTCTGGTAGCGGTCTTCGGCATTTTTGGCCATGAGTTTTTGCACCATAGCATTAATGATCGGCGGGATATCAGCACGTAGATGTTTCAATGACTGCGGCTCCCGGGCCAGATGACTGTGTACCAGCTCCATGGCATCTTCGGAGTAAAACGGCAATTGGCCGGTCAATAGTTCATAAAACGTCACCCCCAGTGAGTAGAAATCGGTGCGATAGTCCACCCCTCGGTTCATGCGTCCGGTCTGTTCGGGAGATAGGTAGCTGAGGGTACCGGAAAGGGTATCGGGGTTTTGCAGGGACTGATTTTCACTGGTAATTTGCGAGGCAATACTGAAATCAATCAAGGCAACTTTCCCGCTTTCGGGTTGAATAACAATATTGCCGGGCTTGATATCTTTATGGGTAATACCCTTTTGGTGCAGTTGTTCTAAAATACCGGCCAATTGGCAGGCAATGGCTAAAAACTCATCAATACTCAGGGGGTTACCATTGTTATAGCTTTTTAAATCCAGCGACTGGTTGTCCGGCATCACCAGCGCCAGCTTTTCCTGCCAGGACTCCAAGGCCAGTGGCAGCATCACGCCATCGATATGGAGGTCCTTAAGCAGAATGTATTGATGACGAAAGCTTAAGAGCTCATTATGACTGGGTAATGCGCGTTTAAGTAATTTAATGACTACTGGTTGTTGATCACATTGCCTGACGCCTCGATACACTAAACTTTTTGCGCCATCATAAAGGACTTCGCCAATGTCATAACCATTCAGGGAGGGATAAACATTTGCCGTCAAAAATATTACCTTAATAACATATTATAATTTTGCTAACCATCCTATCAACTATAGTCAAACCATTGCAAGTGTTCAATACTGAAAAGAGAATGTAATTCAATCTTTAGAGTTTATTTATTTTCTGCTTTATCCGCCTAGAAATGGCATTTACATTGGGACTTTGATTCATGGTAATATGATTTCCATTGACTTCCAAAACCTCTATGCGCTGTAAAGCCATCTGCGACCATGCAGCCTGAGGATTTTTTGCATTATACTCATCTTTTTCTTTAGCTACAAAAAATAAAATGTCCCCATTATAGGCTTTTGATTGATACTGTCTTAAAGCATCAGCATTCACTTTAAACAGTTTCAGAAAATGGCGTAACTCATCAATATTCGGGAATAACTGTCTGCCTGTTTTGTTTTGTTCATTAATAAAAAACTGTAATTGTTCGTCACCTTTCAATGATTTAACATTTTCAACGAATTCAACAGAATCAGAACTGATATTCAATAGATAGAGCAAAATATCCAGATCGGTTTTAAACACATCCTTGGGCATATGACCAGTTCCTGGCGTATCTATCATAAATAACAAATCAATCTTTTGTTCGGCGGATAGCAGTTGTTGTGCCATTTCAAATGCAATAACGCCTCCCAAAGAGGCTCCACCGATACGATAGGGGCCCTGCGGTTGAACCTGACGTATGATTTCGGTATAAAGTGTTGCCATTTCATTAATTGTTTCCAATGGTTTTTCTTTACCATCCCATCCCCTGGCTTGTATCCCATAAACTGTTTGTTCTGTGTTTAAGCTATTAGCCAGATCACGATAAATATAAACACTCCCTCCTACCGGATGTATCAAAAATAATGGTGGCTCATCAAATTTACCGGCTTTGAGCTCAACCAATAATGACGATAATACTTTCTCATCGGATTGACTTGATTGCTCTTGTTCAATAATTTTTGCTAGTGCTCTAATCGTCGGATAATGAATCAGGCTATGAGGCGACAATTCCATTTCAAACAATTCTTTTAGTTTTGGAATTAATTGTACTGCCGTTAAAGAATCCCCACCCAGTTCAAAAAAATCATCATCAATACCAATTTGCTTAATACCTAAAGATTTCTCCCAGATAGCCGCGATCTTCTCTTCAGTTGCATTCGTAGGAGGATTAAAATTTGACTCTGTCGTTCTTTTTTGTAATATTTCTATTGAAGATTTTGTTTTGTTAATTACTTTTCGAGTGTTTTTTTCCAGGCGGACATTTAGATCAGCGGTAGAAATAATGACTTGTGGCAGCTTCTGATTTAATATGCGTCTGAATACCTCGACTCCTTCTTGGGTTAATAAACCCAAATCATTACTTTTTGCCACAACCATTTTATTATCAACAGCCATACCAACTTCGGACCAACCTTCCCAGTCAATACTCAATATTTTAGTGCCTTTTTGCCTGCTCTTTTGCTGTGCAAAAGCATCAAGAAATGCATTAGCAGCACAATAAACCGCATAACCCAAGCCTCCAAAAACGGTAGCGAGTGAAGAACACAACAATATAAAATCCAATCTCTTTGATTTGAACACAGCATCCAGAACTTGAACACCCAGAACTTTTGCCGCAAGGCTTCTTTCTATCTCTTGTTTTGTCAAATTTTGAATTATCTCTAATCCTGCAACACCTGCTGCATGTATCACGCCGTTAACACAACCAAATTGTTCAATGGTTTGTTGAAGCGCGTTTTGCATCTGTTCAATATTCGTGACATCAGCAGTCAATATCAGAAATTCTCCGCCTTTTGATTCAATTTTCTGTAATTGTTGTATTATTTGGCTAATGCGTTCTTGTTTATCATGATTCTGTAACCAGGAAAGCCATGACTGTTTTTCTGGTAATGATGTGCGTGAAATCAAAACCAATCTTGCTTGAAAAGACTCTGAAAGATAATCGGCCAATGCCAATCCAATCCCCCCCAAACCTCCAGTGATAAAATAGACACCTTGTTGCCTGAGTAAAGCTACTTGTTGGGTTTCTTTCAGTTGGATAGGCTCATAGGTTTCTAGCCAACGATAGTTATTTCTATAAGCAATCGCCTGTGCAGATGATTTATTCTCAACTTCTACCAGTAAGTAATTACAAAGCTCACCAATTTTATCTTTTACCCACTCAGATAGACTAATATCGGCATGTATGCAATCTATATAGGGATATTCCTGAGGTATGACCTTCATAGCTCCTTGAATCATGGCATACTCGGGTATAATTTCTTCCAGACCAGTCACATTAAAAACTTGATTTGTCAACACCAATAGATTCAAAGAATCTGGTGCCAGTAATAGTCCAATAGTTTGTAACATGTACAACAAACTATTTAAACTTGTGTGCTGTTCATAGGACTGAGCTTTTATATCTGAAATACTTTTTTGTTCATCATAAACCCCCCAACAATGTATTATAGTTCCTATACTCTGGTTAGAGCCTTTTAACGCTTCAAACAAAAGAACATAATCATCCTTATGTTCCGGATTGATTACAAAGCTATCCCCCTGTTGAAAGAACCTTTTACCCTTATTTATCTTTATAACAACCTGTTCATTTAGCAATAAATCCTTGGCAAATTGTTCACCGATGTCTTTATCATCCATAAATATGAGCCAGGTCGAAGTTTTCTCAAACACCGGTTTATCAGGAGCCATAAGTTCTGTTCGTTTCCAGGATGGCGTATAGAACCAATCTTTAATGTCCGGCTTTTTGTATAACTCAACTGATGCTTTGGCTTTATCACTCTGAACAGGAGCATCCACCCAATAACGTTTACGCTCAAATGGATAAGTGGGTATCGGCACCCGATAACGCTTTTCGTCTTGATAAAACCCTTTCCAGTCCGGCGTCACACCTGCGATCCAGAGCTTAGCCAGTAGCGTGAACAGAAAAGCATTATCATTTCGGGATTCCTTGGGATGCCTTAAGGTATTGTAAATAATTGTTTCTGATGGCTTGCCATGATGACCTCGGGCAAAACTACTCAGGGTATTGCCAGGGCCCACTTCCAGCAGGATATTTTCCGGTGTTTCATAAAGCTTGCCTAAAACATTGGCAAAGCGTACGGTTTCCCGGATTTGACTGGTCCAATAAGCCCGGTCCATGATCTTTACCGGTTTGCCATTGACACTGGAAATCAAAGGAATGCTTGGTGTGTGAAACTCGATATCCTCCAGTGCCTGATAAAACTCGGCCAGCATGGTTTCCATCATATCCGAATGATAGGCATGAGACGTATGTAGTAGTCTGCTGTCAATACCTTCACCCTGCAATAACTGCTGTAATGCCTGAATCGCCTCATCAGACCCGGACACGACACAGCGCTCGGGCCCATTGATGGCCGCCAGATCCAGCTCTTGTAGATACGGTTCCAGTTTATCTTCACTCAAAGGTACCGCCAACATACTGCCTGTGGGCATGGACTGCATTAAACGCGCCCGGATGGATACGATTTTCAAACAGTCTTCAAGACTCATAACACCCGACACACAGGCGGCGGTATATTCACCCAGACTGTGTCCCGCCATCATGGCTGGACGAATACCCCAGGCCATCAGCAATTGCGCCATGGCGTATTCAACGGCAAACAGGATGGGTTGCGCCCAATCGGTCCGGTTTAGGCGTTCACTATGGCTCTTGTCATTGTCTTCATCGGCAGGATAAAGAATATCGCGGATATCCTGCTGCAAAAGCGGCTCCAGGAATTCAGCACATCGGTCCAGGTGTTCCCGGAATATCATTTCATTGAGATAGAGATCCTTTGCCATATTCAGGTATTGACTACCCTGACCGGGGAATAGAAAAACGATGTCCGGTGTTTTTTCCCACACCAGCTCACCGCGCAATCCCTGTTGCTGGCTGTCAGTGGACAATGTAAGAATCGCCTCAAGATTATTTTCACACAGTATCACCTGACGATAGTTAAAAGCATGTCGTCCCACCTGACTGGTATAGGCAATATCGGCCGGGTTTTGCACCGGGTTGTTGTGCAGGTGTTTGAGCAACTGCGCTTGCATGGCTTCTAATGCCGTGGGTGTTTTCGCTGACAGCATAAACATCAGCCAGTCCCGCCCCCGGCTGGAGGCTTCTCGGGCTGGTGCTTCTTCAAGGATAACATGGGCATTGGTGCCACCCATACCAAATGAGCTGACCCCCGCCCGACGAGGTGTGCCATTACTTTTCCAGTCACTAAGCTGGGTATTGACATAAAATGGACTGTTGGTAAAGTCAATTTGACGGTTGGCGTTACGATAATGCAGTGACGGCGGGATCTGTTTATGATGCAAGGCACATACAGTCTTTATCAGACCGGTGACACCCGCGGCGGCATCACAATGACCGGTATTGCTTTTTACTGAGCCGATGGCACAATAGCCTTTTTTCTTTTCCTCTGCTTTGCCATACCAGGCCTTGGTGAGTGCACGGATTTCTATCGGATCACCCAGAGGCGTTGCCGTGCCGTGAGCTTCCACATAGGAGATACTTTCCGGTGACACATTGGCGGTTTCCAGGGCTTCGCTGATCACCCGCATCTGGCCATGCAGGCCGGAGGCGGTAAAACCGACCTTCCTGTCACCGTCATTATTAAATGCTGCGCCGCGAATGGTGGCATAAATAGTATCGCCATCATAGATGGCGTCTTCCAGGCGCTTGAGCAACACCACGCCGGTGGCATTGCCCGGTACAGTGCCCTGGGCCGCATCATCAAAAGTCCGGCAATGACCATCGGGCGACAGGATCATGCCTTCTTCATACAGATAACCACCTTTTGCCGGTAAGGAAATGGCGCTGCCACCGGCCACAATCAAGTCGGCCTGATAATTGATTAATGCCTGGTAACCCATGACCGAAGGCACCAATGACGTGGAGCAGGCACTCTGAATAGTGGCCGCCGAACCTTGCAGATTAAGCTTATATGCGACTCTGGTACATAAAAAATCAGCGCTATTATTCAGACTCAGTTGATAGTCTCCCACCACATCTTTGCCAAAATCACTGTATTGCAGGTTTTTCTGATAATAGGTATTACTGGAACCCATACCGCCCATGATCCCGACTGTGCCCGGATAGTTATACGGATCGTAACCGGCATGCTCAAAGGCCTCCCAGGTCGTTTCCAGAAACAACCGCTGCTGCGGATCGGTGATCATGGCTTCTTTGGGAGTAAAATTAAAAAACTGTGCATCAAAGTCTTCCACACCTTCTAATGCCCCCTTCCGGCGCAGGTATTTGGGATTCTCCAGCAGGGCCTTATCGATACCAGCCTCTAACAACTCTTCCTTGGTGAATTTCTGAACCAGCTCTTCGCCCTGTTTCAGTTTTTCCCAGAATTCCTCCACGCTGCTGGCACCGGGAAAACGCCCTGACATGCCAATAATAGCAATGGCTTCGGTTTGTTGTTTGTTGACCCGTTGCGGCATCTTTTCCTGTAGCAGTTGCGCCTGGGCACTCACGACAGAGCCTTGAGTCAGAAATTGCGTTAATTGCGCCACGCTCGGGTATTCAAACAGATCGATCAACGAAATGGTCTGAGGCAAGCGTTTTTCCAGTTTCTTGTGGATATGCACCATACCCAGTGAATTACCACCCAATTCATCAAAAAAGTGACTGTGAATGCCCACTTCATCCAGATGCAGCTTTTCGGCAATGACTTGAATAATAATGGATTCCGTTTCCGCATACTCGCCAGAGCCTGACTCCTCAACATTGGATTTGGCAACTTCGGATGAAAAGTCTTCCACTGTTTGACTGATTTTTACTGCTGCAAGTTTTGTGTAATCCAACTTGCCATTGTGAGTCAAAGGGATTTTTTCTATAACATTGATACTGGCCGGTACCATGTGGGGCGGTAATTGATCTTTTAAATAGCTCTTTAGCAGCGAGATTAATTCAATGACATCCTCTTTTTTATTCGCTGATTGGGTGACAAAGGCTTCCAGGAATGGATTTTGCGGTTCGCTTTTATTGACATGGATAAAGGCTTCTTTAATGGCTGTATGTTCACGTAAACGATTTTCGATTTCGCCCGGTTCTACCCTAAAACCACGAATTTTTACCTGTTGGTCGATACGCCCGAGGTATTCAATATTACCATCGGGCAAATAGCGGGCCAGATCACCGGAACGATACATTCGAGCATCAGACTCCTGACAAAAGGGATCGGGAACAAAGCGCTCGACGGTTAATTCCGAGCGGTTTAAATAGCCCCTGGCAACACCGATGCCACCTATATACATTTCACCCGGGATACCTACGGGTACAGGTTGTCCAAATTTATCCAGTAAATAAACCCAAGTATTGGCAATTGCTCGACCTATGGGTGGGGTATTGTCTTCGTTCTTGTATAAATAGGCCGTTGCACAGACGCTGGTTTCCGTAGGTCCATAGGCGTTAATTAATCGCCTGTCTTTTGACCACAATTTTATCAGATCTATATTTGCAGCTTCACCAGCAACAATTATAGTTTTTAAGTCAGGTAAAAAATGACCTTCTACAGGTAATGTGGTTAATACCGAAGGGGGAATTGTGGCAATGCTAATATGTTCTTTTTCAAGTAACCTTAAAAGTGGCGCACCAAACATCAAAGCATTCTGTTTTACCATGAGCAATTGTGCACCAGAAACAAGAGTCATTGCTATTTCAGATATCGATGCATCAAAATTTAAAGATGAAAACTGCAAGACCTTATCAGTTGGCTGTATATCAAATACATCAATTTGGGCAAAAGCAAGATTACTCAGCCCCTTATGTTCAATCAGTACACCTTTAGGATTCCCCGTCGAGCCCGAGGTGTAGATAATATAAGCCAGATTGTTTGCTGATATTTTGGTATCCAGGTTGTCAATGCTTTGTTGGTCAATCTCCTGCCACTGCTTATCAATACAGATCTTCTGTGCCGGGTTTTCCGGCAATTTTTCCAACAGTGATTGCTGTGTCACGATGACCTTTAAAGCCGTATCATCCAGGATAAATTGTAAGCGGTTTTCCGGATAGACGGGATCCAGTGGTACATAGGCTCCGCCTGCCTTGAATATCGCCAATAAGGCAATAATCATTTCCGTTGATCGTTCGATACAAATCCCCACCAGGGACTCGCTTTGTACCCCTTGTTGTTGTAGATAACATGCCAGTTGATTGGCTTTTTGATTCAGTTGTTCATAGCTTAAGGTCTGCTGTTCAAAGATAACGGCGGTAGCCTGTGGATTGGTATTTGCCACCTGTTCGACCATTTCATGGATACATTTGAATTTTGCTGGCAGGATTTGCTCACTGACCATTTCACTGGCAAACAGGCGTTGTTGTTCTTCAAGGGTCAGTAGGGGTATGGTATTAATGGTTTGCAGGGGATCTTGTGTGACCGCCGCCAGGATCAATTGATATTGATCAAACATCCGCTCAATGGTTGCCATATCAAACAAATCCCGGTTAAATTCGGTCTCTATTCTCAGACCACCGTTCACTTCATAGACATTCACTTCGATGTCCATTTTTACCAAACCACTTTCCACCTCATAGGGTGAAAATTCCACTCCCGGAATATCCGTGACCGGTGCTGGTGAATTTTGCATCACAAACACCACCTGGGCCAGCGGATTCTGGCCGATTTCCCGTTGTGGTTGCAAAGCATCCACCAGGTGGCCAAAAGGCAGATCCTGATGATCATAAGCGTCCAGTGCGATATTTTTAATCCGCTGCAACACAGTAAGAAAATCCGGATTACCGGATAAATCCCCGCGCATCACCAGGGTATTTGTGAAAAATCCGATTAAGGGTTCAATTTCCCGGCGGTTGCGATTGGCAATGGCTGTGCCAATGGCAATATCATCCTGCCCGGTATATCGGGCGCACAATACCATAAAAGCTGAGAGCAGGGTCATAAACAAACTGGCTTCCTGTTGCTGACCAAGTTCCACTAAGGCGGTATTGAGTTGCGGTTCTATGTAGCAGGTATGACGGGCACCCTTATTGGCCGTGGTTTTACTTCGGGGCCGGTCCGGGATCAGGTTCAATACAGGCAGATCCGTCAACTGCTGTGTCCAGTAATCCATTTGTGTTTGTAATCGCTTACCACTAAGCCAGTCTCTTTGCCAAACGGCGTAATCAGAATAATGGACATCCAATGCTGGTAGCGGCATACTCAATTCCGATTGACTGGCCTTATAAAGACGGGTTAAATCATGAAAAAATAATCCCATGGACCAGCCGTCGGCAATAATATGATGTAAAACGGTGAACAGGACATAATGATCATCGGCCAGACGATAAAGTTTAACCCGAATTAATGGCAGTCGTGTAATTTCAAACGGTTTCAGGGTCTCTGCTTGAATAATTTCCTGTAATCGTTGCTTTTGTTGTTCCTGGGTACCGGCAATATCGGTAATGGACAGGGACAGTTCCATCTCTTTGGCAATATACTGAACGGCCTGGTTATTTCGGTAGGTGAAGCGAGTACGCAAAGGTTCATGGCGTTGAACTAACTGGTTAAAACTCTTGATCAAGGCAATAATATTCAGATCACCACGAATATGAACAGTAACGGGTATATTGTACTGCGGATTATCCGGTGCCAGTTGATAAAGAAACCACAAGCGTTCCTGACCAATAGAAAGACGCGGTAAGCTGGTGGAGTCTTTGGGTAAAATAGGAATTGGTGTTTCCTGTTCCAGTTCCTTGTTATCGAGAATCTCGGCAATTTGAGCAATAGTGGGCGACTTAAAAATGGCCTGAAG